>CAACXI010000121.1_pt1 | contig 12738 bp, 10 predicted proteins | sample 2275891 | NCBI WGS metagenome assembly CAACXI01 (sample SAMEA5312484, study PRJEB27640) | indoor metagenome | biome: indoor environment; feature: controlled; material: polymer antistatic dissipative epoxy resin | place: Italy | collected 2014-05-27 | reverse complement strand
GATTGTAACTTAAAGGGTGGACTCTAAAATGGGGGTTGACCAATAAATTTCGTTTGATTTTAATTTGGATGCAGAGACAGCAATACAGGTGGGCAACAGGATTAATAGCAGTCACTGATGAACTGCGTGACTGGGCATTGCATGAGTCCAATGGTCGGCCTGTTGCGACAATTCCAAATGGTGCCAACGTGGAGTTGTTTAAGCCCAAACTATCAAAGCCTGAAAACCTCCCGGAAGTTTACGCCATTTTTTTTGGCGGGCTATCAACTTGGCATGGCGTACAATTTATGATTAATGCCGTTAATCATACTGAGTGGCCGCATCAAGTCCACTTAGTCGTTATCGGCGATGGGCAAGATGGTCATATTCTGAGAAAGGAGGCAGAAAAAAATAGGCATATCCATGTGCTTGGCAAAAAACCCTATAATGATATTCCGCATTATGTTGCGAATGCTTTGGTCGGCCTTGTTCCTATTCTGAATTCCGGCAATAGAGCCTCCACTGGCTTATTTCCTTTAAAGCTCTTTGAAACTCTTGCTTGTGGTACGCCCGTGATCGTAACTGATTTTCCCGGGCAGGCAGATTTAGTTAGGAGTGAGCATTGTGGGCTAGTAGTAAAAGCTGACAACGCAGAGGCATTGGCTCAAGCTGTGGCCGAACTTTATGCGCATCGATATACTGCATCCGCTATGGGGATGAGGGGTTATGATAGTGTCAGGCTTAATCATAGCTGGGATGCGCGTGCCAATGCGACGCATGAATTTATCGTCAGCCTTTGCTAGACAGCACAAGCGATAAAATTTTAGCTAACGAACCATTTTAATTATTCGGTTACTGAGGGCGAATTTGCAGATAGTTTGTGTTTTTCAGCGTTATCCCGATCAGAAACTCTTTCATTCATCCATTCATTAAGTTCACGCGCAACCCATCGAGCAGTGCCTCCGAATTTAACCTGCTTTGGGAATTGGCCTTTCTCGATCCATCCATATATCGTGGAGTCGGCGACGCCTAATATCCGCTCAAGATCTTTCATTCTATAGAATACTGCCTCGGTGGTGAGGTCTTGGTCATTGAATTCAAACATAGGGTTACATCCTTTGAAACGTTAAGGTCGTTGTCCCCTAATAATTCACCTTACCATTGGGGTGGTTAATTTATTATTATCTCCAAGCACATCAAGAAGCTTAGCCGTAACATCGGCTTTTCATCAAAATGCTCGAGGTTGGGAAGCAGGGCATTGACATCGGCCAAAGACATTCCCCCACAAAGTAGAGCCTGCAGTGCAATAGGATTAGCCTTAGATATTATCCGAGTTTCCATTCCAATTACCAATTTTCCAGTCGGCCATTGCGGGCTCTGTCCAGTTCAACAGCAATGACGGCTGTGATCGATTGGCAGCGCAAAGCCTCCTCCGTTGCCCAAAGAATTTCCTGATCACCGGGGAGCTCAATGAAGATGACGCGGTCTTGATCAATGCCAAAAACGGTCAGTCCGGGAGGGAAGATTGTTCGGCGTTTTGTAATCCAAAGAAGGGTCGTTTTAGGATTAATAAGGCTGATCAGGCCACTGACAAAACCCTCTGTTGCGGCCCCATCTTCGAAGCCCTTACTGACAAATTCATGGATCGCACCGGTCGAAAAACTGCCCAAAGGGAGGTGCTGATTTATATCTGGAATCTGGAGTCGCGGGTGCGCTTTTCCAGCCAGCGGCTGGAAGGTTTCGAGGTGGCTAATCTTCTGGCGCAAGGCTGCCAGAGCTTCGGCTTTGCTCCGTATTTTCGGTTTCATGCTGACTCCTATGTTCTTTATTTGTTCTTATTTGATTTTGGAGTCAACAACAGAAAGTTTAGGGGCATTTGGGGGCTTGGATCCGGCTCCGGATTTTGCCTCGGCACAGGGTCATGTTAAGCCGCTTAACACGTGGTCAGGACGTGTTAAAAATCTTGCGGAAAACGAACATAAGCGAAAAAGAGGGAGCCTTTTTTTGTGAGAAACTCAGAAAGAAATTCTCCAAATTGGGTCCTATACGGATTTATGAGCGACGGAGAAAAGGCCCAGAGAAACCCTTCCGTCCGGCGAGTGGCAATGCCACTCAACATGCTGGCTACCTGCCAGCATGCCGATAAGGGCCGCATAGGGAAGGTGGAGTTCTCAGGGCTTTAGGCCGGGAATGGATGGGTCGGACTCAGCGAGTTGCTATGCAACTCAACATGCTGGCTACCCGCCAGTATTCCGATAGGGCTCTTACTTTTGGTGGAGACAGGCGACGTTTACGGCGTCTCAAAAAATGCGGCTGACGCAGGTGCATTTCCAGCGAGTTGTAAAACAACTCAACATGCTGGCTACCTGCCAGCATTTCGATATGGCGCTTACTTTTTGGCGGAGACTGGCGACGTTAACGGTGTCTTAAAATGCGGTTGACGCAGGCGCGTTTCCAGCGAGTTGCGAAACAACTCACTATGCTGGCTACCTGCAACCAGCACGATCTTGGGGCACCACAAGTCCTGGAAAGTAGTTTGGCTCAAATTTAGCCGCCTACAGGCTTCAGGTGCACGCATCTGCCTGGAATCAGCTTATGTGCCCTTTGCATCGCTCAGTGGCACTTAATAGCTCACTAAACGCCTTTCTCGTCCCGGGTATGGTGCTTGCAGAACGGCAACTCTGAATTTGCGTTCCCAAATGGATAAAAGTTCAGAGTACGGGAACAACTCTCACGAGAATTTTCGCCGTGTGCCTGATTGTCGATCATTTGCAGCGTTTCTCGTTTGACAGGCAGGTAGCCAGCATGTTGAGTTGCATTGCAACTCGCTGGATCATGGGTCCCCCGATACCCCGTTTTTAGACGCCGTAAACGTCGCCCGAGTTGTCAAAATCCCCCTTTGGAAAACGACACCGCGATGTCCAAAAAACGGGCAGAGGGCAGATAAATTAATTCTAAAATAACTGATTTTGGAAGGACTGGTTTTGTGGACGATGAAGCAAAAAATGCAGACGTTAGCCCCAAAAAGAGGAGGCAAAAACCCCGCCATCTGATGCGTCCTCGTTCTCCAAAAACGAAGAGGCGGATCGTTTCGGTGCGCTATTCTGAAGATGAATATGAGGCCCTGGTTTTGGCTGCAGACCAAGCCCCATTTATGCGTGTTTATCTACATCCGGGCACGGAGTTTAGGGCAAAGAATTCGGACCGACTGGAAGCCAGAATGGGATATCAGGATATCGGGACTGTTGGGAATAATTGCCACCAATCTTAACCGGGTTTCTGATCTGACAACCCAATCAGGAGATGACCGGGCGGCTAAAATTGCGAAGCAATACGTGTCCTCCATGGCGCAGATTTGCCGGGATATTCGTGATAAGAAATTAGTACCCCCTCAGGATAATGGAGCCAGTTTTTTGGAGCCTCTGCGTAAAGTGAGGGACCTGATTAATACGCCTCTACGGTTGATGAACAGCAACGGACCAAGTACAAAAATTGTTGGCTGATGCTATCGAATGGCTACCCTCTTGGAAATTGATTCTGGAGGAAATTCGTAATTCAAGGTACGGAACTGATAAATGAAAGAAAGTGCAGGGAGGGGACGCTTCATATTTCGAAGTCAGGCTTTCCGATCAAACTTAATGATGTTCATATTATATTTAAGACATAAGCTATTGCTTAAATATGAGTCATCCATCAGTGAGCGCCCGCTTGCAATTTCTTCAATCATTCTGCGGCAAAAATAAAAATTTCAAAGCCCTTGACGGAATGAGTCGACCTGTTACCGTATAGGCTAGAGCTTGAAAACGAAGCTCGGGGCTTGATAACCCTTCCGAAGCGGACTTACGACAACGTCGGTCCGTTATCAATGACGTTGCTTGCTCGATCTTAGGGTCGGGGTGGCGGCGGAATATAATAGCGCTTGCGTGAATACGCTGCGCCGTTCTTCGGACGGTTATCAACTCCCCGGCTGCCAAGGTTTCCTTGGTGGCCGTTGTTGTTTCAAACCGTAACCAAGGACGATATTTATGACCAAAGCAATTTTAATCGCTTCACTTTTAGGCCTTCTTACAACTTCGGCACTTGCTGGTGAGCCCAGCTTTTATACCCAGCTAGAACAAGGCGTTCGCGCTGAAGCTCATAATCAACTTCAAGGGGCAATTGGCTCCAAGCTTAATGGCAGCCTTCCGGCCTCAGCAAATAGAGTCTTAAAGCCGGCTGCTGATGCACTGGTAAAGGATAGTGTCGATGCAGGGGCGAATAAGGTCAAAACGGTTTCTGCCCAGCCTAAGCCGGTTCAGCCAACTGCAAAACGTGATCTTGTTGTAGAAGCCTCTTCACCGGCCGAGAGTCGCGAAGCGAAGAGCGATATTATCATCGTTTCGAAAGAGATCCAAAACTGCAAGGAGGGCGCAGAATACCTAGCTTGTGTTAAGCGCGTACAGGATTCCTCGAGAGTACAAGCCGTCACAGCCAGCCGGAACGGTGATAAAGCCCGGATGCAAGCCATCGTCGGCGCCAATAGCGGGGAAGGGGGGGTGACTGCCGAGCAAGAAGAGAAGATAGCTAAGGCCAAAGCAGATCTGGTACAGCTTCATCAGGATATGGCGGATGGTAAGGTTCCATTTCCCAGAATGACTAACGAGCATGAGGGCAGCGTGAGCGCAGAACTGCCGCCCAGCGATGTTGATCTCTATACCATCCCGTCATTGCCTCAGGGCAGTACGATCATTCCTTACTGTGGTCGCAACCTCTCCACCGGATGCATCAAGGGCTTGGAAGGGCTGCAAGCTATGTTCCCGGATCAGCGCCAACGCGCGAAATATCGTGCGGCCTATCAATCCATGAGCGCAGAACTTCAACTCTGGGTCGCAAACTTCTACAGCTCGGAAACCGGCAAGGTATCTTTTCCTGCAGACAAAAAGGAAGCTTTGGCCGCGCTGCATGAAACCGTCAAGCGTAACAATCAGGCAGTCAGGGACGGTTATCTGCACCCCATGGATTTGACCATGCGCGACTGCATCAAAAAACAAATCTTGCCCGACCCGACAGCGACGAAGGCGACGGCTTGCCGCGCTGGTGCCCCATGAGCTGGTTGGGGATGCAATTGTCGGCTGTCAAAATTCACAAAAAATTGAAAGGAATTAAAAATGTTCGAACATCAAACACAAGAGGCTGGTCTATATTTTATGGTCTCAACACAAGGCCGCTTCAAGATCGGTTTTAGCAAAAATATTGCAAGTCGTGCTTCTCAGGTTATGCGAGATGATCTGATCCCGTCGATCTCCTGGGCGGTGTTCTTCCAAGATCCGAAGCGTGCCCAAGAATGTGAGAAAAGTCTTCATAAGATTTTTAGCAAACACCGTCTTCCGGCGCTGCCCGGTGACGGTGGAACCGAGTTTTTCAGCATGGAGTGCTTTGAGCAGGTGAAGAAGCTTGTGAAAAGCGAGCGCCGCACTTTCGGGTATAATCGCTGGGAGTTTAATGGAGAGAAACTATTTCCTGAAAGTGTACGTCTATCCGCCCCAATGGAGATAATGCCCGAAAGATTAAAGCGTCGGCCTAAGGGGAGTGTTGGACCCGGGCGCTATTTAGGTGCCAACGTCCCTGTTGAGCTGTTTCATCAGGCAAGGGGGTTGTCAGAGAACTTTGACAGGAAGATGCAAGATCTTACCATAGAGGCATGGAATGATCTGTTGCATAAGTATGGGGCCAATTAATCACAATGATTTTACGAATAAAGGCTCCCAATACGGTGCCTTTATTCTTGTAAAAGTGGACCACCCATCACTGTTATGGCTTATAAATCATATCAATATAATTCGCCCATTCCTGCATCATCACCTTTCGATCATCCAAAAATTGAGCCCGATCATAAGCGGCGATGACTTTGTTGCGATGAGCATGGGCCAGCTGGCGGTCTACGACTTCTTCGCGGTAGCCGAGTTTTTCCTTGATTGTAGACATTGCTAGAGCACGGAAGCCGTGGCCGGTCATGCGGCCTTGATAGCCGAGACGTTTAATCGCACCGAGGACTGTATTGTTGCTCATATGATCTCTTGGGCGGACTTTGCTGGGAAAGACCCATGGCGTGTTCATATGGCCAGTTTCTGCTTTTTGTTCCAGCAGCAGATCTATGGCCTGGCGGGAGAGGGGGACGACGTGGGGCCGGCGCATTTTCATGCGTTCTGCCGGGATGCGCCATTCGGCGGCGTCGAAATCAATTTCATCCCAACTGGCGGCGATCAATTCCCCGGTGCGGACGAAGGTCAGCATTAAAATGCGGATCACCCGTCTTGTTCGGGCGTAAAGCCTGGTGTCGTTATAATCAAGCGCGTGCAGAAAGGATGGTAATTCCTGAATCTCAAACGCAGCGTAATGTTTGGTTTTGGTTGACTTCAGGGCTTCTCGCAGATCATAGGCATGATCGTGCTTACAGCGCCCGGTCGCAATGCCGTAACGGAAAATCTGACCGCAAATCTGCCTACAGCGTTTAGCCAGATCAATTGCGCCGCGATTTTCGACTATTCGGAGGACGGCCAGTAATTCCGGGGCGTCGATTTCGGCAATCGGGCGTTTTCCGAGATGGGGGAAAATATCGACCTCGAGACGGTGCAGAAGACTTCTATAATGGGCTTCGCTCCATTTCTGCCGCTGGTTTTCGTGCCATTCGCGAGCGACGTCCTCGAAACGGTTGCTGGCCTCTATGATGGCGGCCCTTTTTTGGGCCCGTTTTTCCTCCATCGGATCCTGCCCGGCGGCCAGTATTTTGCGGGCGAGGCGGGTGGCTTCGCGGGCTTCGGCCAAGGTCACTTCCGGGTAAATCCCGAAAGCCAAGGTCTTTTCCTGATTAAGGTAACGATAGCGGTAGCGCCAGTATTTCCCCTGACCCTTGATAAACAAGTATAGCCCTTGGCCGTCGGCCATTTTATAAGGTTTATCCTTAGGTTTTGCGTTGGAACAGGCTTTATCGGTGAGCTTCATCAAAAGTACCCCCATTTGTAAAATAAGTACCCCCAGAAGTACCCCCAAACGATGTGGATGGGGCTGGAGATGGCTGGAACCCACCGGATGAACTCGGAGTAAAAAACTCTTTGTTTATCAGTGTGTTACCAGATTTTATTGTACAGTATTATGGGAATAATCGGTATCTTCCTGGAGGTACGGGCCGGAATCGAACCGGCATAGCGGGATTTGCAATCCCGAGCCTAACCACTCGGCCACCGCACCATCGGAAGAGAGTAGGGGTTATCTCACTTTTACTTAAGGAAATAAAGAGTATTTTTTATCCGGTGGCCTTTATTACCTTTAATTCAGAAATATGCCGGGAATACGATTGTCTACAGTGTTTCAAAAGGGTGGTCTTGGCGGCTGGATTCAGGTAATTATCTACAATTGTAATGCATCATCCAACGCGAATAGAATAGAATATATTATGACAAAATATGCTGCTGCCCGTATTCACATGGTTGATTCCCAGATTAATACTGCCGGTGTGGTGTCTGGGCCTGTTCTTGAGGCCTTTCGGACGATCCCGCGGGAGTTATTTGTTCCTGAAGAATTGCGGGGCCGGGTTTATGCCGATGAAGACCTGCCATTATCCGAAGGGCAATTCCTGATGGAGCCTGTGATTTTGGCGCGCATGATCGAAGCCGCGCAAATCCGTCCCGATGATGTTGTTTTAAATATTGGTGATTCCACGGGTTATTCGTCCGCGATTTTGGCCGAATTATCCAAGGTCGTCATGACACATGACAATGTTGCCGGGCAATCATCATGCAGCCTGATCGTTATGAACGGCGCCGTGCATGAGGTTCCTAAAAACCTGTTATCCTGCCTGACCCTGGGCGGTCGCCTTGTAACTGTTTTAAAGCCCGCAGGCGAAAAAATGGGCACGGCGGTTATGGTTCAACGGACGGGCGAGGGCCAATATTCAACGCGCAAACTTTTCGACGCAGCGACACCTTATATTGCTGGCTATGAACCCAAACCTGCATTTTCGTTTTAGGACTAGACGTTTCTTCAACACATCTTTTCTTCAGGAAAAATAACATGGTATGCCGTCTCACAACATTGACGTTTGCCTTGCTGGCAACGTCGTTCCTTGTTGCCCCTGCCACAGCACAGATTGCACGTCAGGATGTAGCCCCGTTACCTGTAGAGGGAATGTTGACTGGGAACACCATGGCCGCGCGTCAGACATTATTTGATGCGTTACGATATGCCTATGAACATAACCCGACCATCCTTGCGGCGCGGGCTGAATTATTGGCGACACAGGAACGCCTGCCTCAAGCACAAGCGGGCTGGAAACCCAGCGCGGATTTACGCGGTGAAGTCGGCCGAACATGGCTTGATGGTAATGGGAGCGGGGCCGATGGTTCGACTTATAAAACGGGCGAATTAACAGCCAGCCAGCCGCTTTATCGCGGCGGCAGAACAGTTGCACAAACGAGCAGTGCCAAAAATGCCATCATGGCCCAACGTGCTTATTTAAACGCGCTTGAACAAGATGTTTTGTTGCAAGTTGTTGCGTCCTACATGAACGTGCTGCGCGATCAATCGCTGTATGACCTTGCCGTCAATAACAAGGATGTTATTGGCCGCCAGCTGGAAGCGTCACGCGCGCGTTTTGAAGTGGGTGACGTGACCCGCACCGATGTTTCCCAATCAGAAGCCCGTCTGGCCGCATCCGAAGCAAACCGGGTTGATGCGCTTGGCAACCTGCGCTCAAGTCTTGCTATTTATCAGCGTATTGCTGGACTGCCGCCATCTGCTCTGGTGTTCCCGGCCATTACTTTGCCCATTCCGCAAACATTGGATGCGGCCGTTGAAATGGCAGAAGGGTATAACCCGAATGTGATTGCAGCAGATTTCCTGCATAACGCCGCCAAGGAAGATATTGATGCGGTCTTTGGTGAATTATTGCCGCAGGTTGGTTTCTTTGGATCCTATAATCACACCATCGATCCTTCACCGGGAATTCTGGATGATTCAACGGTTAAGGCGATTGGTATTTCCGCAACGATTCCGCTTTATGAGGGCGGCTCAACGCGCTCGCGCACCCGTCAGGCAAAAAATATTGCTCAACAACGAATGATCGAAGTTCACGAAGCCGAGCGTCTGGCCCGCCAGCAAACGGTCAGTTCCTGGGAAGATCATCTGGCGTCTCAAGCGGAAATCCAGTCGCGTAAAGCACAGGTTGATGCGTCCCTCATCGCCCGTGATGGCGTTCATAAAGAGGCAGAGCTGGGGACCCGGACGATTCTGGATGCCTTGGATGCGGATCAGGAATTGATGGACGCAGAATCGGCACTGGTTACGGCGCAACGGAACGAGGTTGTGGCCCAGTTTGCACTGGCCACCAGTCTGGGGCTTATGACACCTGAAACCCTTGGTTTTCCTGAACTTTCCTTGGATTATAACGACCATATCAGGGAAATTACGGGAAAAATCTTCTCAACCAGTACCACTTACGGCAAAGATCTGGGTGTGAAGGCTGGGGATTAACCTGAACTCTGGCTTTGACATCCGTGTCTCAATGTAAGAAACTGATTTCGTTGAAAGACTTGCACAATTAACCATTCAGATTTTTATTATTGATGTCCGGACAAACTCCCGAACAAGAACCGTCGATCGAGGAAATCCTCGCTTCCATTCGCCAGATCATTTCTGACGATGATGAAGCTGCGCCTGCTGCATCGATTGAACCCGAACCTGTGGACGTGCCGGAACCTGTTGCTCCGCCACCGCCGCCTGCACCTGAACCCAAGGAAGATATTCTTGAGCTGAAGGATCCTTTGCCGCCACCGGCACCGCGCCCAGTCATCGACATGGAAGACGCGATTGAGGAAGAAGACGAAGAAGAATTCGCCGCTGTCGTTGAAGACGAAACACACGAAATCATTGCGGCGAAAGAGCCGGAAATGCCTGCGCCACGCTTTACGGCGCCTGACCCTGTTTCTGTTCCTCCGTCTGCGCCGCGTCCAATTTTCAGCGGCATTGATGAAGAATCAATTCTCAGTGAAACAGCACGCAGTGCTGCGCTGTCCGGTTTTTCCAAACTGGCCAGCAACATGACTGTCGATCGCGGTACAACGCCGCAACGGACATCGGATGGCACAACGCTGGAAGATATTCTGCGCGATATGTTGAACCCGATGCTGCGCGTCTGGCTGGATGAAAATCTGCCAACGATTATTGAGAAGCTGGTCCAGAAAGAACTGGATAAGCTGGCTCGTCGCGCATCCGACGATTAAAACCCTTTCCTGACCGATTGAGAGAAAACCATGTTTGAAAAAACTTTTCAGCCCGAGAAGGTTGAAGCCCAACACTATGAGCAATGGGAACAATCCGGTGTTTTCGCCGCGCACCCGGAAAGCAACAAGGTTCCTTTCACCATTATGATGCCGCCGCCAAACGTGACGGGCAGTTTGCATTTGGGCCATGCGCTGAATACGACGCTTCAGGATATTCTGACGCGTTATAACCGCATGAACGGAAAAGATGTTCTGTGGCAACCGGGAACCGATCATGCGGGTATTGCGACCCAGATGATTGTTGAACGCAACCTCGCCGCCGAAGGTTTGAACCGCCGCGATATGGGGCGTGAAAAATTCCTGGATAAGGTCTGGGAATGGAAGGCTTATTCCGGCGGAACAATCACCAGCCAGCTGCGTCGTCTGGGCGCATCGCCCGATTGGCCGCGTGAACGCTTTACAATGGATGAAGGGTTGAACCGCGCTGTTCGCCGCGTCTTTGTTCAGCTGTTCAAAGACAAGCTGATTTATAAAGATAACCGTCTGGTCAACTGGGACCCTAAATTACAAACAGCTGTTTCCGATCTTGAAGTCGAGATGAAGGAAACCAAGGGCCATATGTGGCATATCCGCTATCCCATCGAAGGGGACACGGAACGCTTTATTACGATTGCAACAACACGCCCTGAAACCATGTTGGGTGATACGGCGATTATCGTCAGCCCGGATGATGAACGCTATGCTGATCTGATCGGTAAGTTTGCGATCCTGCCCATCGTTGGTCGCCCGTTGAAAATTATCGCTGATGATTATGTTGATAAGGATTTTGCGACTGGCGCGATGAAAGTGACTCCGGCGCATGATTTCAACGACTTTGAAATCGGCAAGCGTCATGGCCTTGAATTTATCAATATTCTTGATACGCAAGCCCGCATCAATGAAAACGGCCCCGAAGAATATCAAGGGCTGGATCGTTATGATGCGCGCAAAAAGCTTTTGGCCGAATTGGAAGCCTTGGACCTGCTGGTCAAGATCGAAGACATTACCCATGCGGTTCCGTATGACGAGAAAAGCAAATCGGTGGTTCTGGAGCCCTTCCTGACGGAACAATGGTATTGCGATGCGCATACGCTGGCGCAACCAGCAATCGAAGCGGTCCGCAGCGGTAAGACACAGATCATTCCCAAATCGGCAGAGAATACTTATTTCCACTGGATGGAAAATATTCAGCCATGGTGCATTTCACGCCAGTTGTGGTGGGGACACCAGATCCCGGCCTGGTACGGTCCGGAAGGGTCAGTCTTTGTTGAGGAAACTGAAGAAGAAGCCTATGCCGCCGCGCGTAAAGAATTCGGCGATGATGTTCGCTTGACCCGCGATGAAGATGTTCTGGATACATGGTTCAGTTCTGCCCTATGGCCGTTTTCGACCTTGGGTTGGCCGGACAAAACGCCGGAACTGGCGAAATATTATCCGGGCGATGTTCTGACCACGGCGGCGGATATTATTTTCTTCTGGGTTGCCCGGATGATGATGATGGGCATTCACTTTATGGGGGATGTTCCGTTTAAAACGGTTTATCTGCACGCTTTGATCCTTGATGCAAAGGGACAGAAAATGTCCAAGACCAAGGGCAACGTGATTGATCCGCTGGATATCATTGGCAAGTATGGTGCAGATGCCTTGCGCTTTACGCTGGCTTCGCTGGCGGCGCAGGGGCGCAATATTAAATTGTCCGAAGACCGCGTGGAAACCTATCGTAACTTTGCTACTAAAATCTGGAATGCATCACGTTATTGCCAGATGAACCAATGCGTTCCCGATCCAAAATTTGATCCATCGGCTGTTACAGCTATTCCCAATAAATGGGTGATTGATCAGGTCACGGGTCTGGCCGCAGAAGTCGGCAAGGGCATCGAATCCTATCGTTTCAATGATGCCGCCAGTGCGATCTACCAGTTTATCTGGGGGACATTCTGTGACTGGTATCTTGAGTTCACAAAGCCGATTTTGGCGTCGGGTGAGGGGCCATTGGCCGATGAAACCCGCAAGACAACGGCATGGGTTCTGGATCAGGCTTTGCTGATTATGAATCCGTTCATGCCGTTTATCACCGAAGAATTGTATAATGAACTGGCGGAACGCCCGTTGAATACAATGCTGATTTCATCCGATTGGCCCGAATATGCCGCCGGGTTGAAAGCCGGCAACGCGGTTGATGAAATGAACTGGATGATCCGTTTGATCACCGAAATTCGCAGTGTCCGGGCCGATATGAATGTCCCGGCGGGTGCGAAAATCAATCTGCTGGTCAAGGGTGCGAATGCGGTAACGCAGGAACGCCTGAAAACCTATGACGAAATTATCCGCCGCATGGCCCGTTTGGAAACCATCGGTCTTAGCGATGCCGCGCCAAAAGGAGCGATCCAGGCGGTGGTTGATGAAGCGACCATTATCCTGCCGATTGCGGATATCATCGATCTGGATAAGGAACGGGCCCGTT
>CAACXI010000122.1_pt1 | contig 12740 bp, 11 predicted proteins | sample 2275891 | NCBI WGS metagenome assembly CAACXI01 (sample SAMEA5312484, study PRJEB27640) | indoor metagenome | biome: indoor environment; feature: controlled; material: polymer antistatic dissipative epoxy resin | place: Italy | collected 2014-05-27 | reverse complement strand
CAATATGGGCGTTTTTCGCAAGCTGGGGCTGGCGGGATCAGATTTTACCGCCCTTATTTTTGAAGGATCGGACAAGGATAAAAACCGCCTCTGTCCGTTCTTTAATCTGAAAAGCCGGGACTATACGATTGAAGAAGTCCGTCCCGATGTGTTTGAAATCCGCACGAAAGTCACGGCTGAAGAAACAGAAAATGTTGAAAAAAGCGGTTGCGTGATTACAACATCCCCCGATCGCAGCAAAATAAAATTCCTGCCATAAGCATAAAAAAAGGGGCCGAATAGTTCAGCCCCTTTTTTCTTAAAAGATTGTTCGCTTACGCATGCAAGGCGCGCTTATCAACCGCCAATGCTGCTTCCTTCATCGCTTCTTCCAATGTCGGGTGCGCATGACAGGTGCGGGCAATATCTTCGGCTGATCCGCCAAATTCCATCGCAATCACCGCCTCGGCAATCAGGGTACCGGCTTCGGGGCCGATAATGTGAACACCCAGAACGCGATCGTTTTTAGCATCCGCCAGAATTTTGACGAAGCCTTCTGTTGCATTCATGGCGCGGGCGCGACCATTGGCCAGGAACGGGAATTTTCCGACCTTATAATCAACGCCATCGGTCTTTAACTGCTCTTCGGTTTTGCCAACACTGGCGACTTCCGGCCAGGTGTAAACAACGCCGGGGATCAGGTTGTAATCAATATGGCCTGTTTGTCCGGCAATCATCTCGGCCAGCACCACGCCCTCATCCTCGGCCTTGTGCGCCAGCATTGGGCCGGCAATCACATCACCAATGGCATAAATGCCCGGCACGTTGGTCTGGAACCCATGATCGGTTTTAATACGTCCGCGTTCATCAAGCGCAACACCGACCTTGTCCAGCCCCAGACCGGTGCTGTAAGCCTTGCGGCCAACCGCGACCAGAACGATATCCGCGTTCAGCGTTTCAGCCGAACCGCCCTTGGCCTCTTCTAAGGTCAGCTCAACGCCCTTGCCCTTGACGGTTGCAGAGGTCACCTTGGTTTCCAGTTTGAATGTAAAACCTTGCTTGCCGAGGATCTTTTTTGCTTCCTTGGACAATTCACCATCCATGCCCGGCAGAATCCGGTCGAGGAATTCAATCACAGTTACTTCTGCACCAAGGCGGCCCCAGACCGCGCCCAGTTCCAGCCCGATGACACCGCCACCAATAACGACCATCTTTTTCGGCACTTCCGACAGGGTCAATGCGCCGGTTGAAGACACAATCTGTTTTTCATCAATGGTAATTCCCGGCAATGACACAACATCCGAACCGGTCGCAATAATAATGTGCTTGGCCTGATATTCGCTGCCGGCAACGCTGACCTTTCCGGGTGCGGTAATGACGCCCTCGCCCTTCAGCCAGTCGATCTTGTTCTTTTTGAACAGGAAGTCGACACCCTTGGTGTTGGCATCAACAACCGCATTTTTGTGTTTCATCATGCCCGGCAGGTCCAGCGATACATCGCCGGCCTTTACGCCGAAATCCGCCAGATGATGTTTGGCTTCAGAAAATTTCTCTGACGCGTGCAGCAAGGCCTTGGACGGGATGCAGCCAACATTCAGGCAGGTCCCGCCGAGCGAATCGCGTTTTTCAACGCAGGCGACCTTTAATCCCAATTGTGCGGCGCGAATAGCGCACACATATCCGCCGGGTCCGGCACCAATTACAATCACATCATAGGCAGCATTACTGGTCATTTTAGTTTTCCACATGGTTTTAAAGTTTGTTTCGACTCAATTCCGGACCTTTTTACCCCGGAAACCGGGGGTATGGCGAGGGAAGATATGCATAAAACATCTTTGATTTTAAATGATTTTCATAATTAATGTTGACTCTCCATCAGCGATTCCTTATAAAAGACATACTTTCGTAAGGCCACCATGCATTGGAGACAAAATGTCGCATAAAGCCCTTACCCCGGATACCGGGCGTATACTACCATCCGCGAAGCCCTCTTTTAACGAGGCGGCAAGCGACGTCTCCGAAATCGAGCTGAAAATGCTCGTTCCTCCCCTGCCGAACGGGGACATAAACAAAGCCGCTTTCTCCGAAATAAAATCGTACTTTCAAAATCTCGGCTGGATCCGTTCTTCCAGCGAGGTTATGCGTGTCGATGCCGAAGGCAATAGCGTGGGTGAGCGCGGCGCGCTTCTGACCCGTCAGCTGGATACCCCGGATATGGCCCTGTACAAAAAGGGCGTCACATTGCGTATTCGCGGCAATTGCCCGGACGGCAATATCAAGAATGTCACCTCTGCTGATATCTGCGTTAAATTTGGAAATACTCAAGACGCCAGCGGCGCCCTCCGCCGTAAGGAATTTGAAGCGCGGATTGATGATTTTGGCCGTATCGACCTGGCCCCGCTGCGGAAAAAATATCCAAAGAAAGACTATCCGGAACTGCATGAAGCGTTGGCTGGAATCAGCCCCAGCAGCCTGGTTGAGTTCCACCGTCCCGATGTTCTGCGCAACCGCCACCTGGTTGAAATTCCAGAAAGCGTAACCGGACTGACAGGCAAAAAATTCTTTGTTGAATTGTTGCTGGATGAAGTTTCCTTTGTTTTCGATCCAAAGCCGCAAAAATCCGCTGATAAAAAACACGAGGTCACAAAGAATGGCCCGGTTGTTTATCACGTTGATTTGGAAGTCGAAGCAGAAGCGATGTTTAAAGTCTGCGCCTATGATCCAAACCCTGCTTCGTCCAACTATGTATCATCACCGATGACCAAGGATGAACTGAACCAGGCCATGTCGGCGGTTCAACATCACGTCCAATTGGCCGGTCAAGGCACATTGAAAGTAAACAAATACAGCAAGGCCGAACGCGGCTTCTATCATTTCCAAAAAATGTATGAAGAGCTGAAAGACTATGTCGAGCTGAACACCCGCCTGTCCCATAAAGGCCGCGTCCAAAGCGCCTTTACGATCAAGGCCAACCCAAGCAACGACAATAGCAGCGAACCAAGCGCACGCGAAAAACTGCACCACTTCCTGTCGCATGATTTTGGTCCATACCTGCGTGAACGGGATCGCCCGATTGCCCGCCACCCATAATTTAAAAAAGGCAGCTTTTAAGCTGCCTTTTTTTATTTAGAGAATGATTTCAAGATTATCATAGGCCAGCCTGACATGAGGCGGCAGCTTTGCCGTAATGGCATCGTAATCCATTGTGTAATCCAGATGAGTCAGATAGGTCATTTCCGGTTTTAATTCATCGACCCAACGCAGGCATTGCTCCAGATAAGAATGGCTTTTGTCCTTATTCAATTCGCAATTGCAATCAACAATCCAGACCTTCAGATTTTTCAGCAGCGCGAAGCTTTCTTCCGGGAACGCGTGAACATCGGTGCAATAGGCAAAATCACCGACACGGAACCCTAATGAATTGATACGTCCATGATTCTGATTAAAGGGCAGCACATTGAAAGCGCCAATCTGATAAGGCGAATAAGGCACAATTTCGGTCCAGTATGGACGGCCCGGCCCGGAATATTCAACATTGATGGCAGGATCAAACATATACCACCAGTTCTTTTCAATCTCTCGGCGCGTAAAGCGATCCGCATAAAGCGGCAGATTGCGGTCCTGATAATAGGACATCAGAATGGGCAGGTTAAACATCCCTGTAATATGGTCGGCGTGGGGGTGGGTAAAGAAGATCCCGTCCAGCTCACGAATATGATGGCGCTCTGCCTGCGTCTTAAAATCCGGCCCCATATCGACCAGCAGGCGGGATGCCCCCTCTTCCAGCAGGATAGACGGTGCGAGGCGGCGGTTCTTTGGGTTAGAGGGGTCACAGGCCCCCCAGCTATTTCCGGCATAAGGCACACCATAGGCGGACCCCGACCCTAAAACCGTGACTTTCATTGCGTCTTTATCCTATCAAAGAGAGGGGCGCAGCGGTGACTTAGGCTGCGCGTTTTTGGTCGTCGCATTATTGACGACAAGACCGTTATAAGCCAACAGGGAATGTTCAATTTTGGCATAGGTTTCAGGGGATGCTTCCTGAACCAACGCTGCGCCGATGAAAAACATTTCGCTGACCTTGCGCTGGCTGACAGGGGCCAGCAATTGCTCCTGTAGAAATGTTGCCAGTGTCGCATAAGTTTCGTTGCCGGAGGCCTGTGCCACCTCAATCATCTTGTCACCCGCATAAAGCGAGGAATGGTTGGATGGGTCCTCAAAAACAGTCCGCAACATTTCGATACAGACACCAATCGCATGATTATTATCATTTAAGGCGCGGGCCATTTGTCCACGGGCAACGTGTTTTTTCAGGATCGACAGGGTGACCATCAAATCATTACAAAAAAACTCCAGCTTGCCCTCGCGGGTGTCGCCGGCAGAAAATTTATCAATAAATTTTTGAGCGCAAGACGGCAGATCTTTTGGCTGGTTCTCAGAAATCCAGCAATAGCCGGGGTCTTTTGTATGAATGCGGGGGGCGTTTGGTAACAGAATACGCGGGGGAACACCCTTCATCGCCATATAGAGATCAAACTGGAACATATTCCGGCTGTTATCACCGCACAGATACATAAATCCGATCCCGCCGTAATCCTTGACCAGCTTGTCATGGCAGGACACGAGAATGGAGTATTTATCCTTCAGGTAATCGCTGAAGGCATTATAGGTGGTTTCGAGGTTTTCCGGTTCAACGACAAGGAAAAGGTCGATATCTGAATATTCATCGGCTTCGCCATTGGCGAAAGATCCGCGCAGATAAGCCTCAACCAGCCCCTGATCTTTCAGGTACTCCAAGGCTTCACACAGGATATTGGCCTGAAAAAGCTGATCCTGGCCTGTTTCTTTTAAATATTGGTCAAGGGGGATATCAAGAACGCCTTTTTGACCCTGTTCAGCGCAGGATTCAGGACTTATTTGTCCAACCGATCGTAACCAAGGCTTCTGTAACGACATCCAACCCTCCGGACAAGGAACGCAATAAATTATTCAGGTTGGACGCATATATATGGCGATCCGCGCCGGAGAGTCAATAAAATACGGCCTGTTTATACATGGAAGACCCTTTCACGAACCCTCGGAAAATCTTATTATTTCAAGCCGAATATGTGTAAGGTAGCCACCCCATGATGTCGCCATTTGAACAAATGCAACAGGCCGTTGATATCGTCAACACCAGCCTGCACCCGACGAATAAGATTGCCGCGAGTTTATTCGGCGACGGGTTTGCTGTGTCGAAAACCAATTACTGGCCGGACCGCATTTTGAATGTTTTCGGCATGGATACGGATATCGGCAATTCCAGCGGAACGCTTCATGCAGAAGTGTCCTGCATCCTCTCCTCCCCCATTACCGAGGGGAGCAGCATTTGCGTCACCGACCCTTTCTGCCCCAACTGTGCGAAGAATATCGCCGAAGCGGGGATCAAAACCCTGTATATCGACCACAAGGGGTTCGACAAGGATTTCGCATCACGCCGCGGCAGCCATTTTGAAAATATGTCGATGCAGATTTGCGAGCGCGCCGGGATCAGCGTTTATAAAGTTCACCGCAAGGAAGAACGCCTGACCCCCATCCTTGAAATTCCGGCTGATTACACCCCCCCCAATGATGCCCCGGTGATTGTTTCAATCCTTGACCGGATTGATGCGGATATCTTCGCCGATATGATTGCCGATGCGCGCAATAATCTGGACGGGCATCAATTCGCCCTGACGCTGGGCACCGCCCGCAATGGCGACATGATCGCCCTGTGCGCCCGGTCCCATCTGGCCATTGGTTATTCCAAACGCATCGATGCCGAAGAGCTGCACGAAGATTCAGGCAAATACAGCTTTATTCTGGAACCGGTCAACCGGATCCTGATGAATGCCGCGCGGCTGGGGATTACAATGAACCCGGATTATTTATATGCGTCCAGCGTGCCGACCTCACGCGAACTGGTCAATGTTGTTGGCGCAGGATTCACGTCCATGCATATCGGCAATACCCATCAGGCCCGCGACGATGACGCCCTGCGCGCCATCAAACAACTTTCTGACAGCAAAATTTTGAAGATAGAGCAATAGAAGGATAAAGGGGGCAATGGCCCCCTTTAAAACCCCGGTCATAAAAAAACCCCGGATCATCTCCGGGGTTTTTGTTATTAGAGATCCAGAACCAGACGGGCCGGGTCTTCGATGGAGTCCTTGAGTTTGACCAGGAAGGTCACGGCATCGCGGCCATCAATGATCCGGTGATCATAAGACAACGCCAGATACATCATTGGGCGGGCCTGAATCGAACCGTCAGGCATGACCATTGGACGTTGCTGAATTTTATGCATCCCCAAAATACCGGATTGCGGTGTGTTCAGGATTGGCGTGGACATCAACGAACCGAAAACACCACCATTGGTAATGGTAAAGGTGCCACCGGACATTTCATCAACGCCCAATTTGCCATCACGCGCGCGTTTACCGACATCGCCGATATCTGCTTCGATCTGGGCCAGTGATTTGGTGTCGCAATCGCGCACGACCGGAACAACCAGACCTTGCGGGGTGCTGACCGCAACGCCCAGATCATAGAAGTTTTTATAGATGATTTCATCGCCGGAAATTTCGGCATTCACCGCCGGAAGGTCTTTCAGCGCGTTGACAGCAGCGCGGACAAAGAACGACATAAAGCCAAGCTTTACACCATGTTTCTTTTCAAACTGATCCTTGTAACGGCTGCGCAGTTCCATCACCGCAGTCATATCGACTTCGTTGAAGGTGGTCAGCATGGCGGCGGTGTTTTGTGCTTCTTTCAAGCGCACGGCAATGCGCTGACGCAGGCGGGTCATCTTGACGCGTTCTTCACGCGGGCCGGCTTCACGCGCCACAGCAGGTGCCTTTGCAGGGGCAGCCGCTGGTGTCGGTGCAGTTGTTGGGGCTGGGGCGCTGACATGGGCAATCACATCGCCCTTGGTCAAACGGCCATCCTTACCGGTACCGGAAATTGCCGATGGGTCCAGCTTGTTATCATCAACCATCTTGCGGACCGACGGGGCCAGTTTTTCATCCGATGCCGGCAGTGGCGCGGTTGCAGGCTGGCTGGATGCCAAAGCGGCGGCGGAGGCCGGAACATCACTGCCCGGTTTCTTTTCTGCTGTTGCAGGGGCATCCGCTTTTGCTTCTGCTTTCGGGGCGGCAGCACCGCCCTCACCGATTTCACCCAGAATGGCGCCAACGCCAACGGTTTCACCGGCCTGAACCGAGATCGCAACCAGAACACCTGCCGCAGGCGCGTTGACTTCCAAAGTCACCTTGTCGGTTTCCAGTTCCAGAATCGGCTCATCCGCTTTTACGGTATCGCCTTCCTTTTTCAGCCACTGGGCAACAGTGGCTTCGGAAACGGATTCACCAAGGGTCGGAACAACGATCTGGGTCATAAGCTTTTTAGTCCTGATTGATGGTTTGAATAGCGAGGTCAATATGGCCCGTTTGCATTGCAAAATCAATGGGCGCCGCCCTTTCAAAACGTATTAGCCTATTGAAATTCCTTATAAATTATGTAAATATGGAAACAATAACTTGGCTTTGCCCAGACGCAATGGATATATAGCTGCTTCACATATTAAGGAACCTGATTACATGACCACAGCGCCCCTTTATAATCTGCTGTTTAACACATCATCAGAAGCACCGCGCAGCGAAGAGTTCAAGCTGGAACAATCGCAAATCACGCGGGCCATTTACGCCAATATCCGCCGATCGCTGAACGAACGCGGATTGTCGCGTGAATTCCATTTCGCCAACCGTAACGTCAGCGACACAAGCCGTGGCGAACAGGCCTATATGACCCCGGCAGCCTTGGCAGTCGTTCAAACTGTAAAGGGCATTGATAAAATTTTTCCGATGACAATTTCCGCCTATCCCCTTTCCCTCGAATTGTGAGATTGCAATGACCCTGATTGGCCATTTTTCAAAAATGAATACACCGGGCGATGAAAATGTCTGGGCCGGTGTGTATTGCGATGTTTATGGAACGCTGGTCAATTCATCCTTTGAAGGCAATAAGCCGCTGGTTCAATATCTAAACGCCCTGCATGAATCCGGCGTCAAAGTCACCATTTTCTCAACCAATCATTTCGCCATGCGAAAGAAAACACAAAATATCGGCCTGCACCCCGAACTGGCGGGCATCGTGCGCAACAAGGCCAGCTTCGCCAATGCTGTATTAGAAACCGTGATCGATGATGAACCACCGCAATATTTGAGCGCTAAAACACTCTGGAATCCAAAGGCGCCGGAGCTTTATGCTCATATCGACACCGAAATGAAACGGCTTAAACCTTCCACCCCACCCTCTCCTGCACCATAGGCAAAAGAGAAAGGGGTCGAAGGGGGAATCCCCCTTCAAACTTCCCTTATAAAAAAAAACCCCGGCAAAATCCGGGGGTTTTTAAATTTTGGCTATGGTTCGCCGATTACTTGATGCTCAAGGCCTCATCAATCAGCTTGGCCTGTTCAGCGGCATGGCGTTTTGCCAGACCTGTTGCCGGAGCCGCCGCAGCAATCCGTCCCGTATATTTCGGACGCGCTGCCTTGTGCTTGATCCCTGTCAGGACATCTTCGATCAGGCGATCAACAAAGAACCAGGCACCTTGGTTATACGGTTCTTCCTGACACCAGACGACATCCGCATTTGGATATTGCGCCAGTTCCGCCGCCAGAACTTTTGCCGGGAACGGATAGATTTGTTCCAGACGCAGAATGACAACATTTTTCAGACCGCGCTTTTCGCGCTCTTCATACAGGTCATAATAGACTTTGCCCGAACAAATCACGACGCGCTTGATATCCTTTGGCTTTGCCAATGTATCGCGCGCATCATCCCACAAGACGCGGTGGAATGTTTCCTGACCCGTCATCATCGATAATGGCGATACGGCCAGTTTATGACGCAGCAAGGATTTCGGCGTCATAATGACCAAAGGCTTGCGGAAATCGCGGTGCATCTGGCGGCGCAGAACGTGGAAATAGTTTGCCGGTGTCGTGATATTGCAAATCTGCCAGTTATCTTCGGCAGAGTTTTGCAGGAAGCGTTCAAGACGGGCTGAGGAATGTTCCGGACCCTGTCCTTCCCAACCATGCGGCAACAACATCACCAGACCCGACATCCGCAACCATTTGGTTTCCGCCGAACAGATAAACTGATCGAACAGAACCTGCGCACCGTTGGCGAAATCGCCGAACTGGGCTTCCCACAGAACCAGCGCTTTTGGATCGGCCAGCGTGTAACCGTATTCAAAGCCCAGAACGGCTGCTTCGGAAAGCGGGCTGTCATGCACTTCAAAACGGGCTTGCTGGTCGCTGATATGTTGCAGCGGGATATATTTATCTTCGTTTTCCTGATCGGTGAGGACGGCGTGACGTTGCGAGAACGTACCGCGTCCACAATCCTGACCCGACAGGCGGACCGGGAATCCTTCATCAACCAGCGAACCATAAGCCAGAGCTTCCGCCGTGGCCCAGTCAAAACCCTGACCCGTTTCAAACATCTCTGCCTTAGCATCAAGCTGGCGGGTGATTTTTGAATTAAGGGTAAAGCCGTCCGGAACGGTGGTCAGCGTTGCGCCGATGCGTTGCGCGGTTTCATCGGAAATCGATGTGCTGCCACGGCGTTCATCACCATAGGCAACCTTGAACCCGGTCCACGACCCTTCAAGGTAGTCAGCCTTATTCGGCTTATAGCTTTTGGTCGCTTCAAAGGCGGTTTCCAGATAGGCGATAAAATCATCCGTGATTTTTTTGCCTTCGTCTTCGGTAATGATTTTTTCCGCGATCAATTGCTTCGCGTAAATTTCGCGTGTCGATTCATGCGCGCGGATTTTTTTGTACATCAATGGTTGGGTAAAGGCTGGCTCGTCCCCTTCATTATGGCCAAAGCGGCGATAGCAATACATATCAATGACAACGTCTTTTTTGAAACGCTGGCGGAATTCAATCGCGATCCGTGCAACATGAACAACCGCTTCTGGATCATCACCATTCACATGGAAGATTGGGGCCATGACCATTTTCGCCACATCGGTCGAATACGGACCCGACCGGCTGAATTGCGGCATGGTCGTGAAACCGATCTGGTTGTTGATGACGATATGCATCGTCCCGCCAACGCGATAGCCCGGCAGATCGGAAATCATCAATGTTTCAGCAACAAGCCCCTGCCCCGCGAACGCGGCATCACCATGCAGCAGGATCGGCAGCACTTTCAGACGCTCTTCGTCCTTACGCATTTGTTGTTTCGCGCGGACCTTTCCGACAACGACCGGGTTTACCACTTCAAGGTGGGACGGGTTCGGGGTCAACGACAAATGGACAGTCTTGTCTTCAAACTGGCGGTCGCTGGATGTCCCAAGGTGGTATTTCACATCGCCGGACCCCAGAACATCATCCGGGTTTGGCGGGTTGCCCTGAAATTCAGAAAAGACTGCCGTGAAGGGCTTGCCCAGCACGTTGGTCAGCACGTTCAAGCGGCCACGGTGGGCCATACCAAAGATCACTTCTTCGATCCCCAGTTGCGAACCGCGCTTGATCACCTGCTCAATCGCCGGGATCAACGCTTCGCCGCCATCAAGACCGAAACGCTTGGTCCCGGTATATTTGACGTTCAGGAATTTTTCAAAAGATTCTGCGGCCGTCAGGCGTTGCAGAATGGCGCGTTTACCTTCAGGTGTGAAATCAGTCTGGTTGCGCGGGCCTTCGATGCGTTCTTGAATCCAAGCCTTTTCTTCGGGTTCGGACAGATGCAGGAATTCAACACCGACATTCCCGGCATAGGTCTGGCGCAGTACTTCGATAATTTCGCGTAAAGTTGCGGTTTGATAACCCAAAACGCCATTGATGAAAATTTTCCGGTCATAATCAGAATCGCTGAAACCGTAATGGGTCGGGTCCAGTTCCGGATGATAATTACGTTCTTTCAATTCCAGCGGATCCAGCGTGGCGATCAAATGGCCGCGTTCACGGTACGCATGGATCAATTGCAACGCGCGGACGGAATCGGTCGCGGCCTGACGGACGCTGCCTGCATCAATATCACCTGAATCAGGCAAAACGGCTTCGCGTGCCGTGTGATCGGTAATTTCGGCGTTAAAACCACGCCCGGCATGGCGATTTTCAGATGGCGTCCAGCTGGCCCCGGCCAGTTCCTGCAACATCGCAACTTCGCTGTCTTTTAACTCTGTGAAAAACGTGCGCCAGCTGGGGTCAACATTTTCGCTGTTCTGCTTATAACGCCCGTAAAGATGCGCAATATATTCAGCATTGGTCGCGGTGAGAAACGTCAGGGAATTGGACATGACAGGCTGCCTTTTAAAGTACACGAGTTGAACGTGCGGACTATATCATGGCTGCCGCCCAATCCAAGCCCGTTGCACCGCAAAACAGCAAAGTTTTTTCGGCTGGCCCACCGATCATGAGCCAGAAAAAATCCTTTTAAATTAAAGACTTAAGTCTGAATATCAGGTATTTGTAATCATCTGGCCACCTTCGGCCAGATCATTGACCTCGCCCCGCAGGGCCTTGGCCAGCTCGTTCAGCGCCAGATCTTCTTCATAACTGATATTCAACAGATCTTCCGAAACGTATTTTTCGCCATGCATGATCCCGAATAACCGGTCCACACCGATGCTGATCCAGCGGATAACACGGTAAAAAATTGGTTCGCTGCGATCATATTCGCGGAACGCCCGCGCAACTTCCAAACCAATCTGCATCAGGATGTGACGATACGCATCAATATCGCGGGCCGATAAACGCCCCTGCATAAATTTGATGGCCGCGACACAATCCGCAGGCACATTCTGCACGTTGGCGCCCCAACGGCGCCATTCATCTTTGCGCAGGAAAGCATCTGCCATGACTTCATGGACAAACGCCGATTCAAACATCCCCTGCGCAATCCGCGTAATTGTTTTTTCAAGAGCAAGGACTTCCTGAGAATCAGAATCGCTGCCGCCCGTATCATCGCTGGAACTGACCCACAGACCCACGCGATAAGGCAACGACGCCAGAAGATCACGTTCTTCCTTTGTAAACTCTTTCAGAAAAGCCATATCCAGTTGTTCCTATCAGTCATAAAATTAGCCGGCTGCGCTGACGGCGCGGGGCGTGGTTGAATTGGCGCGGGCATTGCCAAGATCAAGCGACCGCGACAAAATGTCCAGCGCCTTTTGTTCGTGTTCAGAAATATTCATAAATTCATCAGCACTGCGCGCCCGTTGGCCGGTAAAAACAGAACGCATTTTTTCGACCATAACGCGGCTATAGATTCTCAGACGGTGGGTCACATTATCATTATGGTCAAATTCGCGGTATGCCATGGCGACCGCCGTTGCAATTTCCATGACTGTCAGTTTGAAAGACGTAACCTCTTTACGGTCCAATCTTTCAGACAGCAAATCGATGGCCCGAATGCATTCGGCTGGAACCTCGTCCAGATCCGCGCCCCAATTCGCCCATTCCACTTTACGCGAAACGGCCTCTTCCATCATCGACTGAACAAATTGAGATTTGCAGAAATCTTCGGCAAAGCCGGTGACGATCACTTCCAGGGCTTGCGCTTCTGCGTCATCCGCATCGCCACCGCCCGTCGTATCGCTGGTACTGATCCAAAGCCCGACGCGGTAAGGCAATGCCTCCAGCAAGTCGCGCTGATCCTGTGTAAAATCCTGTAACTGGGCCATTGATGCCTCCTTATTCCCTCACCTATTAAGTGTAGCGGAGCAAAGG
>CAACXI010000015.1_pt1 | contig 13057 bp, 12 predicted proteins | sample 2275891 | NCBI WGS metagenome assembly CAACXI01 (sample SAMEA5312484, study PRJEB27640) | indoor metagenome | biome: indoor environment; feature: controlled; material: polymer antistatic dissipative epoxy resin | place: Italy | collected 2014-05-27 | reverse complement strand
ATTGGCCAATATATCGAGCAAGTAATTTTTAACGATGGAACGATAGATATCACTGCTGGCTTGAGCCTGACGGGGGGTACCGGAAACGATAATCTTTATGGTACGATTTTTGATGATTTAATTTATGGCTTGCAGGGTAATGACAACCTGTATGGAAACGCCGGAAACGACATCTTATATGGCGGCGCCGGTAACGATATATTATATGGAGGGGATGGCGCTGACGTATTTATTTTTGAAGAAAGTCAAAGCTATGGATTCAATGATACCATTTCCGATTTTAATATTTCTCAAGGTGATGCAATAGACATTCATAGTCTGTTGTCGGGATACGACCCCTTAACTGACGCAATTTCAGACTTCGTCCAAATTTCAACCGTTGGCAATAACTCTGTTCTCTCAGTTGATAGGGATGGCTTAGGAGCCGTCTATGGGTTTTCCCAGATCGCAACCATCTCATCAGTAACAGGGTTAACTGATGAGAGCGCCTTAGTGATTTCTGGAAATTTATTGGTTGCATGAGCCCTTAAACTTTGACCCTCCTCCTATAAAATGAGCCCATATCTAGAGTGAATCTGGATAAATATGGACAATTTTAAGAGGGCATTGCCAAGAGGATAACATTGTTAGGTGTTTCTCTATCTTCCTTAGCCGGTGATCCCGACAACAGCAGAGAAGATCAGATGGCTCTTCGCATCTGATAGAAAGTGATAATCAGTCCTGAAAAGCGCCGCAACAATTATCATCCGACAACCAATATCTTTTTGACGTAACGCTTTTCGAGTTGTGCGTAAGTTACCTTATTCAAGCTTTCTTTCGATCTCATAATTTACCTACCGATCATAAAGGAGGTCATGTTATGAAAGAAAAAAATATTATAGTGTCTATAGACAATCCTAGCAGTTTATCATTTAGTGAGACATTGGATTGGCATATGACGGCGCGAGGAGATACTGCCGGGAAGCTCTTGAAGCAGATCATTATAAATGGAGAAAATTTTGCCTCGACGACGATTACGTCGTGGAGACGTGGGAAGAGGTATCCCTTCTGCTGCATTCAAAAACGCAGACTCTTCTTTCTTCGCAAAAAGACCGTTTAGATTGGCCCTGCCCGATCTCGGAGAGTTATACAAATATATTGATGATTATGTGAAAATCCATCGTAACTTGCTTTTGAGTAACGCAGACGATCCAGGGACTTTTTTTATAAAGACCGTAAAGGCTACCTCAGCACATGCTGCCTATTCTCAAGCCGGTTTTTATGATGCATGGCGTGCTGTCATTCAAAGGCATGGGATATATAATCCATACACAAAGCGTGGCGCGGTACGAGGTTTGTTGCCGCATGGGCCGCATAATATCCGGGATGTCTTGGCAACGCATGTTCTAAAAGTGACTGGTTCTTTTGAACAGGCAAGCTACGCAATTCAAGATACTCCGGAAATGATCGCCAAGCATTACGGGCGCTTTCTTCCGCAAGATAAGTCGGCGCTGGCGGCAAAAATTCTAAACAAAGTCTGGGAGGATTAAAGCGAGAGCGCACTGGCAAAATGCCAATTGCTCAGAGCGATTAAGTTTAGTTAAAAAAATGTCGATCTGATAACGCATAATCGCCTTTTTTTTGGGGCAAGGCGCAATTCCCCGTGACTCAGACATAGGAATAAAATCCTTGACTTGGCGTTTGGTGTTGTGGCATCTGGACCTTGGAAGGGATTTTATAGATGATTAACAATATTGATATTTATCGCACTGCGAAAATAGTTATTGAGATTCATGGTGACCGCGCTTTGCTAGAAGCGATGGAATGTATTGAGAAATTTCGTTCTGAAGGTAATGAGGGTGGGCAGCAGCTTTGGTTGAAAATTGCAGACGCGATCGAATGGATGTGTTTACCCTTTGCTGGTTCGGAAGAAACGTCCCATTGAGATTAGCCATTTTTGTTTTTTCGCTTATCGCATTCGCGTCATTTGCTCAGGCTAAAACCCCAGAAGTAAATTTGGATGCTCATCGGATCTTAACGTGCCCTGCCGATGACATTTACTGCAAATCTTTGACTGTGCCTCCGGTCGAAGAGAATGTCTGGGAAAAGTTAGATTTTGAACGTGCAGTGGATGGCGATACCTTTGTTGCCAGCGGAAGAAGGATTCGGGTCTGGGGAATTAACGCGCCAGAACGTAATGCGCCTGCTTATTTGGCCGCCAAAATGCTTTTGGAAGCACTTGTTAAAGACGGGCATCTGACCTGCAAACTTGTAGATATCGACAGGTATCAACGCAGCGTTATGCATTGCTTAGTTGATGGCCGAGATATTGGGTCAATGATTGTTCAAATGGGTATGGCCACGGATTATAGACGCTATAGCGGGGGCTATTATCAAATTGAAGAAGAGGCTGCCAAAGCTCAGTTGCGGGGTATTTGGAAAGATTTTCCAACCGAGGATGGACCTAATAATCCGTAGAATATTATGGGAGAAAAACAAATGACCGACCAGGCCCGGCTTTCAAAATCCCAGTACGTCCAAGGCGCGCAATGCGTCCTCAGCCTTTGGTTCTCCCGCAATAGAAAAGATCTAACGCCGCCGGTCGATGCCGCGCAACAAGCTATGTTTGAGGCAGGAAACGAGGTGGGTGGCTGGGCAAAAAAGTATTTTTTGAACGGCGTTGAAGTAACAACGCCTTTTTTCGATAGCGACGCAGGTGAAGCTGCAACATACGCCTTTATTCAATCTGGCCACGAGGCAATTTTTGAAGCTACAGCGATAAGCAAGGAGGACGGCTCACACGCGCGCATAGACATTCTTCGGAAAACGGCCGGTGCTGAGGGTTGGGACCTTATTGAAGTGAAAGGCTCAACAAGCGTCAAAGATTATCACCTGGATGATATGGCATTTCAGTATCGGGTGTTTACCGGTGCGGGCTTCCTAATCAATCAATGCTTTATGATGTTGATCGATAACCAATACGTCCGACAAGGCGATATTGATGTGCACCGGTTGTTTAGGTTTGAAGACATTACGCATGAGGTCCGAGGAAAGCAGTCGGAAATAGGGCGTATTGCGGCAAGCCTCAGTAACGCTTTAGATTCGCCAGCAGAGCCTCAGATTAAGGTCGGGGCGCGGTGCTTCAAGCCTTTTGACTGTCATTATGCGCACCACTGTTGGCGCGATATTCCACAATATTCAGTCTATAACGTCTACGACTCTAAAAAGGCCGACGAAATTGTAGACGCTATCGGAAGTTATGAAGTCGGCAGTATTCCGACAGAAATGCTGCCGACGGGTATTAAGGGGAATGATGTTCGTAGCTATGTGAGCGACACTGTATATAAAGAACCTAGCAACATCCGCCAATTCCTCGCTGGTCTACAGTACCCTATCTATTATCTTGATTATGAAACGATTGCGCCCACCATTCCTGCGTTCGACGCAACGCGCCCTTTCCAGACAGTGCCATTTCAGTTCTCGCTCCACATAGAAGACGAGCCTGGGGCTGATCTGCGGCATTATGAATTCCTCCATAAGGAGCAATCCGACCCGCGGCTGGCCTTTATTCAAGCTCTTATCAGTCTCTGTGGTGATCGGGGAAGCGTTGTAACTTACAATCAGGCCTTTGAAGAGGGAGTAAATAAAGCTCTCATGCGCGATTTTCCTGTATACGCTGAGAAGATTGACGCAATTAATTTTAGGATGATTGATCTTCTTATCCCTTTCCGAAAGCGCTGGCTTTATCACCCTAGCCAGCATGGTTCAGCATCCATAAAAAAGGTACTGCCCGCATTCAGCGATTTATCTTATGAGGGGCTGGCAATTGGAAATGGCCTAGATGCTTCTAATAAATATGCAGCCTTTATCAGTGGAACGTTATCCGACGGCGAGGTGGCTCTCTTATGGCAGGGACTCACTGAATATTGTGGACTTGATACCCTTGCCATGAAGGCGTTAGTCGACGCTCTAAAGGCGCATTGCCGCTAACTGTGGTGAGACTGATTTTCAGCAAGCGCTTGAAAAGAAAGAGAAACACGAGCTTTGGCGGACACTCGACCTCCTGGTTACAAAACGCCTATTGCAATTTTGAAAAAACCCTCATACCTTTACCTCGTTACACCTGAAGCAGCCGACGTCCAGCTTGACATGAGATTTCAGGGTAATCATCAAGTTTCGTAGTAGACAGCGCCGCCATTGGGCGGACATTACGTCTCGCAGCAAACATCAAAAATAAAAGTTTACCCAGTGCGCTTCATCCGAAAGCGCTGAACCCTTTTGTTTGCCTTTAGGAGGCTATGATGTTCAATTGCGATAATGCGGGCGCGTTCCCGCCCGAAAAAATCAAAAACGATGTGGCTATTGCTCCGGTATTTTACCAACAAGTTGATCGGGAGGCTTTGCAAGCCACCAACGCGGATCTTCCGTCCAAGAACGGAGGTGTAAAATGAGCAAGAAAACCACGCAGATGGGCCATGGGCTCGAATCCGGCGCAACCCACCAAGACTTGCAAATAACTATGCGCAAATTGGAGGACCTCAAGGCTTGGGATGGCAACCCTCGCACGCATATCTTAATGAGTGATGCATGAGATAATCAGCAAGTGCCGCCATTTCTTCGCGGATGCCATCGCCTAATATCAACAATAGAAATCGACCTTCTCGCAGATTTCGGGAAACGCGGTCTACGAAGCTGGCCTCGGCGAGTGGGTTGGCGCTGTAGCCGGAGACGATTTCATACAAAGGATTTTCACCCCATTTCTTGTCTTTTATCTGCTTACGCACCTCGACATTAATATCTTCGTAGGTTAGCGCGGCGAAGTCTTTAGCATACTCTAAGATCTGCGCGACGACCTTGCGACGCGCTTCCTGATTTTTCCATAGCTTGACCTCAACCAAAACCGGATATCCTTCCGGCGTTACATAGAGATTATCAAGATAGCCGGATGGCAGCGTAAATTCCCGTAAAACCGGCACAAGGTTTTGGAAACAGGCCTCGACCTCTCCGGCAGGTATAAGGTTGGGGTGATCATGAATAAGGTTCTGTAGCCAGTCTTCATTATACGGCGGGCGGTCGAGCGGAACCGCCTCTAGTCCTGAGAAAGTTTGATCAACCTGATTCAAGTTTCTAATAACAGCTGGATTAAAATGCATAAAATCTCCCTTAAACAAAACCACCAAGGACTGCTCCTTGGTGGCCGGGAGTTTAGAAGCCGCTTTAACACGACCGCGACGGCCTTTAAGCCAGAGGCTTTGGACATACGCCGTCGCCTCCCGACCCTAAGATCGAGAAGCGACGTGATGACGGACACGTCACCGGTTAAAGAGGGGTTCTAAAGCCCCGGACCCACCAAATTGCAGATCCGTGGCAACGTTACCATCGAAGTCAGTAATAGCAACTATATTAGCCGGGAGGTCGCGAGGTTTCGTTTGAAAATGGTGGTTACCACTGCAGGTAAGGCAGGTTAAAGTTGCATTTGACGTAATGCTGGCGTACGGTTATACGATAATCAACCAAGAACATTGACAGGAATTCATATGAAATTTTCTATTTTGACGCTCGCTATTGTGGCAGTGATGCTCCCAGCTTTTGCATACGCTCATGGGGGAGGGTGCAGAAAAAGCTCTCCGGCAGGCCAGTGTTGTCATATGGAGACAAGCACAGGAATTGTTCACTGTCATTAGTCAGACGGAAACTATAAGAATGGAAAAAGCCCTTAACCATATTGAGAAAATAAGGTTTTAATAAGCTCAAGCATTTATTTTACTCTCTGCTGTGGCCTGACAAATTAGTGAGACCTTTTTCATTTTGGAAATTTTGTGTTCGGCATTATCCATTTCGCTCATGCCCTCTGTGCTTATAATCGAAGGAGCCGCATCTCTGATAGACTCTATCGCTGTGTTAATTTCCTGTGCAGGATTATTTACTGTCACATCACATCTTTCTAATATTGTACGTGAGTATAATAACAAGCGGTAGCGCGTAATATAGGCAAAATGCTAGATGGGCAGAAAATCCGGCCCTAATTGAATATTATGTGGCGTTTATATGTAAGCTAAGCAGCCTAGGCAGATTTTTGCTGAATGTTTTCTGGTGGCCCTAGGGAATAGACATGAGCTTTCTGCTTTTCCTCTGACATCACTACCAACCATCTCGTTTCATCGCTGGGGAAAACGATCACGTGTCGATCAAGCAGGTTTGTGATCTTTTTTAACCAAACTTTCGGCGGATGAACAAAGTCGACAGTTTGGTTTCCTTTTAAAATATTCTGAACATGTATGAGAGCGCTGCATTTATCATACAATGTTGCAAAATCCTCTCTAGTCAGGTGATCCTCGGTGGAAGGGGTTAGCATGTGGGGGCTATTTTTATCACCTGATTTGAACTCTAGAATCATTGGTGATGGATAAAAATTTGGGTTAAACTTTTCTACCTCAGCCAGTATATCTTTTGCTTTATAATGTTTTTCAGCATTTTTGTGTGCCGCTGTATACTCAGCGTGGTGACTTACAAGCGACGAATAAGCAATAAGTTCCAAAATTTTCCGAAAATTAAGGGCAACGACTTCATAATCGAACACATCGCTACCGAGCGTTTTTCCATGGTCGATAATCTCAATAAGCAACCGAACTCTATCGAGGATTTGATCCATGCATCTCGCATAAATAACATTATTATTCATTTATCTGAATCACGCTAGCGTCAGTTTAAAACATTTACGAAAATATACGAAACTGGATAATTCTACAATGGCCAATACGATCCTCACATAACTCTGTCTCCGGCTTAATGAGCTTGATTATTTTTCACATTGCCTAAGGATATTTTGCTCCTTGGATTCCCTGTTATTGAACCGGAAAAAACAGGTCCGACATAAGATGAGGGGCAATTACTTACTTAGTGCTGGACTACTAGCCCGAAGGAAGCGTGTATGTGCCTAGGAGGCACATATGCAACAAAACTTAGCGAAATTACCACTAACCCAACTACGTCAGCTCTGGGCAAATGCATGGGGAAGAAAGCCACATGCACGAATCGGACGCCGTATGTTAGAAAAAAGCTTGGAATATAAAACTTATGAACTTAATAGATCTTTTTTTAACAAAGGTGATACTCGGCTTTCTGAATTAATTAGGAAATACAAACATAATCCCTACAGCTTTGAAAACGATGCAATCTTGAAAATAGGCACTAGGTTGGTTCGATTATATGGCGGAGAAAAGCATACTGTTTTGGTTAGGGCCGATGGCTTTGAATACGCCGGTAAGAACTACACAAGCCTTTCCAAAATCGCGAATGACATTACGGGTAAAAATTGGAACGGCTGGGTATTTTTCGGCCTGAAGAAGGTCGGTATCAAATGAAAAAAGTTTGCGCGATTTATACAAGAAAGTCCACGGACGAACGCCTGGACATGGAGTTCAATACGCTCGATGCCCAGCGTGAAGCTTGCGAAGCATATATCCTCAGCCAGAAATCCGAAGGCTGGATTGCTTCAAAAGACAAATACGATGACGGCGGCTTCTCCGGTGGCTCTCTGGAGCGTCCTGCTCTTAACAGGCTTCTGGATGATATCCGTGCTGGAAGAATACAAACTATAGCCGTTTACAAAATTGACCGGCTGACACGTTCCCTGATGGATTTTTCTAAGCTCGTCGAGGTGTTCGACGAATACGGAGTTACGTTCGTAAGTATTACCCAATCGTTCAATACCACAACATCCATGGGGCGATTGACTTTGAATGTTCTTTTATCCTTCGCGCAATTCGAAAGGGAAGTTTCAGGCGAACGCATCCGTGACAAAATTGCAGCCAGCAAGGCTAAGGGGATGTGGATGGGTGGCGTTGCGCCTGTCGGTTATATGATTGAGAACCGGCAGCTTGTAAGATACGAAGGGGAAGTGAAACTGGCGAGGCATATTTTCGAACGCTATCTTGCGCTGAAAAGCGTTCTGCGTCTGAAACGGGAGTTGGAATTGCAGAACATCAAAAGCCCTATCCGCAAATCGTTGAAAGGAAAGGCCTACGGAGATATGAACTTCTCGCGGGGCGCTCTGTACGCGATTTTAAAGAACCCTGCCTATATCGGAAAAATATCGCATAAGGGTAAAATCCATAAGGGTCTGCATGAAGGTATTATTCCGGTCGAGCTCTGGAAACAGGTGCAGGCACAGCTCAGAGAGCAGACCGTAGCCAGGACCAAGCAAACCAAACATAGACATATGCTCCAAGGATTGATTTTCGACCCTGACGGAACTGTCTACAGCCCGACTTTTACGAAACGCCATGGACGGCAATACCGGTACTATATCTCCCAAAATCTTGCGCAGAACAGGGAACATCCATACGGCATCATGTCACGCCTTCCCGCACAGGAAATCGAAACATTTATAGAAAATAACTTGCGGTCAGACATTGCAAGACTGGTCGGCGGGAAAGAAGGCACTGCACGCACCTATATCCTAGATCACCACCATACAATTCCCGGACAAAAACTTGTCAGAGCATGCGTTGAAAGGGTTACGGTAGGCTTGAACACCATCGAACTCTCGATCAATCCTGCAGGCTTTAAAGGCCTAGTAAACACGTATCTGAACCTGACGATTGAAGGAGAGTCCGGAACCTTCCGTATCGACCTCCCCTTTACCGTTGGTAAAGCCAGAAGCGGAGCCATTGTGATTGAACCGGATGGTCCGAAAGATATTTTCGATCTACCGCCAGCCAAACTCAAAAAGCTCGTCCAAGGATTCCTTTGGAGAGACGAACACTTCGATGGGCTCACTTTGAAAGAGATTGCCCGCCGTGAAGGATTCTCCGAGGCTTACGTCGGAACGGCTATCTTCAGCAGCTTCGATATCTTGCAATCCGCCTGATCCCATATTTTGAAATTCCCTGTTATTTTCCCTGTTAGCAGGGAATTTACCCTGCCCGCCACGCGGCTTTTTCGCCCGTAGAGAAAATGCGGAGATTTTGCCTGAAATCAGGTTTTCTCTGCGCGTGTCGATAAAATCGGATGTCAAAAACGGCGCAGAACTGCGCGGGCTTGAGGGTGGTTTTCTCTGCTGTGTGCCAAAGTGAAGACTAAATGGCTGAGACGGATGGGGTCGAACCTACAAATGGCGCAGCTTTTTGGACAATAAATTTAACAAACTACGATTCTTCAAAATCGAAGAGATTCAATAGCGGTCTGTAATTGAGACAGCTCATATCCATGAGTATAAACCTCTTCTGTTACGCCATCAGGCTCATGCCCTACAATGGCTTGCACGATAGGACGTTCAATCCCTGCTCTGCGCATGGCGGTAATGGCAGTGTGGCGTAGTGAATGGAATGATAATCCCTTCTTTTTGATACCCATAGTTTCTAGGAATGTTGTGTTAAACCAGCGCCCAAGTTTTCTGCCCCAGCCCTCTTTTTCAGAATAGGTCAGGTCGTGAAGAACACGCACACCAGGGATGTTCATAGATTTTACAGATTGAATATACTCTAGGAGGCCTAAAGAAATAAGGGCTGAATGAATGGGAACACGCCTCATTGCTGCATTGGTCTTTAAGCGTTTCATTTCGTCTTGGTCGTTGATATCAAAGTACCAGATTCCGTTTTCTTGCCTGATATCATTCGGGGTTAGGCTTGCAATCTCATTTAAACGCGCACCGGTATAGATTCCGATTAATGCACCCCAATACGCATAGTCTGCGATTCCATCCCGTTCTTTCATTGCACTTAATTCATGCAGCATGGATTTCACCTGGTCAGGTGAAAACTGATCGCGTTTTTTCTTAGAGCTTTCTTTCAGGGACATTCCCACGAACGGGTTCTTGTCCGCATATCCATTCTTAACGGCCCATAAGAACAGGCTACTATAGCATTGCAGGTACTTATTCACGCTTCCCACAGAAAGGGTTTCTACCCCTTCGACCTTGATCTGCTCAAGAATAGGCATGTCCCGAGTTTTCAGCATTTTGCTTCTGTTCTTGGGTAAGCGCATTAATACTTCTTTAACATTCCTTGCCTGAGCAGTGGAAACCGAGCGAAAGGCAAGGTCGTCTCCCAATATTTCTTTCAAGACGTCGAAACAATCTTCTCGTTCATTTGCAGCCTTTAGGCTCCAAATTTCTGCCGCTAGCATTTCTTCTGTGTATTTCTGAATAATTAACGTGAGAGGCTCTGACGTTAATGGAGCCATATTTACAAGCGCGTCGGGCGGCGACTGGGTCGAACGAGAGAATGAAAAGAGAGATTGGCCATCACTGTAGTCCAACAGGGCTTCGTGGCGGCATATAGACCCTATGCGGAACAACTCTCTCAGCTTCGCATAAACCTCTGATCTGGGATCTAGATCAATATCTGTGCCTTTGATAATTGCTTGTAGATGAGAGTCTCGCATATGAGGCAACATTACATTCATCTCACGCCAAAACTGGTCGAAGGCTGTAATATCCCGGTCACGGGCTAGGAGCTGTTTGATATGCTCGACCTTGTAGGCGGTGAGAGGGCCCTCGCGGTCTATCTCTTCCTTATCGCGCTGCAATATTACCCTAAAATGATCGTCAACTAATTGTTTCAGTTCGGCATAATTCATAAAGATAATACTCGGCTGTTTCATCAGGCTATCTACATGATATTCAAGAATATTCGCCAACCGCAACGCTTCTTTTGGTTCACGCGTTCTTAAGGAAATCTTTATGTGAGAGGTTTTCCCTGGCTGTCTTAATTCCTGGGGAAGGGGCCAGCGAAAATAGAAAATATCGTGTCTGGAGCGTGTTAAATATGTAGGATTCAGCATGGTGATGGCTCACTCGTAGGGCTCACCGTTGAAGCTGAAAGCTATCTCACTGAAAAATAATTGACTTTACATAAGGTGGTGGCCCCGACCGGGGTCGAACCGGTACGTCCTTACGAACGAGCGATTTTAAGTTTATTATGTATAACTATAGTCGCCTGATATATAACGACTATTTTTAAAATTTTGCGATTATGTGTAAGAAACTGTGTAAAATTAACCTATTAAGGTGTTTAAAAACTCTCAAAGTAGCGCTTGATAAGGACTTACCTCGGACCGCATACGTTTATAGGTCATAGCTGGGGTCAGAGGAATGCCGTTGCTTGGGCGCGTCATTTGCGCTGGCTCTGCTGAAAGCCCCAGACATTTTCGATTCTTGGGGTGTTTCAGGTTCGTAAGGTTCTTGTTTGTATTGTGGCGGTATATCTTCGCGCTTGTCCTGCGCTTCTGTTTTGACCTTCTTTTTCACCGTTTCATAAGTGGTTTGCTTGCCGGACGTTGCGCCTGATTGGAACGCACCCTGCAAGCTTGAGTCATTATTACTGCTGTTATCGGGCATTTCTACGCGATGCCCGCGCATACTTAATTCGTGGTCGATATGCTGGCCGAATGACCGCATTTTTTCATTAGCAGGAATAAACCAGTCTTTCCGTTCCCGGTTTTGCGGCGGGGCATGGAATGGCTGGTTTGCTATGTATCCTTTTGCATCATGGGTGATCGTCTGTTTGATTTCTTGTGCTTGTACAACAGGGTTTTGGGCGTTAAAGACCTTTGTAATGCTGGGTATCTCTTTGCCTTCTGTCGGCTTGAATTGTTCCGGTATTCCTTCACGCAATAAAGCCGCTTTAAGGGTTATCTTGATTTTGGATTCCTGCGTGGTAACGGCTTTTGCTTGCGGCTTCTCTGCAAATTGAATTGTCGGACTTTTCGCTATCGCTTTTTCAATCGAAACGACAAAGGCTTTGTATTTTTTATAGCTGGCTTGCATGTTCTCCAAAACATGCAAGCGGGTCCGCATGGTCTGGATTTGATCGTGAATGCCAACACGATAAGACTGGCCATAGCGGAAATTTTGCCGGACTATCCGGGTTTGATATTCCTGACTTGATAGTTTCAATGCATTGCGATTCAGGATACGGGTGAATAAAAGCTCTTTTGAAAATCTTATAATCTCTGTAATCGCTTTCTTGATCGCGGATGGCAGGCTGGTTTTTGTGTAAAGGGCTTCAAAATGATGCACCCTCTTGTCCAGCCGGATCATTTCTTTCTCTATTGTCTGAATCTGTTCTATTAGCGGAATATCCGGCCATTGGGCGCGTTCCGCGTTCAGCCGCTTGATTTCCTCGACCAGTTCCGCCCGGCTGCGGTTCTGGTCGATAGCCTGATAATCAACCCGGCTGTCTTTTTCAGTGTCTTTGCCCGTATCTTTCCCGGTTTCTTTTTCCTGCTCTTTGGCCGGGGCTGGTGCGGGGGATTTGTCACCGGACCCGGATGACTGGCTGCCTTGTTTTCCTTCCTCCTCATCGTCGCCGTCATCATCCGTATCATCCTCTTTGCGGTTCTTATCGGCGGCTTTGCCTTCCGGTCCGATATGAATTTGCGGGATACGGTCGATGCCCTGGTCTTCCAGCGTCCGGCGGTCGATCTGGATGTCTTCAAAACCCGCCCTTTGCAGCGCGTCATTGGCGAGGGTTTCCCAAACCTTGCGGATCAGCTCGATCTCATGCGGGCCTTTCTCTTTGTCGTCCAGGATACGGGTTTTGGCTCCAAGCCCATCTTTGGTGATTTCGCGGGTGGTAAATAGAAGATGGGCGTGATGATTGCGGGGATCGTGATCGTCACCGGGGACAGGAGAATGCAAGGCACCGTCCACGGCCACGCGGTAGCGTTCGACCAGCCACCCGGCCATATCGCGGACCAGGGCTTCGCGGGCCGGGGCTGGTAGCTCATGCGGCAGGGCCAGAATGACCTCCCGCGCCACGCGGGAATTCTTCCGGGTTTCAGCCCGTTCAGCCGCGTTCCACAACAGGGCGCGGGTGTAGGTGCTTTCAGGGGCACCAGCCGGGGCCACGATGAAGGAAGAAACAACGCCCTTGCGGTTTTGATAGCGGTGGGTATGCCCGGCGCGTTCATCGTGGATTACGGCTCCGGCGCGGTATGCGGCGGCGGCCACGGCAGAGTGGCCGTCAGCCCGTGAGAACACCCGCAATGAACAATGATAAATCGCCAAGGTTTCCCCGAAACCTTTCTTTCCCCATGGGCGATTTATCGTTGTTCATTGTGTTGTCGAATCGCC
>CAACXI010000011.1_pt1 | contig 13232 bp, 11 predicted proteins | sample 2275891 | NCBI WGS metagenome assembly CAACXI01 (sample SAMEA5312484, study PRJEB27640) | indoor metagenome | biome: indoor environment; feature: controlled; material: polymer antistatic dissipative epoxy resin | place: Italy | collected 2014-05-27 | reverse complement strand
CGAATCATCGACATCATATCCGGCAAATGTGCCAAAAAATCCCCGCCGCGGAATATGCGCCACAGGCAATGACGGCGACTGAACATCCCGGATCAGCATCCAGTTTCCGAAAAGGCTTTTGCGCGCGACAAGAGATTCAACCCGGATGGGACGGGCATTGCGCTCGACATCCGCGGCAGACATATAATAATTATTCTGCGCCCCGGTGATTTTCCATGGCCCACCCTGTACAGCTTGGCATAATTCATTGAACCGTTTGCTGAATTCCATTTTTTTAAACCCCTGTTTTAAACTCTCGGCGTCTTGTCCGTTTACTTCCTGACCATACTCCAGTAAATCTGTCCTATGGTCAAAAATCTTCCCATTATCGCCATTGATGGCACGGCGGCAAGCGGCAAGGGTACGCTGGCGCGCCGTCTGGCCAACCGCCTTGGCTATGCCTGCCTTGATACAGGTTTGCTGTACCGCCGCGTGGCTCTGACTTTGCTGCAGAACAACCAGACTTTGGAAGACGCCGATGCAGCCATGGCCGTGGCCCAATCCATTCACGCCAATGATTTGGGCGATCCGGATTTGCGCGGCGCCGAAGCAGGACGCGGCGCATCCATCGTTGCCGCCATGCCGGGCGTGCGCAAAGCCTTAATCGACTTCCAGCGCGATTTTGCAAAAAATCCGCCCGCCTTGCTGAACAACACCCCGGCCAAGGGCGCAATTTTGGACGGACGCGATATCGGCACCGCCATCTGCCCCGATGCACCGGCGAAATTCTTTGTCGATGCGGATGTCACTGTGCGGGCCACACGCCGCCACAATGAACTTTTGTCCAAGGGCGAAACACTGTCCTATGACCGGGTTCTGGATGACATGAAAATCCGTGATGCCCGCGATGCCGGACGCGCCGATGCGCCAATGGTTGCGGCCACTGATGCCGTTCTGCTGGATACAACGTCCCTGGGACCGGATGCCGTTTTTGAAAAGGCATTATCGATCATCGCCGAAAAAATCACGCCCTTATAATTAAAACGACACCACACCCAATAGCGGCAGATGGTCAGACAGATGCCGCCAATGCGGTGCCACCGGGGCAACAACATTGACGGGTTGTAAATGACGGACATAAATCCGGTCCACGGTTAAGGTCGGCATCCGGGCCGGATAGGTCCGGGCCAGCTTGCCGTGAATCGCAATCGACAATTCCTGCAAATCCCCCCGCCGCATTAATATATTGTGCCCGGCCTGCGCCCAATCGTTGAAATCCCCAGCAATGACCAGTTTTTTATCCGGATCGATGGCTTTGATGCGCTCTTCCAGCGCGGCGATCTGCACCTGACGCTCAATCCCCAAAAGCCCCATATGCGTACACATGACCCGCAGATCCGTCCCCGCCTCCGGGATCTCCAGCTCGGCCTCCAGAATGCTGCGCGACGCCCCCTTCAGCCACGCCATATTGGTATTTGTATGCGCCTTGATCGGGAAACGACTGAGGATTGCATTACCGTGATGCCCCTTTTGGGTCACCGCGTTCTGGGCATAGGCGAAATGCTGCCAGAGCTGGTCGGCCAGCCGTTCCAGATGCGGTTCAGGAATATCCTTATGCAACCCCTGAACCTCTTGCAGACAGACAATATCCGCCCCGGTCTGGTCAATGGCGGCCTTTAATTCATCCAGAATTAACCGCCGCGAATGCCCGCGCCGCCCCTTATGGATGTTATAGGTCAGAATTTTGATCTGCATGGGATTCAGGGCCTTTTTGTTGATTCGCCGTAAAACACGTTTCAATAAACTAGGGCGCTGCCCCGATAAGGGAAGAACTATTCAGATTCGATGACCAGGCCAAGCAACTTGTCGGTCGCATAGTAAAAAACATTGCGCCCCTTCTTTTCAGACCGGACCAATTCATTTTCTTCCAAATATTTCAGATCACGTCCCGCCGTCACGGGCGTAACCTGATTCACCTTGGAATATGACGATACATTGGTTCGCGCGGTTTTATCTTTCATGTAATGACGGATCAGTTGAAGGTGCCTGTCATTAAAATGATAATCGCCCCTTAGCGTTAACGGTGTTTCTTCCACCCCGTCACCCTGACCAGCCAGATAGGCTTCATAATCTTTCTTGGCCAGCAGAAGCTGACGGATATTATAATCAATGAAATAGGTCAGATCGTTATGATCTTGCTCGCTATACAGGTAAGCCAGACCATATTGTTTTGGACTTTCTTTAATCCGCATTGATAAGGGGATATAGGCAAAGGCGGCATAGCCCTTTCGCAGCAGGTACCAATAAAATATGCACCTGGCCATGCGTCCGTTGCCATCACAAAATGGATGCAGCCATGCAAAATAAAAATGCAGCATGATGGCTTTTATAACCGGATGGATAAAAGATTCGCCCAGATCGTCATTGGCAAAATCAATAAAGTTTTTAATTTCCCGCTCAACGCAATCCATTTTTGGGGGGACAAAGGCGATCTCATCACTATCCTGCCCCTGAATAACAATACCGTCTTCATCTTTGCGGAACACGCCGGAATGTCCATTATCAATGGCATCACGGGTCAGCAATTTATGCATATCCAAAATCAGGGTCAGGGAAAGACTCTCATCCTTCCACTGATGTTTTATTTTTTGCATCGCCTGATGATTATTGACGATCATGCGTTGATGCTTATCCGCCGGGTCGCGCGATTCCAAAATCATTTTCAGCGCTTCACGCCGCGTTGTGTGCGCCCCTTCCAATTGTGATGACGCGATGGCCTCTTCAATCAGGCCATCAACATAATAATGGTTCTGTTTTTTGGCTCCCAGATGATCGGCGCGGGAGTGCAGCCCACCCATGGCCATATCTAATTGATGCAAAAATTCATCATACCGGTCCAACCGGCACCAGACGAAAGGCTGCCCCTTCTCGTCGGATAAGGGGGTCTTCTTGAATTCATTGACCCGGATCGCCCTGATCAATTGCCAGAATTCTTCCGCGGTAAACCCGTCCGGCAGCCAGTTTTTATATTTCAGGGATTCCCACGGCAAATATTCGGGATTTTCACTTTTATAAAGACCCAAAGCCGTCTTTTTTCTGGCTTCAGGCTCTAATGCCAGAAACCGCGTCACAATTTTAAGGGCGGCGGCATCATCCGCAGGCGGAAATTCAACCTTCATCTGACCGCTCATGATAAATCCTTATAACAGTTAACATTTATATATAATGTTAACTATACAATAAAATCGAAACTTTTGCTATAACAATTAACATTTATATATAATGTTAATTGTTATAAGGAATTAACAACCTTCGCAAACCCTTTGTTTTCCTTGCTTTCCGGTCGGATTCACCGTACAAAACCCTCGTTCCGCAGACATGAAAGCCGGGTTCGCCTGCCTTATCCGCTGTTTGCATGAACGCATCTTTCCGAAAAAGGAAAAATATCATGGCTAAAGCAGCCTCTAAAATTCAGGATCGTAAGGGTTCTGACGACTTCGCCGCACTTCTGGGCGGTTCTCTCAATGCACAAGGTAAATTCGAAGGGTCGGTCGTTAAGGGCCGTATCGTTCGCGTCACCGGTGATTTTGCAATCATCGATGTCGGTCTGAAATCTGAAGGGCGCGTTGCGCTCCGCGAATTCTCCCAACCCGGTCAAACCGCAGAAGTGAAAGCTGGCGATATCGTCGAAGTTTTCGTTGAACGCATGGAAGACCGTAACGGCGAAACCGGCTTGTCCCGTGACAAAGCCCGCCGTGAAGAAGTCTGGGTTGATCTGGAAAAAGCGCACGGCAAAACCGAACGCGTCACCGGCATCATCTTTGGTCGCGTCAAGGGCGGTTTCACTGTCGATCTGGGCGGCGCTGTTGCGTTCCTGCCAGGTTCACAAGTGGACATTCGTCCAGTGCGCGATGTTGGTCCGCTGATGGGTTCCCCGCAGCCGTTCATCATCCTGAAAATGGATCGTCCACGCGGCAACATCGTTGTGTCCCGTCGTGCTGTTCTGGAAGAGTCGCGCGAATCCGCACGGACCGATCTGCTCGGCGCACTGAAAGAAGGTCAGATCCTGACCGGCGTCGTCAAGAACATTACCGATTACGGTGCGTTCGTTGATCTCGGCGGTGTTGATGGTCTTCTGCACGTTACAGACATTTCGTGGAAACGCATTGGCCACCCATCTGAAGTTCTGACCATTGGTCAAAGCATTCAGGTACAGGTCATTCGTTACAACGAAGAAAACCAACGTATCAGCCTCGGCATGAAACAACTGGAATCCGATCCGTGGGAAGGCGTCGCAGCCCGTTACACCGTCGGCACGAAAGTTACAGGCCGTGTCAACAACATCACCGATTACGGTGCGTTCGTTGAACTGGAAGCCGGTATCGAAGGTCTGGTCCACGTTTCTGAAATGTCCTGGACCAAGAAAAACGTACACCCAGGCAAACTGGTTTCGACTTCACAAGAAGTTGACGTCATGGTGCTGGATGTTGACCGTGAAAAACGCCGTATCTCCCTGGGCCTGAAACAAACACAGGACAACCCATGGAACAGCTTTGCCGCTGATCACAAAAACGGTGAAGTCCTTGAAGGCGAAATCCGCAACATCACCGAATTCGGTTTGTTCGTTGCATTGCCAGGCGATCTGGACGGCATGGTTCACATGTCCGACATCGCATGGGAAGGTTCGCCAGAAGAAGCTTTGAAAGGCTTCAACAAAGGCGACATGGTCAAGGTCAAGATCCTCGAGATCGAAGCCGACAAGGAACGCGTTGCACTGGGCATCAAACAACTGACGGAAAATCCAAATCCGAACGGCGTTTCATCCAGCAGCAGCAGCTCCGCATCGTCCTCTTCCTCCGCTTCGGGTTCCGAAAGCGTGTCGAAGGGTTCGGTTGTCACCTGCACCATCACCGAAATCGTTGCCGACAAAGGCATCGAAGTTTCGGTTGGCGACAAAACTGGTTTCATCAAGAAATCCGATCTGTCCCGTGAACGCTCTGAACAACGCCCTGACCGTTTTGCCGTTGGCGAAAAAGTCGATGCGAAGATCACCAGCGTTGAAAAAGGCGGCAAGCTCGTCCTGTCGATCAAACAACGTGAGATCGATGAAGACAAAGCAGCCATGGCTGAATTCGGTTCGACCGAATCCGGTGCCTCACTGGGCGACATTCTGGGCGCAGCCCTGCAGAAATCCGGCGACGACAAGAAATAAGCCTTGTTACGCTAGAAACGAGAAAGCCCCGCTTCGATGCGGGGCTTTTTTTGTTACAAACGCGCAACAATTGACGGGCTGAAAATAGGGTAAAAAGCCTAATGCGCTCAATTTAAACGATAATATTTTGTTTCAATTCGCCACGCGAACATCAAACCTTCGTCTTTTTGCTGCCGCTTTTTAACAGGAAAATCCTCCTTATCCCCTCACAGGGAAAACATACAAGGAGAAGTACAAATGTTGATGCACAATGACAAAACCGTTTCGGTCACAACCCGCGAACAATATACGCTGCCTGAAAAGCATATGGTTGAAACCATCGGGTCCTTCGTCAGCACCAAGCCATACATCACCGTGCCGCTGGATTGCCCGGTGGATACCGTCCTCACCATTATGAGCCATAGCGGTAAGCGCGTGGCCGGTGTGATTGATGATCATGGCCTGTTAAAAGGCTTCCTGACACGCTCCAACCTGTTTGGCCGTTTGGTGATTACGCCGGGCTTTGATGTCGGTATGGGTATTGATGCCACACAGATTAAATCTTTAAGCGCTGGCGATGTCATGACACTCAGCCCCGCCTTCCTGCCATCCGAACTGGATATGAAAGATGCGAAAGCCATCATGACCGCGCATGGTTTCCATTATATGCCGGTTCTGGGTGATGATGCCCGGTTGATGGGGATTGCAGATCTGGCTGAAATCATTGCCGCCGAAGAACGTGAAAGCGATGATTTCGATGAAGATGAAAGTCTGTCCATTCACCTGATGCGTCATGATACCCATGGCGTTCCCTATGGAGTGAGCAGCCACGCGGCTTAAAAACCGGGCGTTTTCCATAGATTTAAATTTTAATGTTCTTTTTTGCAGAGGCGCGGGATTCCGCGCCTCTGCGGCTTTTCGAGCCCCAGCCAAAGCGAAAAATCCTTATCTATCAATGACTTTCCCTTGACGCGCCGGGGTTGAATCGGGCATTCTAAATAGATAGATAAATTGATGTAAGACCTTGAAAGCACTGGCAAGATTTGAAGAACCGCCATTTCCGGTCAAAACATTTAAAAAATGGCTTCTACACAAGGTGAAGGCGATGACCAAATCAGAACTGATCCAGATGCTGGCCGAGCGTAATCCGCATTTGTATATGCGCGATGTTGAAAAAATCGTTGATACAATTTTTGAAGAAATTACAGCGGCGCTGGTGCGCGGCGACCGTGTCGAGCTGCGCGGCTTTGGTGCATTTTCGGTCAAGGAACGCGAAGCGCGCGTTGGCCGCAACCCACGCACCGGCAGCTCTGTCGAAGTCGATGCGAAACGCCTGCCATTCTTTAAAACCGGCAAGGCCTTGCGCGAACGCTTGAACGGCCAAAGCGTTTCCGGTGGCGAAGATTTTTAAAACGGTGCGTATGCCCGTAATAATTTAAGGGAGCCTGAAGGCTCCCTTTTTTATTGGCTTAAAGTGTTGGTCCGGTTACACGCGAGAGGGGATGGTCCTTGTGATCAACCCCGTTGATATGACGGTATAGAATGCCGCCTTTTTCGCCTTCACTCATTTGTTTTAGAAAACGCGCCATCGAAATTTCTTCAGGCCCGGTTGCAGGGATGCAGCCAAAATCAGGCGAATCATACGCGCGCAGGATCAATGCGCGATGCCCTTCGGCATTATCGCTGGTCAGTTTTGGCACAGCCAGAACCAGACGCCGCCATGTCGCCAGACGTTCGGCGGGGTTATCATTTTCACCCGGTTCAGGTTGCACCAATGCGGTCAGCGTATTATACGCGCCGCGCGAGTGACCCGGGTCCAGATGAAAAGACGGACAGGACGGTTCGCGGAAAAGCAAAGCCAGATCGCGGTAACTTAAACTCAGCGTCCCATCATGCGGCAACGGCTTTTCATCACGATAGGTCTGCAAAAATTCATGAGCCGGGATCACGGTGGATTCAGTCTTTTGATCCTGAGATGCAAAACTGAAAAGACGCGCCAGCGTATTCAATACACCGCCATATGGTTTCACGATTTCAAAAGACACCGCGCATTCATCATCCGCCTGTTTCAGGATTCGCACCCGAAAGGCGGGATCATCGAGACGACGGTAAGCACACAAATCCTGGCGGCGTTCGTCGGGATAAGCCTCGACATAACCTGCCTGTGCCAGCCGATCCCCAATTTTTTTGATTTGCTGTTCCTGCAAAGCGGTAAGCCCGTTTGTCATCCCTTAATCTCCCTTGGTCTATAGAAATAACCTAACAAATAGACTGGTAATATGTCAATAAATAGACGGGGTTTGCCCTGATTGAGCGAAAGGCTGGACGGCTTAGTGTCCACATGGCAAAAACAAGACCCAAAACAGGAGTTAGGAATGCAGGATTCGACCCCTTCACCGATCATTTTTTGCGCAATCGACACCCCCGATCTGAACGCTGCCACAACACTGGCACAGGCGATGCAATCGGCCGGATGCGGGATCAAGCTGGGGCTGGAGTTTTTTTCCGCCCACGGGCCGCAGGGTGTGGCGCATATTCGCGCCGCCTGCCCTGATCTGGCGCTGTTCCTTGACCTGAAATTTCACGATATTCCGAATACGGTCGCCAAGGCGGTTGAAGCGGCCTGCGCCCTCGCCCCGGCCTTTATGACCATCCATGCCAGTGGCGGTATTGATATGATGCGCGCAGCGCAGGAGGCTGCAGAACGTGGTGCGGCACAGCATAATGTCGCTGTTCCCAAAATACTGGCCGTGACGGTCCTGACATCATTGGATGATGATGCGCTGGTGGCGGTGGGACAGCAAACCCCGGCGGCTGACCAAGTTTTAAATCTGGCCGAACGCACACTGCAATCCGGACTGCCGGGCATTGTGTGTGCCGGACCGGATATTGGTGCGATCCGCAGCCAACTGGGGCCGGATCTGATTTTGATGGTGCCGGGGATTCGTCCTGCCGGGACAGAATCACAGGATCAAAAGCGCGTGATGACGCCGCGTGATGCCCTGCACGCCGGGGCCACCCATCTGGTGATTGGTCGTCCGATTACACAAAGCAGCAATCCGGTGGCGGCTGCACAGGAAATTTTGCTGAGTTCACAGTAAAATATTTACCATATTGCGATAAAAATGCGCCCTTTCCTTGACAGCGGCAACCCCGATGGTGGATAACAGCACGTCATTAAAAACAAGGATTTATCCATGAACTGGCTGAACAATTTCATCCGCCCGAAGATCCGCTCGCTGGTCACCCAGCAAAAGGACGTGCCGGAAAATCTGTGGCAAAAATGCTCGTCCTGCGACGGGATGCTGTTCAATCGTGATTTGGATGAAAATCTGAATGTCTGCTATCACTGCGGACATCACATGAAAATCAATGTCGAAAAACGTCTGGAACTGCTGTTCGATGACAGCAAGTGGGACGAGGTGCGCCTGTCCAAGGTGACGCAGGATCCGTTGAAATTCAAAGACACTAAAAAATATGCCGACCGCTTGAAAGCGGCGCAGGTTAAATCGCACCGCGAAGATGGCATCATTGTTGCCAAGGGCACGATCAGCGGGATTCCGGTTGTCATTGCCGCGTTCGATTTTGAATTTATGGGCGGATCAATGGGTGCGGGTGTTGGCGAAGGTTTGGTCCGCGCCGCCGAAGAAGCCGTGAAGACCGGTTCTGCCCTGCTGGCCGTTCCCGCATCGGGCGGCGCACGGATGCAGGAAGGGGCCATTTCCCTGATGCAGATGCCGCGCACCATGATCGCTGTTGAAATGGTGAAGGAAGCAGGCTTGCCGTATTTCGTTTTGCTGACCGACCCGACCACGGGCGGCGTCAGCGCATCCTTTGCAATGGTTGGTGATGTCAATATGGCGGAACCGGGTTGCATGATCGGGTTCGCCGGAAAACGCGTCATTCAGGAAACCATCCGCGAAGAATTGCCACCACGCTTCCAGACCGCAGAATACCTGGTCGATCACGGCATGGTTGATATGGTCGTGCCGCGCAAGGAATTGCGCGCAACGATTGGCCGTATGCTGACCCTGTTGCAACGTCCGGGCTTTGACGCACACGGAACGGGGAAGGGCGGCAAGGGTAGCAATACCAGCAACGCCAATGGAAAGGGCAGCAAAACCGATATCCGCACCGCCGCAGCCGCGGCCCGCAATATCGCGCAACTGACCCCGCAAATCAAAGCCGATAAAAAGAAAAAACCGGCGGCGAACGCAAACGGCAAAACCAAAAAAGCGGCAAGTCGTTAAGCCGCCATTCGTTTCGCCTGACAGGGGCAAATATGCCGTTGCAGTCACAGCTTGACCATTTATTTTCCCTGCGCCGCGATCCGGCGGAGAGCGGTAAAGACGTCGCAATCCGCACCGAATTTTTTACGCTGCTGGAGCGGCTCGGCAATCCGCATTTGCATTTACCCCCGACCATTCATGTCGCCGGAACCAATGGCAAGGGGTCAACGATTGCCTTTATGCGCGCCATGCTGGAACAGGCGGGATACAGCGTCCATGTTTATACATCACCGCATCTGGTGCAATTTAATGAACGCATTGTTTTAAACGGCGCGATGATTTCCGATACCGCATTATCGACATTGCTGGATGAGGTGATGGAAAAAAGCACCGGGTTGTCGCAAAGTTTTTTTGAACTGACTCCTGCGTTGGCCTTTACCGCCTTTGCCCGCAATAAGGCGGACATCTTGTTGCTGGAAACCGGGCTGGGTGGAAGATTGGATCAGACCAATGTCATCCCCGCGCCACTGGCCAGCGTCATTACAACATTGTCCTATGACCACACCCAGATGCTGGGCAGCACCATCGAATTGATCGCCGGGGAAAAGGCCGGGATCATGAAACCCGGTACACCGTGCATCATCGGCCATCAGATTTATCCGGCGGTTTTCTCGGTGTTGCACGCGCAGGCGGAAAAAACCGGATGCCCGCTGATCACCGAAGATCACTGGCCACGGCTGTCATCCCCCCCGGCACCCGGACTTTTGGGGGCGCACCAGATTCAAAATGCCGCGCTGGCCGTGGCCGCGCTGATGACCCAGACACAATTTCATGTCCCCGAAGCCGCGATGCGCCGGGGAATCGAAACCGCACACTGGCCCGCCCGGTTGCAAAAGATTGAAACGCTGGATTTACCGGGTGGCTGGGAATTCTGGCTGGACGGCGGACATAATGACAGTGCCGGGCTGGTTCTGGCGGAACAGGCCGCAAACTGGGCGAAAACTGATCCGAAACCCTTGCATATCATCACCGGCATGATGGGGCACAAGGATGCGACGGCCTTTGCGCACGCGCTGGCCCCCCTTGCCGATAGCGTGACGATTATCCCGGTTCCGGGGCATGAGGATCATTGCACCCCACCCGATGGATTGGCCGATGTCTGGGGCGCAGCGGGGGCCAGAAATATGATGATTTCGGCAGAAAACTGGCCGGAAACGCTGCGCAATACGCTGGCCAATCATCCGCCGGGGCGGATTTTACTGACCGGGTCGCTGTATCTTGCCCAGATCGTCCTTTAAGCGGCCTTTTAATCGCCGCAGAATCACTAATTTTCCCGAAAACCGCCTTGTTCACATCACATTTCTATTAGATTGTAGAAGGTACGTTTTACGCAGTTTTGTACCCCGGGGGAATTTATGACCACATCGAATGGCAGCAACACCATTGCGCTGGTGGATGACGACCAAAACATCCTCGCCTCTGTTTCGATGGCGTTGGAGGCTGAAGGCTTTAAGGTCACCACCTATACCGATGGCGAGGAAGGGTTAAAGGGCATAACAGCCAACCCGCCCAATCTGGCCGTTTTGGATATTAAGATGCCGCGCATGGACGGGATGGAAGTTTTGTCGCGTCTGCGCGAAAAATCATCCCTGCCGGTGATCTTCCTGACCTCGAAAGATGACGAGATTGACGAAGTGCTGGGCCTGCGCATGGGTGCGGATGATTACATCACCAAACCGTTTTCACAACGCCTGTTGATTGAACGCATCCGTTCATTGCTGCGCCGGGAAGCCTTGCGCAATGGCAACGATGCAAGTGCCGCCGAAGAAGAAAAGGCGCGCATTGATCGCGGCAACCTTGTGCTGGATGATTCCCGCCACCTGTGTGCGTGGAAACAGCGCCCGGTTGATTTGACCGTCACAGAATATTTGCTGGTCAAGGCTTTGGCACAACGCCCGGGCCATGTGAAAAACCGTGACCAATTAATTGATATGGCCTATGGCGAAAACATCTATGTTGATGACCGGACCATTGATTCGCACGTCAAACGCATTCGCAAAAAATTCCGGGTGATTGACCCTGAATTCTCGCAGATTGAGACTCTTTACGGTGTTGGATATCGCTACAAAGAAGAATGATCCTTCCCCGGAAGCGCTCATGAAAAAGAAGCCACTTCATTTGCCCCGTATTGGCGGCGGACTGACGGTGCGTATCCTTGCCGTCAATCTGATTGCGCCAATTATTCTGGCGGTGGGGCTTCTTTATTTGGGGCAGTATCGTGACAGCTTAATTGCCGCCGAACTCAAAACCCTGACCCTGCAATCGCAACTGTTCGCCGGTGCCATCGCCGAAGGGGCAGTGCGTCCGGTTCAACGCGGCAAGCCGCTGTTTTTCGCCCGCCCCGAAGAAATTGACATGCTGATCCCGGAATTGTCGCGCCGGATGCTGCGTCGTCTGGGTGAAACGATGGAAACGCGCACTCAGCTTTTTGATTCCAACGGACGCATGGTTGGGGATTCGCAGGAGTTGGCGCGCACAGGCCCGCAGGCTAATCGCAATAATATCATGGGCCCGCCCCGCCCCCGCAATACAGGCGTTCAGGGGATTGGTGAAAAAATTCTTGAGCTGATGCCGATGCAAAGCAATTTGCCGCATTATCCGGAAACCGTATCCAATCAGGTTGGCGATTATCCCGATGCGGCCCTGGCCATTCGCGGGACCATTGCGGCCACGGCATGGGAAGGACGTCAGGGTCAGATCATCCTGACGGCCAGCGCCCCGGTTATTAAGGCGCGTCAGAAAATGGGCGTAGTTTTGTTGTCACAAGACGGCAAAGACATTCAGGCCGCCGTAGACCGGATGCGGTATGATGTGCTGACCATCTTTATGGGCGCATTATCCATTACGATTTTCCTGTCGATGTATCTGGCGGGTGTCATTGCCAGACCGTTAAAAAAACTCGCCCGCGCCGCCGAAGCGGTTCGTCTGGGACAAGGCCGCCAGATTGATATTCCCGATCTGACCCACCGCAAGGATGAAATCGGCGAACTCTCCGCTGCCCTACGCGATATGACCCGTGCCCTGTGGGACCGGATGGACACGATTGAACGCTTTGCCGCCGATGTGTCGCATGAGATTAAAAACCCACTCACCTCTCTGCGCAGCGCCGTTGAAACCGCCGCCGTTGTTAAACACCGCGAAGTCGATTTGAACCGTCTGCTGGGGATTATGCAGCATGATGTCACGCGGCTGACACGATTGATCAGTGATATTTCAAACGCATCGCGCTTGGATGCGGAATTATCGCGCGAAGAAATGGGCAGCGTTGATCTGACCAAAATGCTGGTCCCGTTAATTGAGGCCAATCGCGTCACGCTGGAAAATCAATTTCTGAAACACGGGCCGGTCACGGGACAATTACCGCCCGCGGAAAAAGTTATTTTGAACATTGATGATTCAACGCCCCTTATTGTTCACGGCAGCGACCAGCGTCTGGCCCAGGTTTTTGAGAACCTGATCAGCAACGCCTTGTCCTTTAGCCCCCAAAATCAACCCGTTGTCATTGATGTGCATCCAGCGCGCGATGAAAACCGTATTGCAATCACAGTCACCGATCACGGACCCGGCATCCCGGAAAACAAACTGGAAAATATTTTTGAACGTTTTTACAGCGAACGTCCAAAGCATGAAGATTACGGCAGCCATTCCGGTCTGGGGCTGTCCATCGCGCGGCAGATCGTCAAGGCGCATGGCGGCGTTATTTACGCCGAAAATCTACGCAACGATCAGAATGAAATTATGGGCGCACGTTTTAATGTTTTATTGAACCGGGT
>CAACXI010000068.1_pt1 | contig 13673 bp, 11 predicted proteins | sample 2275891 | NCBI WGS metagenome assembly CAACXI01 (sample SAMEA5312484, study PRJEB27640) | indoor metagenome | biome: indoor environment; feature: controlled; material: polymer antistatic dissipative epoxy resin | place: Italy | collected 2014-05-27 | reverse complement strand
CCTGCCCGGGAAAATCAGTTACGATCACGGGCCTGGCACAAGCAAGAGTTTCAAAAAGCTTTAAAGGAAATAAGCCTGTTGACGCTCTGTTACCAGAATTAAGAATGGGGACAAGCCCTACCAAAGCGCTCGCAACATAATGTGGTATGTCCTTATAGGGTTTTTTTCCAAGGACATGAATATGTTCGTTTTTCTCAGCTTCTTTCCTTAAGATATGACCATCTTGTCCATCGCCGATAACAACCAGATGAACTTGTTTTGGCCAATCCTCATGATTAACTGCGTTAATCATAAATTGCACACCATGCCATGTGGATAATCCGCCAAAAAAAACAGCATAAGTTTCTGGAAGATTTTGGGGCTTTTCGAGACCAGGCTTGAACAAATGAACATTCGCACCATTTGTAATCATCGCAACAGGCCGCCCTTTTGACTCTCGCAACGCCCAATCACGCAATTCATCAGTGACGGCAATTAATCCAGTTGCCCATCTATATTGTTGCCTTTGCATCCATATTAAAACTGAACGAAATTTATGAAGTCCCGGGTGCGCAATAAAAACATCCTCATAGGGGCCATTTATCTCATGAAAGATAGGGATTTTAAAAAGATGGGCGATCAATGCAGTTGGAAAAGCCAAATAATGACCACGAATATACAGGACATTACCCCGTCTCCATTCCAACCATAGACGCAGCTGCAAAAAAAGAGATAGTAACAAGCGTAGAATCAAGCCTGGAGAATAAGTTTTATATGTATATGAAGGCTGGTAAAGCTTACCTTCCCATCCCCGAGACCTCAGTCCTCGGAGAATTTCATGAACGTGTGTATAGCTCGCCTGTCCTTCTCGTGGAGCTTCCAATGATAAATAAATAAGCTTCATCAGGACATCATGACCGATTCTGTAATATTATTGATTCATATGCTTCGAGCATTTTTCCAGATTCTTTTTCCCAACATAGATCTTCAGCTGCAAGCAAACTGTTCTTCTTATAAAAATCGATTTTTTCAGGCGTAAAAGAATTAATGGTCTTTGCAATCGATACGGCATCATAGCCATCAACAATTTTTCCTAAATCATATTCCTTAGTAATTTTTGACATTTCAGGTAAATCATTTATGCATAAGGCTAAGCCCGCAGCAATATACTCAAAAAACTTATTAGGTAAGGCAAAGCGCTTTTGAACACTGAAAGCAGGTTGTATGAAATAGCCAATATCAGCCCTGTTCGCCGCAGGAATAATTTCATGGAATAAAACTGGCTTTTCAAAAGTGATGCGCTCCAGAACACCAATATCTTGCGCTTGATTTTTTAACTGATCTAAATAGCCTTCATCCGCTGGGCCGCGAATTGTTAAATGGAAATTTGACTCCCATAGCGGCAAAGATTCAATCGCCATTTCCAGCCCGCGTGACGGATAGATAATACCGTGATAAAGAACGCTGATCGTACCTTCTGTTTTCTTAAAATTTATCTGCGTATAGGATGGCACACTTCTGACAACTATTGGTCGGGGCATTGGGTAATAATCTTTTGCTAAAAGATCCGCAATACCATCACAAACAGTCGTATTTGCAATGCTTTTTGATAGATAGAGCGCCTGCATTCTGTCAACCCAAGGTTTAAATATAAACCGCCATATCCTTCTATTATTATGCTGCTCTTTTGCGTATTCATGAATATCAACAACATAATGGCAACCATAATGATGTGATAATAAATGAGCAATTGGTGCGGTTGAATAATCATGAGCGATAATTAACGAGGGGGATATATCTGGCATACCTCTTAAAGCATGACTTACAGTTCGAAAATTTTTTCTTATTTGATTGCTACGCCAATAAGCGAAACGTGCCAATATATCGCTATATCGAGCTATAACAATAAAGGGTAAATAAAAAAGATACTGCCATAGCTTTTTTATATTTCTAAATTTTCCATTTGGCGCAGATTCGTAAGGCAGTGTTATCATATGCCAATCTTTTGGTGGCACCATCCGCCCCTTATATCCAGCAGCAATAATCTTCCAATCTTGCTCAGCAAGAGTTTGGGCCTGCCGTAAAACACGCGGTTCATCCGTAATGGGGGTAAACGAAATAATTAAGGCGCATTTTTTCAAAAATTAGTTTCCTTTGGCCGCAACGGTCTTTCTCTCTCTCAAGCCTATTAAGACACTCGGTGAGACTTTTTTGTTTTTCGTTATAGAGCGCACGGCAAAAAGCAGCATCCATAAGGGAGCGCGCCGAATACTTTTTTCATAGGATGGATAATCCCAGAAAGTTTTTCGTTGTGCGCTCATAATTTCCTTAAACTCATCCTCTGTCAGGCCAAGTTTCTTAATGGTAAAAGCGCGGTCTTCCATAAGCATCTCGTCAGAAAGGGCCGGATTTTGCATCTCTCGCAGAGCGTCATCCCGCGTTATGCGGCCATTTTTGATGAGACACGACAGATGGGACCGCCGCTTATCAAAACCAAACTTCGTTGGAAGGATATAGCCTTGATAAAATCTGGTATAGATAGACTCATAATGTTTCCCGCCATAAGGCTCCCAGTTAAGCTCCCGCTTCATTAACTCCATTGCCTCCATTTTATTGAAGTCGATGTAATTCAAAATAGGAAAACGCTTAATTTTTCTGATGCGTGGATATTCAATAAGGAACTGGAAATAGCTATAGTGAGGATAGGTTTTTAATTTGTTACCTTTACCAAAAAGCTTATTGAGCGTTTTAATATATTTCCAGTCCGAGTGGCCATGAGACCAAGTTGCGGGCACCATGATTTCAGTGACGACATTTGATCCATCCATGATCCAGCGAATGCCATTTTTCTTGGCCAAATTATATAAGGTAGATACAATGGCGTGATCAGTCGGGATTTCACTGTCTGGTGTTGACGCTTTTAAAAAGCTGACCTGCAGCTTACGGAACTCGTCCCAGTTCAGGACTTCCGTGTACAAATCAAGCCCCAGAATATTAACAATATGCTCAATATTGCGTGTTGCGACCTCTGAATTCCAGCCGTTATCCAGATGGACTGCTAAAGGACGAAGTCCATATTTTTTCTTACACAAATAAGCAACATATGTAGAATCAACCCCACCCGATAAGCCCAGGATACAGTCATAGGGTTTACCGCGTCCTTCACGTTTAATCGCGCTGATAACTTCATCTAATTTACTAAGGCCGTCTTGTCCCGAATACACTTCCTGCTGAACGCGTTCAATATAATTATGACAGTGGTTACAAACCCCTTGTTGATCGAATGCAATCTCAGGATCTGAGGTGTCCATGATGCAAATATTGCAAATCTGATATTTTGATGGAGCCCGATCAAAAACAACCGCCCCTTTACGACGATTTTCAACTTCTTTCCATGTAAGGATTTTTTGTTCGGGGGATGTCATTCTAAATTCCTCATCTTCAACTTAATTTGTATGAGAATATACTGATTATCCTTTGTAAGATAAACAAGAAAAAGATCACTATGAAAATAGATGATTTAGTTCACCGTCATTCGGGAATTTAATAAGAACCGCACGGTGAGGCCCCTGAAAAACAAATATACTTCCAGCAGAAGCGGCGGATACACCAGCATTTTTAATCACATCCGCACAGTCTTGAATGTTTCTAGCGCCCCCGCACGCAATGACAGGAATGCTTACAGCAGCACTCACTTCTCGGCATAGATCTTCTTCATAACCACAAAACATACCATCATGGTCAATTGCATTAATAATAATTTCACCTGCCCCCATCTCTTCAGCCAACTTCGCAAGTTGAACGGGCCCATACTTTGTACGCTTTCTTCCGGCATAGGTATAAACTTGCCACTTTCCTATTATATTTTTTTTGGTGTCAATCGAGGCCACAATACTTTGTGCCCCACTATAGTCACTAATCTTTTTAATTAATTCAGGATCTTCTATGAGAGCTGAATTTAAAACAATTTTTTCAACTCCTAATGAGAATATCATTTTAGCGTCTTCAAAATTTTTAATGCCACCACCATATGCAAGTGGCATAAAGGCCTCGCTTGCAATTTCTTCTATAAACTTAAAATTTGGCTGACGCTTTTCTTTGCTGGCTGTAATATCCAACAAAATTAATTCGTCAGCGCCTTTATCGTTAAAAATTTTAACTGCAATTCTAGGATCTCCAACATATTTAGGATCTTTGAATTTTTGTGTTTTATAAAGAAGTCCGTCCTGTCGCATAAGCAACACAGGAATAAGACGAGGACGATGACAACGTTTTTTGTTAAAATTAGGCTCCATCATTAGGCATCCATATAGAAAAATTACGAAGAAGCTGCATACCAAACCGATGACTTTTTTCAGGGTGAAACTGTGCTCCCACAATATTTTTATTAACGACCATTGCCGTCACTTCTAAGGATCCGTAATACGCGGTGGCCAGCACATTCTCTTCGTTATTACATTTCACCATAAAGCTGTGAACAAAGTAAAAACGTGGATCATCCAAAAAATCAGTACAAAGAAAATGATTTTTCTTGGGTTCGATATAATTCCAACCAACATGAGGGAATTTCAAATTACTGTTATTTGCAGCACGGCGCATATCAATTGTATCTGCATCGAGCCACCCAAGTCCGGGTAACTCACCTTCTTGACTGCTTTTGCTCATTAACTGCATACCCAGACAAATACCTAAAACTGGAGTTTTTTGCCTAATTACTTTTTCATTGAGTACTTCCACTAAATCAGACCGCTCCAGATTTTGCATACCTGTATCGAAGGCCCCCACCCCCGGAATCAAAATTCGCGCCGCCTGTAAGATTTCATCCTTATTGCTTGTCAACTTTGCATTAACACCTATACGTCGGAACATATTCATAATTGAACCGAGATTACCTATCCCATAGTCAATTACATGTACTTGGATGTCATTCATAAAAGTCCAATTTCTTTATAAAAAGAGTTAGAGGGTATATATTCAGGCATCTGTCTTTGAGGATTTATACAAGCCAGGAATTTTAGAATGTCATCTAAGTCTCTAGCCTCGTATGCAATCCCGCTTTCTATTTCCTTTTTATAATACTCATAACCCGTTTGATCACACACGATTGAGGGAACACCAAATTGTAAAGCCTCCTGAACAACAGATGAGTTTAAAGTGACATGAATGTCTATATGGGGAAGAACTGAGTAAAGAATGGCATCGCTGACTTCATCTATATTATAATTAAGGTCCTTAATTTCTGAAATTATATTAATGGCCACTAATTTTTCAGCGTCGGTCATCATTGGATGAAATCTAATCCACCAAAAATATGAACGGGGCGAAAAAAGTAACGCTTCTTTTAAAAGATTTGGAAAACCGCATTCAACCTGAAGCGTTAGAAGAATATTTTTTTCAGGCTGGTATTGAAGTTCCATCTTTTTAAAATAACATTTGAACGCAGATGATTTCTCGCTAGCAATAACCTGCATAAAGCGATTTCCAAACACCAACGCCTTATGATGTCCTTTATATTTTGAGGCCCAAGAATTTATGCAGTCTGCTGATGCCTTATCCCAGCAAGCAAAATAATCGGGGAGCGTATTATATCCAATACTTGGCAAATGAGTCCAACGACCGTAAGCCGCATGAAGATCATTAATTGTGCCGTGCTGTAGATCAATTGTGGGAATGCTCATTGTCTTACAAGCATAAATATAAGCCATATTATTTAAACCGTTGTCATAGTAAGAAACAACAAAAGCGCATTTTGGCTTTACTGCCTTTAGTATTTTTCTATAGTAACGAATAAGGTCTTTGAATACGAATAAATCGCTTTCTATTATTTCTAATGATAAAGGCTGACTAATGTCCTGAATTTTTAGAATATAGGCGATGAAATCATCCCATCCAGCTAATGAAGAAAGTTTAAAACTATTCAAACCTAATTTTTGCCGGATCTTTGCCCAATCAAATATTAATTCTTGCGAAAGTGCAGTAAAAAAGGCTGGGGTCTCTAACGGCTTCTGAAGGTCTTTCAGCAAAGTAAGGGTAAATTCACTTATACCCTTTTTTGCAATTTCTTCAATGACGGGGTCACAAAAGCGTTGGTATAGTTTATTACTTAACTCTACATAAGATGGATCAGCAAGAAACAATGCATCCGCTTGAATTGCATTTTTTCGTGCGCTCGGATTAAGCAGTAAAAAAAAATATTTTATATGATTTTTGATTATCAGGAGATATTTTTTTCTTACAGAACCCGTGCTTATATCTTCTGGCAAATTAAGGTCTAAGCGAGTTAAGTAAAAATATAATTTTAATCTGATGATCGGCCAAACATCAATACCTTCGAGTTTCCAGTGTTTAACCGGAAATGTCGCTTCAATATGATTGAGGTGATTGAGAACATTATTGACCTTCATTTAAAAATCAGCTTTCTAAGTGATAGAAGCCAAGGCATTGGATGGATTTTAATAACTAATACCCACGCTAGAAAAAATGTAACCATATGCGCAATCATTGTACTTTGAGCAGCCCCAATATATCCAAACTTTTTAATAAAGAAATAGGTTATCAAGACATTTAACACGCCCACAAAAACGGTTATTCCTGAAAGGATGTGAGTTTTCTTTTGGTAAATAATGTATCCACTAATAATATAATACATACCAAGAAAAGCAGAACCAAACGCAATCCAGCCCACTACAGGAAGCCCTCCTGAAAACTGAACATTCAAAAAATATTTAAAGAAAATAGGGGCTATGCCAGTTACGAGCGCTGCTAAGGATAAAATTACAGCAATATACGAATATGTAAATTTAACAATTTTATCATTTACGGATGGATCATCTTTTTTTAATTCTTTAAACAGCCATGGATTCCATGCTTGATTAAAGGCCCATACAACCATATTTAGTGTGTTACCAATCTGAAATCCGATGAAATATAAGCCTGTATCTTCTGCTCCAACTATATTCATTAATAATGCGCGATCTGTCATGCTCATGACGATAGCTCCAATAGTATGTGGCAATAAAGGAATACCAAATAATAGCGCACTTTTAATATAATCCCATGACAGCGCCCACTTAAACCATCCCCCACGCAACAAATAAACAAACCCTATGAACGCAAATATTATGCTGGTGACTAAAACAGCATCAACCCTACCCTGTAAGCCCATTTTAAAAGAGGCTATAAAAAGGATAGAAAGCCCTGCTTCTATTAAAATTTGAAACACTTGCATAATGCTGTAAGGCAAAGCGCGCATTGCAGATTGCCAGATAATCATAATGATCTGCGAAATAAAACGGCAAAGAGCAATAATCAGTACCGGAAACAATAGCGGATACGGAACCCCCGTTACGCTTTCTATAGACGGCCCGATAAACAATATGACCGGTAGGAACAATACAGCGCAAAGACAGGCACACCCTAAACAGTTTGCAATATATTTAGGAAAATCAATCTTATCTTGTTCAAAATATTCTCGCGCGATTGCTGTATCAAAATTCAGGCCGATAAGCACATACATCAGCGAGATCAAAACATTGAACATCGCAAGCGTGCCATAATCCGCTGGAGATAAATAATGCGTCATTATAGGCAAGAGCAGCAAAGGCAAAAGCTGCCTGAATGCTGTCAATGCACCGTACGTCCCTACGGCTTGAAATAGCGGAGATTTAATAAAAAGCTTTATTGCGTTCATAATTATGCTTTTACGCAAAAAAGGTAAGGGTGTTATAGAGCACTATTCGCCACGCTTATAATAAAGTCCTGCGCGTCCCTTTCCAGATAAGGGTGCATAGGCAAGCTCAGAACCCTTTTAGAAATGCGCTCTGAAACTGGAACACCGCCCGGCGTGGAAGGATAATGCTTGTAACCGGTTTGCTGGGATAAAGGTATTGGGTAATAAATCATAGTCGGTACTCCGGCCTCTTTGCAGACCTGCATTACTAATTGTCGATCACCTTCATTATCCAAAAGCAAAGTATATTGCGCCCAAACGCTGCTTGCGCCGCTCATAACCTGAGGCGTTTTAAACTTGGCTGATAAACCGGCGCTGTAATAATCGGCGGCTGCCTGCCTTGAGATTATTTCATCACCAAAAATTTTGAGTTTTTCCAGTAATATTGCGGCTTGAATTGTATCCAAGCGAGCATTCATTCCTATTCGGACATTGTCATACTTTTCGCTTCCCTGACCGTGAACCCGCAGGCTCTTAAGAATTCCATAGGTGTCATCGCAGTCAGTGAAAAGAGCCCCACCATCGCCATAACATCCCAGAGGTTTCGCCGGGAAAAAACTCGTTGATGTTATATCTGCAAGACTACCAACAGGTTTACCGTTCAAGGTCGCCCCAAAACTTTGTGCAGCATCCGCCATAACCCACAGATTGTTTTCTTCGGCAATATTATTAATGCTTTCATAATCGGCAGGTTGCCCGAACAGATCCACAGGGATAATCCCCACGGGTGTCAAACCCTTATTCTTTACGTCCTGAATCGCCAGAAACAAACTTTCAGGGTCTAGATTGAACGTATCTTCTAATACATCTACAAAATAAGGAATGGCACCCACCCATGCGACAACCTCTGCTGTTGCAACAAAGGTAAAAGCAGGTACAAACACAACATTTCCCGGCTCAACGCCTTTAGCCATAAGGTAAAGACCAAGCGAGTCAGTACCATTTGCACAGGTCACCGCGTATTTTGTTCCGGCGCGCTTTGCCAGCTCAACTTCAAGTTCTGCCACTTCCGGCCCCATAATATACTTACCGTCATGAACGGCTTTTAATATGGCAGCGTCAATTTGTGGCGCAATCCGCTTACGTTGGGTAGCCAAATCAATGAACTGAATCGCATTTTCAGGTTTAGCAATCTTGAATTTCATTTCAGCCATGTTAGGCATCCTTTCTGAATGAAGCGAGTTCATGCAACTGCCCATCTTGTTCTTGATACTGTGTTCCATCCAGGGGACATATAAGGTCTAGCCCCAGCTTTCCACCACTGCGGGACATCCACCCAATTCTTTTAGCGGGCACGCCAGCCATTAAAGCATACGGAACAACGTCGGTAGCAACAACCGCACCGGCTGCGATAAAGGCGTACTCACCTAAACTATGTCCGCAAACAATAGTGGCATTGGCACCGATAGTAACGCCGCGTTTGACATGCGTCTTGCGATACTCACTTTTGCGTTCAATTTCAGCGCGCGGATTGTTGACATTTGTAAACACACAAGATGGCCCGCAAAAAACACCATCTTCTAAAATGACGCCCTTATAAAGACTCACATTGTTTTGAATTTTGCATTGATTGCCGATAGTAACATCAGGCCCTAAAACGCAGTTTTGCCCGATAACACAGTTTTCACCGATTTCTGTATTTGGCAAAATATGGCTAAAATGCCAAATCTTAGTACCTGCTCCGATCTTTACTGGGGCATCAACATAAGCGCTTTCATGTATGCTTACGCCGGAGAGTTCATTTTTATTTTTAGACACCTTGCCGCCGCCTTTTTCTATGCTTTCACTTGCCGCATTTAATACTTCCAATACGCGAAGCCCTTCTGCACCATCCGTTCTTGGGGTGGCGCGCGTATTAATGCAATCTACAAAATGTGTGCATTCACTTTTTAGTGGCTCTGCCCTTTGTATTTCAATCCCTTGGGCTTCGCCCCGTACAAGAACAGTTTCTCCATTCTCCAAAGACACGGTATGGGCGTAAAACTTTAGCTTATTCTCCCAATCCTGACTGTCGTCAAAAACAGCCATCCCCTTACTACCAATTACCACCAGCTTTTGTTCTTTAAAAGGGTGCAGCCATGACACGAATATGTGCCCCTGAATGCCATTTTGAAAACGTATATGGGTCACACATGAGTCTGCAATTTGTGTATTTATCAGATAACTTGCATTGCACGCGACAGATTCAATATCCTCGCTTACCAACCCAAGGATCATCGAAATATCGTGAGGGGCAAAACTCCACAGCACGTCTTCTTCTGATCTGACTTTACCCAAACTCAACCTGTTTGAATAAACGTAACTTAATCCCCCCAATACACCGTCAGAAACCATTTCCTTAAGTTTTAAATAGGCAGGGTGATAATGCAGTAAATGCCCAACCATCAATACGCGGCCTTTTTGCAAAGCATAGTCGGATAATTTCTGCGCATCCTGCATTTGAAGGGCGAGAGGTTTTTCTACGAAAACATCTTTACCTGCATCGATCGCCAAGTAAGCAAGTTTGAAATGCAAGGCCGCTGGTGCTGCAATTGCAATAGCCTGTATATTTAGATCCGCCAAAATTGCGTCCAAACTTAATAAGGGGATATCGTACTGCTTGCTAATATCTTCGCCTAATTGCTTATTATCATCACAAACCGCAGACAGGACGCCAATTTCAGACATATTGCGAACAATGTTCTTACCCCAGTAGCCACAACCAATGACGGCTATATTAACAGCACCATTACGCATTTATGCGCGACTCCATTTTATGGGAAAGTTTTTATTCTGCCTTACATTTGATAAAGCATGTTTATGCCTATTCCAATAGCTTTCAAAGCGTCGGCGATCACTTCTTTGAAGTTATTTGCTTGAAATATCCCAACTTGTTATCTTGCGAACCTAATGAATCGAGAAAATTAATTATGACAAACAATGATCGTGTTGCCTCTTTAGACTATTTACGCGGTCTGATGGCGCTTTCAATAGTACTTTATCATTACTTTTCCTGGCATAATGCCGGCAACGGCAGCCTGGATAGCGACAATATTCTTGGAAGACTGGGTATTTATGCTGTTTCTACTTTTTATATTCTCAGCGGCCTCAGCCTGACAATCGCCTACCATAACACCCTTAATCATAAGACTCTCTGGGGTTATTTTGTAAAACGAGTTTTTCGAATATTTCCACTGATGTGGCTGGCAATAACAGCAGCCTTAGCCCTCGAGTTCGCGATAGCCTTTTTAAATGATGATCCCTACAGCTTTTCTTTATACAAAACATTTCTAAATTATAGCCTTCTATTTGGCTTTATAGATCCTGCGGCCTATATTCCCGCAGGCGCATGGTCCATCGGCAATGAGATGGTTTTTTATGCATTTTTTCCTCTTATTCTAATTTTGGGCTACCGATGGCCCTTTGCTGTAATTGGTTTTACTCTCGTTACCATGGCGGTCGGAGCGATATTTTCATTTTTACTACTTGATAAGGGGGGAAGCCTTGATTCACAGTGGGCCTACTACATTAACCCATTTAATCAGATTTTTCTTTTCTTCAGTGGCGTAGTCATTGGGAAATATGCCCGAAAACTTAACTGGTCAAAAAAATCTTATTGGATTGCAATCATAGTTTCCGCCTTGGTTTTCTGCTGCTACCCCGCGAATGGCGATAAAATCAACATCGTTTCCGGCGTAGAGAGAATTGTGTTTTCTTTTTCATGCATTTCTTTTGTTGCGGCTCTTTTCCTGCTTAACCCTAAATTCCAAGGACTTACAGCCAGAGGGCTAGAGTTTATAGGAAGGGCATCCTATTCGATCTATTTAATGCACCCTATTATTGCCACCCCCGTACTCTTTATTGCCGTCAGAGTTGGCCTTACCACTGGAAACGGATATTTTATAGCTTTCCTGCTGACGTTAGTGGTTGGCTGGCTCACTTATCGCTATCTTGAGAGCCCTATGATTATGGTTGGTAAAAACCTATCAAAACGCTTAGACAAAACAGGTGGCTCACCCAAGTCTATGAAAATACTTGAATAAAGCGCCACTGCATGCTCAATATATTTGCCCAGCTGAACATAAGGAGTTCCAATGTCTGAAATGCACCTTTGCACAAAATGCGTCATGCCCGAAACGGCAGAATCTTTGGCATTTGATCAACAAGGACAATGTTCAGTTTGCCATCAGATTGATTTCAAAAAAAATAATATTGACTGGGATCAACGCCAGAAAGACCTGCACGAGTTGATCGCTCAGCACCGCGGAAAATATGACTATGATTGTATTGTTCCCTTTTCAGGTGGCAAAGATTCTGCCTTTACACTCTGGTATCTGGTTAAAGAGCTTGGGTTAAAATGTCTGGTTGTACGCTTCGACCACCTTTTCATGCGCCCTGTTGTTGAACAAAATGCAGATACAGCTTTTAAAATTCTGGGCGTGGATTCACTTCGCTTTACTCCAAACTGGAAAGTTGTCAGAAAACTGATGTATGAGTCCCTCGCAAGACGTGGGGATTTTTGCTGGCACTGCCACACGGGAATTTTTGCATATCCTATGTGGGTATCTTTGCGCCAAAAAGTTCCCTTGCTTTTCTGGGGTGAGCCAAGTTCAGAATATTCTTCATTCTACTCTTACGACGAAATCGAAGAATCCAATGAGCGTCGGTTTAACAGGCAGATCAACCTTGGTATCAATGCCGAAGATATGCTCGGTATGCTGGACAACACCCTTTCTGATTATAAAATTGAACTGCGAGACCTTAAGCCCTTCACCTACCCACCGAGCAAGGAACTGCGTGAGAACGGTACAAAATCTGTATTTTTAGGGCACTACATTCCTTGGGATGTTAGAAAGCAAGTTGAGATTATTGAGCGTGAATTAAATTGGAAGCGCGACGAAGTCGAAGGCATTCCGCCAGAATACGGCTATGAAAAAATCGAATGCTATATGCAAGGTGTGAGGGATTACATCAAGTTCTTGAAACGTGGTTTTGGCAGAACATCGCATCTTACATCTATTGATATCCGGAATGATCGTATGACCCGGGAAGAGGCCCTTGACCTTGTCAATAAATACGATGGAAGACGCCCGGCTGCTTTGGATAGGTTTCTCAAAATTCTAGAAATTGATGAAGCTGAATTCATGCAGGTTGTGCAAAGGCACGTTGTTGCACCGCATAGAATGCCTAATATGGAGGAGATCACCCGCACGAATAGGGAGCCGGACGATTTTGCGGATTTTGATAAACGTCTAGAAGGCTATAAACAACAAAAATGAAGGTTAGCATTGTTGATTATGGCGGCGGAAATATAGCTTCTGTTATTAAGGCAATAGAATATGCTGGCGCAGAAGCTCAACTTGTTTCAACCCCTGAAGATATATTAAAGGCCGATAAGCTTCTTTTACCGGGTGTCGGCGCAGCCGGCAAAGCAATAGAAAATTTAAAAGAAAATAATCTGGACCTAGCCTTAAATGAAGCTGTACTGAAGAAAGGCATCCCCATTATGGGGATCTGTGTCGGTATGCAACTCATGGCAGAAGAGCTCCACGAATTTGGCCAGCATAAGGGGCTCGGCTGGATTAAGGGTAAAGTTATTCACCTTGGGGAATTGGGTATTCAAAAAAGCCCCATCCCTCACATTGGCTGGAATGATGTTATTTTTTCAGAATCTTTGAAAAAGCTGTCTTCAAAGCTGGGGCGGCACAAAGCCTTTTATTTTGCACATTCTTATGCTCTGGAAACCTCGGAAAAAGACCTCATAAACTCTCGCGTGCAATATGAGCAAGAGGTCACAGCGGGTATTTCCTTGAACAATATAGTCGCCTTTCAGTTTCATCCGGAAAAAAGTCAACTTTCCGGCGATACGCTTCTTCAATGGTTTTTGGAGTGGAGTCCATAAAATGTATCGTAGGATCATACCCAGCGTCCTCATTCAAAATGGCAGGCTCGTGAAAGGCACGCGTTACGGGTCATATAAGGATGC
>CAACXI010000040.1_pt1 | contig 13988 bp, 13 predicted proteins | sample 2275891 | NCBI WGS metagenome assembly CAACXI01 (sample SAMEA5312484, study PRJEB27640) | indoor metagenome | biome: indoor environment; feature: controlled; material: polymer antistatic dissipative epoxy resin | place: Italy | collected 2014-05-27 | reverse complement strand
GCTGAAATCTGTTTGAACGGACATTTTTTTACCCTCTTTTTTAATGAGGGCCATTCAACAATTATTCGGCGCTTTCACGCAAGAAAGCAGCGTGATGCGCCGCAACATTACTGTTGGGATTATCCCGTGTCATTTTTGCGGTGCAATATGGGTTTTTCTTTGCTGCCTTATGGGGGGTGGTGTAGGGATTTACCCATAAAATAAGATTTGCGGGGAATTGTGACTTATCTGGTTTTTAATGATGTGAACGCGTTTACCGACCGTGCCATGCGGGCAACGGGCAATCCGGCTGCGATCTGTCTTGTTGACCATTTCCCGGCGGATCAGGTGATGGAACAGGCGGCCTTTCGCCTCAAAAGCCCGATGACATCCTTTGTCCGGATCACGGATGATCCCCATATTTTTGAGATCCGCCATTTCTCCCCGGACGGCAAAGAAAACCATGTTTGCGGCCATGCCACGCTCGCCGCGGCAGAGGTTGTCGCGCGCCGTAACCCTGATCTGCGCCAAGGCCAAACGGTCACCTTTAAGCTCAATCCGAAATTTGCAATCAACGCGGCCAATGCCTTTACCGCCCAGATCAAGGGCCGCGATATTCACCTGACCGTTCCTGCGGTGACAGAGATGGAAGAAGTTCAGGATAAAAAATTCTATACGCTGCTGGCCGATGCGCTGGGCCTTTCGGAACAGGATTTTACAGGTCCGGCCTATTATGTGCCCCGGATCATCAATTATGTGGTCGGGCTGAAAGATCAGGATACGCTGATCCGTATGAAACCTGATTTCGCAAAACTCAAAAGCTTGGCGGCCTCTGCTGAATTCCCGCATGAAGGGATCATGGCAACCACGCAGTCACAGATCAGCGGTTTTGATATCCTGACCCGCGTCTTCCTGCCGATCATTGATGTGGATGAGGATGTTGCGTGTGGGTCCGCCAATTGTTCAGTCGTTCCCTATTGGGCGATGAAGCGGGCGGGCAGTTTTGATGCCGCAAAAACGACATTCCGCAGTCTGTTCCCTTATCCGCCAACGATGCATGACAATAAGGTCGGCGGTGTTCAGGAATTAACCCTGCATCCTGACAGCGCGGAAATCACCGTAAAGGGACAGGCGAAATTTCAACGCACCATTGCGATGAACATCACTCCGCGCCCTCAGGCACCGGCGGGTCCGAAACCGTAAGTTTAAAATTTAGATGATTTAGATATCGATGGGGCCATAGGGACATTCGGTCTTGCCGACCAGATACGCCCATTGGTGATCGCCATAGCTGAAATGCCACCATTCCGCCGGATAATTAATCAGCCCCGCACTTTCCAGAGCATCGACCAGAATTTTGCGTTTGGATGCGGCATCCGCCGTAATCCCGTCTGCATTGGTTTTGGTCAGCGGGTTAAATTCATGCATCCCGGTGCCCATGTCATACGCCACGCCATGATCGTCACAGAGGGATATGTCGATGGCGCAGCACGCCTGATGTCCGCTGCCGATCCCGTTATAAGGGTCAGCCGTATAGGTTTCGTTGATGGCGCGGGCTTCTTCGGGTGTGGCGTTCGGATATTTTTCCTTCACCAAAGCAGCAACCTTGTTCCACAGCATCACCTGACGCGCCAGTGGGCGATACGCTTCAAACACCATAAAGTGATGGTTGGCGGGCAGCGTCTTCTTGGCCTCCAGCAACATCGCATAAACGGATTTGCGGATGCGGAAATCATCGGCAACGGAGGTGTTCAGAAAAAACCCGTCTTCCTTGGAAATTGTCACAATTTCCGGATTTGAATCGTCACCGACTTGCGTGATGCTGGCAAAATCAATCAGCAGCGTTTCAATTTCCGGTTCTGTAACAATCGCGTTTTGCGCAGACATGGTTTTTTCCAGTGCTTATAGGGCCAGTTTTGGTGCAGGTGGCGTATTGCCGGGCTGCATCGGGTTGTTCAGCAGAATCGGACGGGTATCCTTGCTGCGCTTATCATAGAACGTTTCCCGCGCCAGAATAAACAAATGGCGTGGTTCCTTACCATTCACCGTATCCATATCGATATTGGCGATCTGGATATAGCCTTCTTTGATAATCAAATGGCGGGATGGGCCGTTATTAGGATGGGTTGTCGCCATCAAGGCTTTCAGGCCGTAATGCTGGAATCCGTAATGCATGATGTTCAGGATCGCTTCTAATCCGTAACCCTTGCTCTGGTATTTCGGATCAACGAAGAAGTTCACTTCATACGGGGCTTCTTCGACATAGGATACTTTTTCAAGGCAGGTGTGGCCGATCACTTCGCCGGTGTCTTTCATGACAATCGCCAGCATATGGTTTTCACGGCGGCCCGTGGTTGGGTCCGGGGTTTGCGTGCGGATCGCTTCTTGAATAAATTCTTCGGCCTTGGCCATTGTGCCGTCCAGACAGTAATAAACAAAACCCGGTGTTTGCGCGATTTCATTCATCCGCGGGGCATCGGCCATGGTGTGTTCGCGCAAAATCATGCGCGGGGTTTCCATGGTAATCAAATGAGATTTCGCCGGATCGGCGCTGCTGGAAAACTGGTTTGGTAAATTGCTCATCGGTAAAATCTCCCCGGCTTTTAAATCCGGCTTTTTGCGTTTCATTGCTTTGGGAGAATATCCGTAATGCCGTTGGCGGGGGTTTTCAAGAAAACCCTGTGTTGCACCGCAGCGAGCCGTGCATAAGCGTCTAAAGCGTTGTTTTTCTTGGATCAAATGCATCCCGGACCGCTTCCCCGATAAAGGTCAGCAGGGTCAGCATGGTGGCCAGGGAGATAAAAGCGGTAAAGCCAAGCCAAGGGGCCTGAAGATTGTTTTTTCCCTGCGACAGCAATTCACCAAGCGAAGCCGAACCGGGCGGCAGGCCCAACCCCAGAAAATCGAGCGAGGTCAGGGCGGTAATCGACCCGGTCAGGATAAACGGCATTAATGTCATGGTCGCCACCATCGCGTTCGGCAGGACGTGGCGACGCATGATGGTCAGGCTGGGGACGCCCAGCGCGTTGGCGGCGCGGACATAATCAAAATTACGCGTGCGGAAAAATTCAGCCCGCACAACATCAACCAACCCCACCCAGGAAAAGAGCAGCAGGATGAGCAGCAACGTCCAGAATCCCGGCACAAACATCGCCGAAAAAATAATCAGGATATAAAGGCTGGGCATACTGGACCAGATTTCGATCAGCCGTTGCAGGATCATATCCAGCCAGCCGCCGTAATATCCCTGAAACGCCCCGGCGGTAATGCCGATGATGGAGCTGAGAATAGTCAGGACCAGACCGAAAAGAACGGAAATCCGGAATCCGTAAATGACACGCGCGGCGACATCGCGCCCCTGATCATCCGTTCCCAACAAATTTTCCTTGGTCGGTGCGGATGGGGCGGGGGTCGGCAGGTTGTAATTGATGGTGTCATAATGGAAGCGGATCGGCGGCCAGATAGCCCAGCCTTTATCTTCGATCAACTGGCGCACATAGGGGTCACGGTAATCGGCCTCGGTTTCAAAATCGCCGCCAAATACGGTTTCCGGATAGTTCTTAAAAACCGGAACCATCAGTTTGTTTTCAAATTTCACCAATATGGGGCGGTCATTCGCCAAAAGCGGTGCGGCAATCGCCCCAACAAACAACACCAGAAAGATCCACAGGCTCCAAAACCCACGGGCATTGGCGCGAAATTGGGACAGGCGGCGTTGGGTGAGGGGGGAGAGTGTCATGGGTCAGATACTCCGCGCTTCAAAATCAATCCGTGGATCAACGCGGATGTAGATAATATCCCGCACCAGCGTCATCACCAGACCAATCAGGGCAAAGATATAAAGCGTGCCAAGCACAACCGGGTAATCACGGTTAATCACGCTTTCATAGCCAAGCAGGCCGAGGCCATCCAGACTGAAAATCACTTCGATCAGCAGCGACCCGGTAAAGAAGATGCCAAGGAACGCCGCCGGAAATCCGGCAATAACGATCAGCATGGCATTGCGGAACACATGGCGATACAAAACGCGGTTCTCGGCCAGGCCCTTGGACCGGGCGGTCAGGACATATTGCTTGTTGATCTCATCTAAAAAGCTGTTCTTGGTCAGCATGGTCAACCCAGCAAACCCCCCAATCACCATGGCCAGCACGGGCAGGGCCATGTGCCAGAGATAATCCAGCAGTTTCTGGAAAGTGTTCAGATCCGAAAAATGATCCGACGTCAGTCCGCGCAGCGGGAACCAGTCCAGATAACGCCCCCCGGCAAAAACGATAATCAGCAGGATGGCGAACATAAAGGACGGGATAGCATGGCCGATAAAGACGACAGCAGAACTCCAGATGTCAAAAGCCTGCCCATCCTTGACGGCCTTTTTAATTCCCAGCGGGATAGAGATTAGGTAGATCAGCAAGGTGGACCACAGCCCCAGTGAGATCGACACGGGCATTTTTTCCAAAACCAGATCAATCACGGAAATGTCGCGGTAATAGCTGTCACCCAGATCGAACCGGGCGTAATTCCAGACCATCAGTAAAAAGCGTTCGGGGGCGGGCTTATCGAACCCGTACATCTTTTCCAGCTCGGCCACAAATTCAGGGTCCAGACCTTGGGCGCCGCGATATTTGTTTCCTTCACCGACATTCTGCATCGCGCCCATCGCCAGATCAGCCCCGCCGGACCCGGAAAAACGCGCCGTGGCGTCGGTGCCATGACCCTGCATTTGCGCAATCATCCGTTCCACCGGACCGCCGGGCACGAACTGGATAATGACAAAGGAAATCAGCATGATCCCCAGCAAAGTCGGGATCATGAGTAAAAGACGACGGAGGATATAAGCGGCCATGGACATGAAACGGAGTCTAGGCGAATGACGCCTCTTATGCAATTGGAACTATGGGTGAATATTCCAGTTTCGGATGGCCCACCCGGTGCCGGGGGCATGGTCTAAAATTCCGAGCGCGCCTGTTGCCAGCTTTAATCCAAATTCATTTCGCAACGTATCGAAATCACCGGCCAGCCCAAGGGCAAAGCGGGCAATGCCGTTGGAGGTCACAACCATGATCGTTTCCCCATGATTCTCGCGCACAATTCTATCAGCGAAATCAGACCAGCCCGCCGTGATGGTGGCGGTATCGGGCGACCAGCCGGGCGGTAATGTGCCGTGTTCTTCCCATGCGCTCAGCGCGTCTGGGCCGATCCGTGCAATCACATCGTCTTCGGTTTTGTTTTCATCCGGGCCGTAATCAACTTCATTAAAAATATCAAGCGCTTGCGGATGCAGGTTCAACCCGGCACTGCCTTGAATCTCCTGCGTCGTTTGAATCGTGCGTTGCAGATGCGACGTATAAATTGCGCCCGGTAACAGGCTGTTTTGATTTAGATATTCGCCAATGGCGCGGCCCTGCGCGCGGCCCTTTTCGGTGAGGGGTAAATCGGTGCGCGCCCCGACCCGGCGCGGCGTTTCGCCGGATTCAAATGTATTGCCGTGACGGGCGATAATGAGTGTGGTCATGATTGAATCTGATCGCCATATTTTTTCAGCATCTCTTCGGCGCGCGCGACATCTTCGGGTGAATCGATACCGGCCTGTGCCATGCCCAACGCAACATCGACCATAACTGTTTGCACTGGGATATGGTTTTCCAGAAGGCGTAATTGCTCCAGCCCTTCCAGTTTTTCATACACCCCTTCGGGAAGGGTGACGAAATGTTCCAGCACATCGGTACGGAATCCGTACAGGCCTATATGTTGCTTCACCGGGGAAAACTCATTGTTCTCGCGCAGGTTTCCTTCCTTGCGCATCCCCGGCAGAATGATTTTGGAAAACCATAAGGCTTGACCGGTTGGGTCGGTGACGCAGGTCGTGCCGCTGAACGGCGTGGTTTTTTTGTTGTCGCGCAGCTGGTCCAGCTCCGCCCAGCGCAGGGCCACAACCGGGGTGACCACCGACAGGGACTGATGATTCCGCCATGTTTCAATCACGGCGCGGATAATATCCGGCGGTGTAAAAGGGGCGTCCCCTTGCATATTCACAACAAAATCCGGGCGGTGATCCATCTGCGCCAGTGCGGCCAGAACGCGGTCCGATCCGGTTGGGCAATCATCGGGGGTCAAAACGCAGGGCGCGCCGAAACTGGCGGCATGATCGGCAATGCGATGGTCCTCGGTTGCGATCAGGATGGTGACATCCTGCATCCCTGCTGTGGCCCGTTGCGCCAGTTCATAAACCCGCCGCAACATGGATTGCCCGCCGATCAGGGTCAGCGGTTTGCCCGGAAAACGTGTGGACCCGTAACGCGCGGGAATAACAATTGCGACAGACATTATGGCTTCGCCCACCAGACATCGGAAATATTCAGATTATAATCAGGCAGGACTTCCGGTTTGCCGAATTTGTCCCAATAGGCCAGGCGCCATGCGGGCATATACCAGTTCGGAACCATGTAATATCCCCATTGCAGAACGCGGTCGAGCGCGCTGGAATACGCGACCAGATCTTCGCGGGTATTGGCGCTGACGATTTGTTTGACCAGTTCATCAATCACCGGATCCTTGATCCCGATATAATTGCGTGACCCTTCCATATCGGCGCGGTCCGATCCCCAATATTCGCGTTGTTCGTTCCCGGGGCTGCTTGATTGCGGAATGACCATCACGGTCATATCAAAATCGAATTTGTTCATGCGGTTTTGATACTGGGATGCATCGATGGTCCGGTACGTCGCCTTGATGCCGATTTTTTTCAGGTTCTGGATAAACGGTGCGATCCAGCGTTCAAAGGCGGGGTTGTTATCAATAAATTCAAATTCCAGTTTCTGTCCGGTTTTTGAATTGACGCGAATGCCGTCCGGCCCCATCGGGTAGCCGGCCTTGTTCAGCAATTCATTGGCCCCGGCCAGCTTGTCGCGGTTATTGCCCGACCCATCGGTTTTCGGCGGATTGAATTCTTCGCCAAACACAGCCGGATCAATCCGGTCACGGAAAGGTTCCAGAATTTTCAGCTCTGCCGCGCTTGGCAAGCCTTTGGCTTCCATGTCGGAGTTTGAGAAATAGCTGCGGGTGCGGGTATAGCTGCCATGCGCGAATTGTTTATTCGACCATTCAAAATCAAAAGCGGCGCTGATGGCGCGGCGGACTTCGCGGTCCTGAAAAATCGGCTTGCGCAGGTTAAAGATAAAACCTTGTGCGCCCTGGGGCAGCTTGTGATGAATTTCATCCTTTTTAATCTTGCCCGATTTGACCGCCGGGGATTCATAGGCCGTGGCCCAAAGCTTTGCCGTGTTTTCCTGACGGAAATCATAACGTCCCCCAAGGAAGGCTTCAAGCGCGACATTCGCATCGCGGTAATATTCATAGACCAGACGATCGAAATTATAACGGCCCTTATTGATCGGCAGATCCTTGGCCCACCAATCGGTAACGCGCGTATATTCCACCGCTTCGCCGGGTTTTACGGTGCTGAGTTTATAGGGGCCGCTGCCCAGCGGTGCGACCAGCGTGGTTTCGCCGAATTTGCGCCCCTCCGCTGTCCAGTAATGTTTCGGCAGGACGGCGATTTGACCCATGATGAGGGGCAATTCGCGGTTGCCCGTCATATCAAAGGTGAACTTGACCTTTTGCGGTGTCAACGCCTCGACTGTTTTGACGTTGCCGTAATAGGCTTTATAAAATGGCGTGCCTTCGGTGATCAATGTGTTGAATGTCCACACCACATCGTCCGCCGTCAGGGCCACGCCATCATGCCATTTGGCCTGCGGACGCAGGTTGAAAATGACCCAGCTGCGGTCTTCTGGCATTTCGATGGTTTCAGCCAGCGCGGCATATTCAGTAAACGGTTCATCACTGGATTGTTCCAGCAGGGTTTCATAGATCAACCCCGTTCCGGCGGCGGGCATCCCCTTGACGATAAACGGGTTCAGGGAATCGAACGTGCCGATGACGTGCTGGCGGAACACGCCACCCTTCGGTGCATCCGGGTTCACATAGCCGAGATGTTTAAAATCGGCAGGATATTTCGGGTCGCCATGCATGGCCAGCGCATGAACCGTTTTCGGCGCGGTGGTGGCGGCAGGTGCCTGAGCCAAAGCGGGGCTGGAAAAAAGAATGGTGGCCAATAGCAGCGCGGTCTTCATCATGCGAATATCATCCCGGAATCAGTCATATGTTTGAATGGGGTCAGGTTAGCATGGTGCGGGGGACGGGAAAATCCCCTTATTGCTTCAGAATTACGCGGATTCCGGGCGTTCGCGGGATTTATAGACGGAATGCAGGTCGGGTTTGCCGAACAGATAACCTTGTCCGTAATCAATCCCGTATTCCAGCAATTCGCGCAATTCGCCGTCACGTTCAATTTTTTCGACAATCAGGTCAAGGCCGGACTGGTCGATCTGCTTTTTCAGTTTCTGCAGCTTGGCCGTGCCGCCATCCTGTTGCGCTTCACGCAGCAACCATCCTGCATCCAGTTTGATAAAGCTGATATGGCGCGCCTTGAGTTCGCCGATATCGATCCGCCGCTTGCGGACCTGATCGACGGAAAAACGGCACCCCAACTGTGATATGCCGTCCAGTAAGGACAGCAAGGTTGGATTGGCAACCTCAACCTCCAGCAGCGGTAATTCAAACACAAGCTGTGACGCTAATTTCCGGTACTGCGCCAGGAAGGTCACCAGATCATTCATAAACCCGGTATCATGCAGCGTTGCGGATGTAATGTTCAAAATATACGGAATGGTTTCAATATCATCCCGGCGGTCGCGCAGAATTTGCAGACAGCGCAGTAGCAACAGATTATCAATCGCCGTAATCAGTTCTTCCTTCTGCGCCAGATCCATATAGCGGGACGCAGGAATATAGGCACCGGCACTCGCACGCAACCGCGCAAAAACTTCATACATCCGCAATTTACGCTGGGGCAGGCCGACAATCGGTTGCACGAAGACATCCAGATGATCGTTGCGCACCGCATGGCGGATCAATTCCATCACCACCGTATCGCTGAATTTATCAAAATTGGGCGACAGGGCGGATTCAAGCGCGGTCGGTGTATAGGGCATCCGCGCGGGCGGGGCGACTTCCAGTTCCAAAATCGCATCAATGGTATCGTCATACCCATCATTATCCAGCGGGTTCTGGCCGGGGGCGGCGATATGCGACCGCGGGCGCTGGCCCATCGCACCCAGCTGCGTGATGATGGTTTCAATCATCCGCGCTTCAATCGTATTGGATGGTCCGTAATTTTTACCCATGCTTTGAACGGCGCTGGCGGTATCGGTCAGACCTTCTTTCATGATGGCAATATCGGTGCGGTTGCGGGCAACCTCACGCACCAGACGATCGTGATTGCGGCTCAGATTTTGCAGTTCTGATGTAACGGTTTTTTCCCAGATGCGGCGGCTAATAATATCGTAAACGACCAGTCCTCCAACACCGATCAACGCCAGAACCAGAAAAGCGTTTTCGCCGCTGCGCTGAACGACAACTGCAAAAAGCGCCAGCGTCGCCACCCCGGTTAACAGGGCAATGCGACCACGTTTTGTGCGGGTCAGGCGGAAGACATCATCGCGTTTTGGCAGGTGCAGGAAACGGAAACCCTGACCGCGGCGGTTGGCGGCGGGCGCATCCGCATCTTTCCGGTGATGTTTAAAGAATGATGGAATAATCATGGGGTCTGGCCCGTTCCAACGGCGTCCTGCACACGCGAAAAACCGTCTGCCTGCAGCAATGTAACAAGGTCTGACTTGATTTTTTGAACCATGCCCGGCCCCTGAAAGGCGAGGGCAGAATAAAACTGGACCAGACTGGCCCCGGCGCGGATTTTATCATAGGCATCCTGTGCCGAAGAAATTCCCCCGGCGCCAATGATCGGCAATTTGCCATTGGTCAGGCGGTAGAAATTACGGATCATCGCGGTTGATTTGTCGCGCACGGGCTGACCGCTTAACCCGCCTTTTTCCTGACGGAAATTCTCAGGCAGATGGTCGGGGCGGTCCAATGTCGTATTGGTCAGGATCAAACCGTCAATGCCCGATTGCAGGGCGGCGGCGGCCAGGGCCTCCTGCTGCCCCTCATCCAGATCGGGGGCTAGCTTGACCAGCAGGGGTGGCGGCATTTGCTTGCCACAGGCACGGTCACGTTCAGCCAGAATTTGCGCGGTCAGGTCCAGAAAAACAGCAGGGTCCTGCAAATTCCGCAAACCCGGTGTGTTCGGTGATGAAATATTGACGGTCAGGTAATCCGCAAACGGTCCCAGCATATGGACCAGCAGGCAATAATCCTTGGCCGGTTCAGTCTGGCTTTTATTCATGCCCATATTAATGCCAACAAGTCCGGCGGGGCGGACGCGGCCCTCAAGAAATTTGCCAAGATTATCCTTAAAGGCGTTCATTCCGACATTGGGAAAACCCATGCGGTTAATGACGGCGTGATGATCGGCATCACGGAACACGCGGGGACGGGGGTTGCCGTGTTGCGGTTTCGGGGTAACGGTTCCGGCTTCAACAAAGCCGAAACCAAAGCCAAACATGGCGCCGATCACTTCGGCGTTTTTATCAAACCCGGCGGCAAGGCCAAGCGGATTTGGAAAATTGCGGTCCCATAGCGTGACACGCAAGGACGGATCATCGGGGGCAGGGGCAGACGGCTTCAGGAATTTGAGGGCATTGATGGTCAGACGATGCGCGTCTTCGGCATCCATCGCAAACAGCAATGGTTTTAAGGCGGGGTAAAGGCTTGCGATGTTCATCGCTTAAAAATGTCCCTTGGCAGAGCGCATATATTCCCATCCCGTAATAACGGTCAGAACCGTCGCCAGCAGAAGGAGCAACAAGCCGCCTGTTCCGGCACTGCTCATCACCGGGGCCAGGGTCAAAATGCCCAAGGCAACCATCTGTGCTGTGGTTTTCCATTTGGCGAGTTTTGTCACATGAACAACCACACCCTTTGGTCCCAGAAATTCGCGCAATCCCGATACCAGAAATTCGCGGGTCAGAATGATGATCGGCAAGGCCAGCCACCAGCCACTGATCGCGCCCGTGGCGGTCAGGACAAGGAACATGGCTGCAACCAGAATTTTATCGGCGATCGGATCAAGGAAACGCCCAAATTCCGATTGCTGGTCAAATGTCCGTGCGACCCAGCCATCCAGCCAGTCGGTCAGCGCGATACACGCATAAAGGATGAACGCTCCCCATGCCGCCATTGGTAAAGGGGACAGCATCAGGATCACCATTGGTGCAATGGCAACGATACGGGAAATGGTCAGGATATTTGCAAAATTCATCATGCCCTTTTTATAGCAGATCGGGGCAATGATGAAAACGCCGCGTATGAATATGATTCACAAGGCTGTTTTGCTGTGCAAAGGGGGGTTATGGCCCTTCGGGGCCCTTTTTTTGCAGGGATTCGCCATTATGCCCGCGGAAAAGCGCCGGAATCGTTTTGACGATCAGCAAAAAATCTTTGGCCAATGTTGGGTCATTCCGGGCATAGCTGGCATCCAGACGCAATCTTTCTTCATCGGACATTTCAGTGTCCAGACCAATCGCCGCGACTTGCCATGGTCCGGTCAGCCCAGGGCGAACGGACAGAATATCTGTATGCTCTGGCGTCAGATGCACGGCTTCCATATGTTCAGGATAATGTGGGCGCGGTCCGACAAAGCTCATATCCCCTTTGAAAATATTGATCAGCTGGGGCAGTTCATCAATCGCTGTGGCGCGCAGAAATTTGCCATAGGCCGTCCCGCGTTCTTCATCGGGCAGCAATGTGCCATCTGCATCGCGGTTTTCTTCCATGCTTTTAAATTTCAGCATTTTGAAATTTTCACCGTCCTTGCCGACCCGGTCCGCATAATAAAGCGGGTTGCTGCGGTAATGAGCGATATTGGCGAGGGACACAGCGGCGAGAATAGGCGACAGCAAGGTGATGCCGATAGCGGAGGCGCTGATGTCAAAGGCTCTTTTTAAACTCATCCGCAGTCCCTACTGATTTAGAATTGTGCAGATGCCGAGATCAACCGTTTCGACAGTTTTTCGCAAGGCCGTCAATGCCGAGTTTTTTTCATGCGGGGATGCCAGATAAGTCACATCCGGGGCAAGACCGACAATTTCCAGTTTATTGAGCCCGGCCAGCGATAAATCATCACCGGAATCCGTGAACAGAGAGCTGCCGTTTTCTTCATAATTGATCAGGGTCTGCATAAAGAGTTTTTGCTTTCTGTCTGTGGGGACAGCGTGGGATTTTGTCCGTCTATGCAGTTCTGCTGCAGTTGCGGTACAGGAGTCTTTAATCAGTGAATCGTTTTTGTCGCGTAAGGCCGGGTCCAGACAGAAAAGATTGAGCATGGTTCTTGTGATTTCATCATTTAAATCGCGCAACTCGCGCAGTCCATTCACCGATAGCTCATCAACGGCAATATGGCCCGGTTTGATTGCAGCGGCAAACGCATTAATACTGTCCTTCATTTCGTCCATCGCCCAATTGCTAGTAGAGTTTTCACGATGAGCGTAATCGTTCAGTTCATAAAGCTCTATCTGTTCCAGATCGCAATGTGGCGCCATATCATTATATTGCGTGATTAAAAAAGCCAGTGGCCCTGCATAGTTTTCGATGACAGACTGAGGATCTTTCAGTATTTCAAGGAACGCGGTCAGAAAGCGCGCATCCCTTTTGTCATCACGCGGGGTGAGCCGCAGAGCAAAGCTGCGTCTTGCAAAACCCGCATAATTATAACCGGGATCGGGATTCAACACCGCCGCCTGATTCATCGCCCGCTGCATCAAAGGGTCGTTCAGCGGACAAATCCGGATCAGGCCCAAACAGGCAATCGTTGAAAAGCTGTCAACGGCCCTTGCCCTGATATGCGGTGGTTTTCCTGCTTCTTTAAGGGATTCATCTAAGGTCTGAATGGCATCAAAACACTGATCTAATGCTTTGGACAGTTCACTTTCCGCACCATTCTTGTTGGCCTCGTGCCACGTTGCTGCATGGCTTAAGACGGCCCAGTTTTCATAGCCAGCCGATCCTTTAAGGTGAGAACGCATGAACGTATCAAGGTCTTTGGCATAGGGAATTGTTTTTGCTGTCTTAGAAATATCATCGTTCAAGTAGGTATTGGTCAGATGATGCATCATATCGTGATTGGCGATGGTCAGAATTTTTTGCAATGCTTCGGCAATGGGGCGGGCATTGAACCCCTCCAAATCCTGCATGACCTTGCCATCAAGGGCAAAGACAGGAAAGGTGACTGATCCTGTGTTGTGCGGATTCATAATCTGGACGAAACCCATATGCACGGTCGTATCATGACGGGTTATGGGGTGGAAATAACTGTTCATGCGGCCCGTCCGGATCATCGTTTGAAATCCGGTGTCGTGCAGGAAGTTTTCCGGGATGATAATAAATTCGGACAGAATGAGATTTTGTGTATCGGTGGCAACTTTTTTGAAAAGCGCGCTCAGGCAGCCTTTTTTTGACAGGTCTGGTTTTTCAGGATGGGTGCTGTGGAACAGGCGTTGTTCCAACGTATCAAAATAATCCAGCAAACGGTCCGCTTCATCATTGGCCAGATGGTCAACATCATGCGCGCCATCGCCCGTGATATAGGCAATGAATTCCTTGGCCGATTCTGCATCGCTGTTTGTAAAAACAGGTGCCGAGAGTTTTTGATCTGGTGTCGTTAGTTTCACAATATTGGCCTCATTCAAGACTTATCCTAAGCGGGATAGTTTAAATTTTTATTGAGGGCAATAAAAAAGCCCCGAAAAACGGGGCTTTTTTGAGTTTGTTGCAAGTGCGAAGGGTTTAGCCGTTCGCGGCTGCTTTCTTTTTCTCTGCTTCTGGATCGCGCAGAACATAGCCACGGCCCCAGACAGTTTCGATATAGTTTTCACCGTCGGCGGCATTGGCCAGTTTTTTCCGCAATTTGCAGATAAAGACGTCAATAATCTTCACTTCTGGCTCGTCCATACCGCCATACAAGTGGTTCAGGAACATTTCCTTGGTCAGGGTCG
>CAACXI010000095.1_pt1 | contig 14323 bp, 10 predicted proteins | sample 2275891 | NCBI WGS metagenome assembly CAACXI01 (sample SAMEA5312484, study PRJEB27640) | indoor metagenome | biome: indoor environment; feature: controlled; material: polymer antistatic dissipative epoxy resin | place: Italy | collected 2014-05-27 | reverse complement strand
CCATGGATGGTGCGGCGAAATTCGTGCGCGGCGATGCGATTGCCGGCCTGCTGATCGTTTTCATCAACGTCATCGGCGGCATTATCATCGGAACCGCCCAGCACGGCCTGACCCTGCAGGAAGCGGCGCAGAATTATACCGTCCTCAGCATTGGTGATGGTCTGGTCAGTCAGGTTCCGGCCCTGATCGTTTCGGTTGGCGCGGGTCTTCTGGTTTCCAAGGCGGGCGTCAAGGGCGCTGCGGATAAAGCGCTGATCGAACAGTTCAGCCGTTATCCACGCGCGATGTATATGAGCGCGGGCTTGATGATTACCATGGGTCTGATGCCCGGTATTCCGGCGGCGCCATTCCTGTTCCTGGCCGCCATCACTGGCGGCGGCGCTTATATGCTGATGAAGCGCCAGAACGAAGACATCAAAAAGGCCGTCGTCGTCCAGCAGACCAGCGAGAAAAAAGCCACCGTTGCCGAAGAACCGATTTCCAAGGCGCTGGCGATGGATATTATCCGCCTCGAACTGGGCTATGGCCTGTTGCCGCTGGTACAGGGTGAAGGCAGCAACAAGCTGACCGACCAGATCAAGGGGCTGCGCCGCCAGCTGGCCGAAGATATGGGCTATATTCTTCCGGCTGTGCGGATTCAGGATAATTTGCAACTGCCTGCGAATACTTACATCGTCCGCATCAAGGAAATTGAATCCGGACGAGGTGAAGTGCGCCCCGGCATGATGATGTGTATGGACCCGACCGGCGACACCATCACCCTGCCGGGTGAGAACACGGTTGAACCAACCTTTGGCCTGCCGGCGATGTGGATTGATGAACAATACCGCGAGGAAGCGCATTTCCGCGGCTATACGGTCGTTGATGCACCAACCGTCATCACCACCCATGTCACCGAAATCGTCAAGGACAACATGGCTGATCTGCTGTCCTTTACCGAAACACAAAAATTGCTGGACGAAATGCCGCAGGATTACCAGAAACTGGTCGGCGATGTCATTCCGGGCAAAATGACCATCACCGGGCTTCAACGCGTTTTGCAAAACCTCGTTTCCGAACGGATTTCTGTGCGCGATATGCCAAGCATTCTGGAAGGCATTTCCGAAGCCGCCGCCTATACCAAAAACGTCATGATCATAACCGAACACGTCCGCAGCCGTCTGGCTCGCCAGATTTGCGATCGCAACGTCAATGGCAGCGGCGTTGTCGCGCTGGTCACCCTGTCTCCCGAATGGGAACAAGCCTTTGCCGAATGTCTGCTGGGCGATGGTGAGGAAAAACAACTGGCGATGCCGCCGAGCCAGCTTCAGGCCTTTATCACCGCAACGCGTGAAAAATACGACCAGTTGGTTCAGATTGGTGAAAACCCGGCGCTGCTCACCTCCCCGGGCATTCGCCCTTATGTCCGGTCGGTGATTGAACGCTTCCGTCCGACCACCTTTGTCATGTCGCAAAACGAAATCCATCCCAAGGCCAAGATCAAGACCTTAGGGCAGATCTAAACCATGACCGATCCTGTGCAACGGATCATGGACGATACTGCGGCGCTGACGGCGGACCTTGAAACAAAGCGGGAAAGTTATTTCCGCATTTATTCAATGCTGGCCCCGATGAGCTTTGCCCTGATATGCGCCATTGCGGCCATGAATACAGATCACGGGAATTTTGCGTGGCTGCCCGTTCTTATTTTCACGCTGATGGCCGTGGTGATTGAGTTCCAGATTATCAATCTGCTCTATCGCCGAAAAACCAAGGATGCTTTTTTAAACCGCCTTGCACAGGCGCTGGGTCTGCAATATTCCAAAACAGGTGCTTTCCCGCTGGACGAGATTGCGGCCCACGGCGTCCTTCCGCCCTATGACACCCAGCATATCGAAGATGGTTTTGTGGGTCAGGTAAATGGCGTGACCATGGCGTTTCAGGAAGTCGTTCTGTCCTCGCGCGTCCGCGATCAGGATAATAAAGTCCGCTATGAAACGGGCTTTTGGGGTATTTTACTGCGCATTAGAATTGGCAAGGTTTTGAATGCGCATACCATCATCCTGCCGCGCCGGACCGTGGCCAATTTTCTGCGCCGCCAGTTCACCACCTATAAACCCGCCAATATGGTCAGCCCCGCCTTTGAAAAACGCTTTGAAGTGATGACGACGGATCAGGTCGAATCCCGCTATATCCTCGATCCGGCTTTTATGGAACGGGTTATGGATGCCACCGCCCTGCTCAGCACCAAGGATGTTGAAATAAGCTTTCTGGGACAGGAAATGCTTTTTGCGATTGAACATTTTAAACCAATGTTTGAAATCGGTTCGATTATCAAACCCTTGACCGGGGATCAGCTAAAAGCCGTGACCAATGAACTGCAAATATTGATTGGGCTGATTGATACGCTGAAACTGAACCCTTATACGGGTCTGGGCGCGCCGCGTATCCCTACGGGTGTAACATATGAGTAACCCTGAACTCTTTATCCTCGCCGAACAGATTGCGCGCGAACAGCAAGGGAAACTGGCAAAGCTCGAATCCAAACGTTGTGACCATTTACTGTTTGTAATGATCTGCATTATCCCACTGACCCTTCTGGGAACTCCGGTAATTTTGGTGGCGGGGGCGCATTATCTTCAGATTTTTTTGCCGATTGCTGTTGCTGCACTCATTGCGTTGATCGTATCGTTCATCTTCACATTTCTGGCGATGGATAAAAGTTACAGGAAAAAGGCCAAGCACGATTTTATGTATGCACTGGCCGGGGCAATGGGGCTGGACTACCGGCGCGGCGGGTTCATCACGCTAGGGGATTTATATGACCATCATGTTTTGCCCCCCTATGCCCAAAGCCAGTCCGAAGAAGGTTTTGCCGGACAACATAATGAAATTGATTACGCGTTTCAGGATTTTAGCATTGCATCTGTGGCGCGCCTGCACTGGTTCGATTTCCGGTCGTGGCGCTTTTCACCACAGTTTTATGCCTTGGCGGTACGCATCCAATTAGGACGCAAGCTGGATCACCACACCATTTTAATGCCGAATTTTATGGCCCATGGATTTCTAAAAATGGCGGTGAATGAGAAATTCCATCGTTTTGAAGACATCGACCTTGTCTTCAGCAAATTCAAAAAGCGTTACACCATCCTGTCCACCGATCAAGTTGAAGCCCGCTATGTCTTTGATCCTGCCATGATGGAACGGATTATGGCGCTGGATGATCTGCTTGGCTCCAACTGGCTGGAAATCAGTTTTCGCGGGCGCGAGATGGTGATTATTGCCGGACAGGTACAAAACCATTTTGAAGTCGGCCACCTGTTTAACCCGATTAATGTCCTGACCATTGAAAAAACGCTGCTCCAGCTGGAAAAGCTGAAAATGTCGGTCCGCTTGCTTGCGCTCAATCCTCATACGGGTCTTGGATCATTCATTGGTCGAAAAGGAAACTAAACTTGACTGCATTATGAATAATAATGGATAATCTACTAAAGTTGCAAAAGAAGGGATCAGGTATTTTAAAAAAACGCGATCTGACACAGACATTTAACGAAATTCAAAGGGCCTACCCCGCCCTCGTGGCCGAGGCAACGCCGCTTGATATGGGCCAATGGGGATTGGTTGCCGACCACAATGACGGCACGGTGACAAAGCTGCTTTTCCGGCAGGATCACGAAAAACAACAGGACTGGGCCGAGGCCAATCTGTCAAATGAACTGGCTTTTCTGCGCATGGCGCGGGGTGTAAAGCTGGATGGTATTCAAATCCCGGAAATTGTTACTGATATTAAAAGGCTGGATGAAGGCACCTTATTCGCCTCTTATCGGATGACGAAATTATCGGGTATGGCGGCAAACTGGAAGGCAGGTCCGAGACAACAACAAGACGATCATTTCTTTGAAGCCGGGCACTTACTGGCCCGTTTTCATGAGGCTGCTGCCGCGTTACCCGTCACCGGGCTGGTTGTGCATAGCCCTGAAAAAGCCGGTATGATTGAAACTGTCCCCGCGCTCGATGCGGCCCGAAATGAAGCACTGGCCGTTGCTGATCTGTATCTTCAGGCGCATAAGCAAGGCGGCATCATTCATGCCGATTATCATGGCGGAAATATCCTGTTGGATCAGAAGGGCCGCATTTCCGGCCTGATCGACTTTGCCGTCACCGGCCCCAGCGCAAACAGATTGATCGATTTCATCAATGTTCCGCCGGAAAAAAGTGATGCTTTCAGAAAAGGATATGCGCAAGCCAGCGGCCAAGTGGTCGATCCGATGATGATGGCCATGACCGAAATCAGTATGCTGGCCAATTGCATTAATTTCTACGCTGACCGCCCCGCAGAACAGAAAAAATGGATTGGGGAGATGGACAGGCAACTGGTCAAGATCCGTCCCGTCACCGGCTTTACGCCGGGTTAAGCCCCTTTCTGAAAAATTTACGGCATTTTCCCTAAATTGCGGGATTCACATAGGGATCGTTTACATTTACAGTCTAGAATAGTGATTCTAGAAACCCTATACTGATGAATGAACCGCCAAACCGGTCCCCACCATGCGATTAAAGTCGTTCTATGCGAAAACAGTAACAGAAGCGATGCAGATGATCCGCGATACACTCGGTGAAGACGCTATCATTGTTGCGACCCGTGAAGAAAACGGGGGCAAAGCCGTGCGCGTGACTGCGGCGGTTGAACAGGATCGCTTTGAAACATATGACGAATTTGACCGTGAAGACAGTGATGACGCGGCTTCGGGCTGGTTACAATATGATTCCGAAGAGGAAGATGGCGGGGTTGCCGAAGCCCTGACCGAAATTATGCTGAAACATTCCGTCCCGGAAGAAATTACCGATCAGGTGATTTCCTGTGCGACCGTAGTGGGGCTTGAACAGGCCCATATCGCGCTGGTCGCGGCACTCGAACATCTGTTTGTTTTCAGGCCCTTATCACAAAAACCAACGACAAAAGCCACCATGCTGGTTGGCCCACCTGGTTCTGGAAAAACACTGGCGACGGCAAAATTAGCCACACGCGCCGTGATGAACGGGCAAAAAGTGAGCGTGATCACCACCGATACGCTGCGCGCGGGCGGGATTGAACAGCTGGCCGCCTTCACCAAAATTCTCAATGTTCCGCTGCAAAAGGCCAATAACGCCAAGGAATTGAAGCGCGCGCTGGAACTGTCGCGCGATGCCGATCTGACGATTGTTGATTCCGGCGGATTTAACCCGTTCCGTAGCGATGAAATGCGCGATCTGGCGCGGTTAATGGCCGCCGGGGATATTGACCCGGTGCTGGTCATGCCAGCCGGGATTGATGCCGATGAATCCGGCGAAATTGCCCGGATTTATGCGGCGTTGGGGGTCCGGCAGATGCTGGCCACCCGCCTTGATATTGGCCGCCGTCTGGGTGGGTTAATGTCCGCTGCCCATTATGGTGGCCTGATTTTTGCAGATGCCAGTGATACGTCCCAGGTGGCAGAGGGTCTTTTTGCCCTGTCGCCTGATCGCCTCGCCAACCTCCTCATGCCGCAACCTCCGCGGAATACTAATACGCGTAATAATTCGACCGAAATACCTGTGAAAAAACGACCTGTGAACGCATAAGAGAATAAATATTATGAACGATTCATCCGTGATCGACCGCAATAATTCCGAAATCCCCGCGACCCCGGTTTTCCGGCGTGGCCATAACATTGTCGCTGTCGCCAGCGGCAAGGGCGGGGTTGGGAAAACATGGTTCTCCATCACCCTGTCCCATGCACTGGCCAAGATGGGCAAGCGCGTCTTGCTGTTTGACGGCGATCTGGGGCTGGCCAACGTGGACGTGCAGTTGGGGCTGATGCCCCGCCGTGATCTGAACGACGTGATCCGCGGACGTCTGGGCATGGATAAGGTGACACAGCGTTTTGAGGATGGCGGATTTGATATCGTCGCCGGACGGTCGGGACAGGCTTCGCTGTCGGCCCTGCCCTCGCAACGTCTGACCTTGCTGCGTGACCAGTTGCTGGAAGTCGCAGAAAAATATGATGTCGTGATTATCGATCTGGGTGCCGGTGTTGACCGCACGGTGCGGATGCTGTCTGCGTCTGCCACCCGCACCTTGCTGGTCGCCACGGACGAACCAACCTCGCTGACCGATGCGTATGCGTTTATTAAACTGGGCAATGCCGCCGGAATGTCGAAAAACATCGGCATCGTCGTCAATCAGGCGCCAAGCACGCAGGAAGGCGAAAAGACCTATAAAACCCTGCTCAAGGCGTGTGAAAACTTCCTGCGCCTGTCCCCGCCAATGATTGGCATGATCCGCCACGATCCACGGGTCAAGGACGCCATCCGTCACCAGACCCCTATTCTGACCCGTTCGCCCAATACCGATGCGGCGGAAGACGTCGAAAAAATCGCCCGTGCCGTGATGAAGGAAATGGCCGAAGGCCAGCGCGTCACAGCCTAAAACCTGATCTGAGATTAAAAATTCAAAAATCCCGGTTTATGCCGGGATTTTTTTTACCCATTTAGTGATAAAATAACCTTATGAGCGACGCCACACCGCCCCGTATGCCCCCGCCAGCCGCCCGCGCCGGAGAATCCGCCGCGCCGTTGACCCGTGGCGAGCAGGCCTTAAAAATTGTTAGCACAACGGATGAATTGCAATCGGTCCGAAAACCAACACGGCTGGATGGTGTTGTCACCAAAGTTTCAAAGGACGGCACCACCGCCACCATCGAAACCGATAAAGGCAATGTCGAGGTGCAATTAAAAGCCCGCACCGTTTTGGAAGTCGGGCAAAAAGTGCAGGTCGATATTCCAGCAGGACAGCCCCCACGTCAAATTGTCGTCCGCCCCAGCCCGGAGCAACCACCACCGCAAGCACCCGCCGATACCAAGCCCCCGGCGACACAGCAGCCAACGACACCGCCTGTCATTGAACAATCACCGGGAACCACACGCCCCGCACCATTGCCCACCGATGACGCACCACGCCCGGCAACACCACCGGTGTCATCAGACACAACAACACCGCCCCGTATCACACCGCAACCAGCCCTGCCCACGGGTGTGCGTGAAATTCTGGATACGCTGGCACCGCGACCAACCGGTGCCGTTCCCGGGCAACCGACCCCGTTGCCCGTTGATGCGATTATCCGCCTTGTTCCCTTAACGGCCATGCCCCAAGATGCGCAGCGTTTGCTACAGCCAGAAACGCTGAATGTGCGTATTCCGGATTTAATCAATCAAGGCGCAACTGTGCAATTGCCGCCGCTTGGCGATGCCGCGCCCAATCTGAATTTGCAAAGCCCGCTTCTTCCGCGTGATCCATTGGCAAGCCCACCACCGCTGCAAACACCGTTTACGCCGGGACTGCCGGGGGTTCAATCGGGGCCGGATTTCCTGCAAACCAGAATGACCGATGCTCCGGGTTTGCAATTTCAATCAATCCAGTTGCCCCTGAAACAACAGATTTTCCCGTTTATCATTCCGGTAACCGATCACGCCGTCACCCCGCCTGCCGCAATGTTTGATATGCGGGTCATCGCCATCACGCCAAACGTCATGGCCCCGGCCACACCAGACAATCCAACCCTGTCCCAAGGTGCATCGCCCCTGACAATCAAAGGCGATGTGATTGCAACCACGCCCCAGCATTTTCCCGTTCTGTCGATGATCTGGCCGGGGAATGAAACGCCAGATGCCTTCCTGCTGCAATTCCCGGCCAGCAATATGCCCGTGGGAACGCAAATTGAATTACAGCCCCATATCACCGCGCAACCGGCCTTCTCCACCATCGGGCTTCCGGGTTTGCCCACACCAGTTATGGATCTGATGCAAGGTTGGGGCTGGCCCGTATTTGATGATGCGTTGCAAGTTCTGTCGCCGCAAATGCCCGTGGCGCAGGCGATGGGGAATATGATTCCCAATGCCGCGACCCCGGCGCAAATTCCCCCCGCCATGCTGTTTTTTATGGCGGCGGTCGGGGCCGGGGATTTATCCGGATGGATCGGGGAAAAAGCCGCCAACGCCCTGCGCCGCGAAGGGGTCAAGGGCGCAGATATTTTAAACCGCATGACCCGCGATTTTGCCGGGCTGTCGCGGATGAGCGATGATCCCGTTTCGTCCCAAGATTGGAAGGGTGTCGCCATCCCGATGATGTGGCAGAACGACATTTCAAAAGTACACGTCTTTTACCGCCATCAGGATGCGGAAAAAGATGACGAACAGGAATCCTCCGGCGATCGCAGCACACGGTTCCTGTTTGATTTTAACCTGACCAAGATCGGGGATATGCAGCTGGACGGGTTTATGAAGGCTAAACGGCTGGACCTGATTGTCCGCACCAAAACATTATTCAGCCCCGCGATGCAAAACCATATGCGCCAGCTTTATCAAAGCGTGCTGGATCAAGGGGGCTTGAGCGGTGATCTGGGCTTTCAAAATCGCCCCGATCAATGGGTGCAGGTCGATATGCGGCAATCCGCCCTGAAAACCTCAATTTAATTTTAAAATGCTTAACATTTTTTAATAATTTCTGAGTAGGATGGGCGTGAACACACCACGCCCATTGCGTGACTGTGCCGGATTTGCGTATGCCTATGAAACAAAATGTCATCGCCGCCCTTGCCGACCTGCCTCATGCGCGGGAGGTTCAGGATTACCTGATTGACATGGCCATTGCCGTAACGGGCAAGAAAAAACCATCATCCGATTATGTTCATGACCTGAACCGCAAAAGCGGAATTTTTGTGAATAACGCCGATCTTGAAACGGTGATGGACAAAATTTGCGCCATCTATCTGGAGAAGGGTTACCGGAAACCGTGGCAGCTTGAAAATGATCTGATCCGGCAATACCAGCCGGGCATTCCAGAAATTGCGATTGAAACGGCGGATTATTATGCCGCCGAAGAACTGGCCCCCGATCACCTGACCGGGTATCACCATAAAACACAGGTTCCCCTGGTGATGGGTTTAGCCGCCCTTTACGGCAAAACCACGGGCCAACCCGTCAGCGTTCTGGAAGTTGATTACAGCAATATGCGCGGCACCAATGACCATTTTGCACGGTTGATCGGTGCGGCAGAAAACCGGTCCCCGGACAGCGTCATGCGCGATGCCATGATGATGACGGATTATATGTCCTTTGTCGTGGCACAAACGATTACAGACACCTTAAGCGAACATCTGCCTGATAACACGGCGGCCTTTGTGCCGCTGCGCACCGGTGGCGATGAAGTGCGCATCGTCCTGCCTGATCTTTCCACGGCGGAAACGGTCAACCTGCTGGATGAAATCCATGACAGGATTGAAACCGCAACGGCGATTGCAGGGTTACACGATCATATCCATAGCAAGCGTCCTTTGGATGAATGGTCGAACGGGTTCGGGGCGTGCGGCACCGTCTTCGCCCTGGAAGCGCAGGGGCATAATGATTACAGCGACGCTATTCGCGATGCCGATCATGCCATTCAAGAAACAAAGGCAAAAATTGGTCAGCAACGTCTGCATAATGAAAATTACGATCGCTTAAAACCCGCGGAAAGTAAAAATCCGGCAATCTATAACGATCAGGCATTAGCCGCATCGCATTATACCGACGTCATGGCGGCCATTGCCGAACTGCATCAAAAACTGGTCCATTTTGATATGGAGCCAAGCCCGGTTCCCACACTGGAATCACTGGCGGATGATCTGAAGCCGAACCATTTTTTGACCCTGCCGGAAATTCGCTCTCAATTTCATCTGCATTTGAAAGAGGAATTGAAGGCCAAGGGCGTCGCCCTCACCCCGGCACAAGAAACGATCTTACAGATTAAAGTCACGCGTTTTCCGGCGCAGGATTTTTCAAGCGGCACGTTGATGGCACGCGACCTGCCCGCCATGGCCGGGGCTGCTTTACAAGTGCACGAACAGATTTCTCAAAAAACCGGGGATGATGCGCCGCTCTGGACACTGGGCGTCAGCTTCCACAATTTGGGCGGGCTGAATGAAACATTAGGCCATGAAAGCAGCAACGTTGTTCTGCATCATCAAGCCCGGCACATTCTGGAAGAATCCCTTTTCAAGGCGGGAATTGCGCGGGAGAACATTGTGCTGGCGCATATGGGGGGCGGTGAATTCCGCGCCATTATCCAACCCATTATCCCCCACGAGGACGGCACCATCCACCGCATTGACCAGCGCATCATTGATAATGTTTGCCGGGATATCGAAAAGCGCACCAGCCAGCTTAATCTGACCACATTGAAACATTTTGCAGCGATCAACCGCCTGAACCTGGATACGGATAACCTGCCCGAAACTTTTGGCGACATTAAAAATCCACGCGCCGAATTGCGACCGAGCGAAAACGGTATAACGGCCACGATTTGCGCCCAGCCCTATCGGGTGAATACAGGCATGAACACGCATGAAATGCGGCGTGGCGGCGCGTTGGTTTCATTTATCGGCAGCGAACTTGAAGAGGCCGTGCGCGACAGACGCGAAAGCGCCAAGACATTGAATCAAAGTGCTTACACACCCCTTTTCGAACAAAAGGAACGCTTGCCGTTTTCCTAATCCTGCGCGTCTTCCTTGCGGCGGAATCCTTCGATGGCGATATCATCCAGCTCTTGTGATTCTTTATCGTCCTGTTTCTGCTGTTCGCGCTCATCACGTTTCCGTTTGATGATCTGCACTTTTTTTAATTCGGCAAAGGCCACGCGCATATCTTCCTGCGCCCCTTCGATCCGATGCTCCATCTTTTTAATATTTTCATTAAACTGGGAAATCTTTTTGCGGACGTTATCGGCGTATAAACCAAAAAGGATAACAGCATCGGGCGCCGTATCCCCGCGCGCCAGTTCCCTTTCTGATTCCAGCTGGTCGATCAGCACCTGCCTTTTACTGATCAGATTTTCGGCTTCACGGTAGAGTGCCGAAAGAAACTTCTGCTTCTCATCAATCGTATAGCGGCGCAAGCGGATCAGCGGGTCAAGATCAGCCATCAGGATTTATCCTACACACGGCGGCCACGTTGCGGGGCGGAATTCAAAATGTCGCTCAGGATGGCAAACCCTTCGGCAACAGAGGTGCGTTCATTTTTATTCTGCGACAGGAATGCTTCAAATTTTGGATAAAGCTCAATCGCTTCATCGACTTTTGGATCGCTGCCCTTGCGGTACGCGCCCAGGCGGATCAGTTCGGCCATATCTTCATAAACAGTAATCACCTGCTTGGCACGTTTCAGTAAGGCATTATTTTCATCACTTAAGGCCTTTGGCAGGGACCGGGAAACGGATTTCAAAACATCAATCGCCGGATAACGCCCACGGTCCGCAATACTGCGGTCCATAACGATGTGTCCATCGATAATCCCGCGCACCGCATCGGAAATCGGTTCGTTATGGTCGTCGCCTTCGACAAGGACGGAGAAAATTCCGGTCATTGACCCCTCACCCGGCGCCCCCGGCCCGGCCCGTTCCAAAAGGCGCGCCAGTTCACCAAAGGTGGTTGGCGGATAGCCCTTGGACGTCGGCGGTTCACCGGCGCTCAATCCGATCTCACGCTGTGCCATGGCAAAGCGGGTCAGGGAATCGATCATGCACAAAACCTGCTGCCCCTGAGAGCGGAAATATTCCGCCACAGCCAATGTCGTATAAGCGGCCTGCCGTCGCATCAAGGCGGATTCATCCCCCGTGGCGACAATGACGACAGAACGCTTCAGGCCATCCGGCCCCAGATCATCTTCAAGAAATTCCTGAACCTCGCGGCCCCGCTCCCCGATCAGGCCGATCACCGACACTTCAGCTTCGGTATAACGCGCCATCATCGACAGCAAAACTGACTTACCAACACCGGAACCCGAAAAGATCCCCATACGCTGTCCGCGTACCACGGGTAAGAACGTATTCACGGCCCGCACGCCCAGATCCAGTTGCTGGCCGATCCGTTGACGGCTATGCGGGGATGGCGGTGTATTGCGCAATGGGGACGGATGCCCGCCTTGGGGTAGCGGCCCCTTACCATCAATGGGATCACCCATGCCGTTAATGACGCGGCCCAGCCAGCGTTCATTCGGGAAAATTTGCGGGTGACTGCGGTCGATGACCGCTTGTGTGCCAAGCCCCACCCCTTCGAGGTTACCAAACGGCATTAAAAGGGCGCGGTCTTCCTTGAAACCAACAACCTCACAAGGGATGCTGCGCCCCTTGCCGGGCTTTAAATAAATGCGTGACCCAATGAATACATCATTGCCGAACCCGGCCATTTCCACCAGCAAACCAAGGACGCGGGTCACCCGCCCACTGACCTCATAGTCAGACAGGGTGGAAATAACAGCTTCAACTTGTTCGGCAAGACGGTCCATGGAAAACCCTTAAGAAAAAAGGCTGGTTCCTCATTATAAGCAATTTCCAACAATTAAACACCCGGAAAGCCACGGAAATGCAGGAATTGGAGATTTAATTTCCCGATCAATGAACTTTTTACGTTGCGGTCCGTTTATGTACGGAACCCATGAGGAGAGAAAATATGAAACGGATTATGTACACATTGCTGCTGACGACGGCGCTGTCCCTGCCCGCAGCAGGCGCTTTCGCGCAAGTGACTGGCAATACTTCAAATACAACGGGCGTGAACACAGCCATTGGGACCGTGACCGGAACCGCAACCAGCGGGGTCGCTTCAACAAACGGGCTGATGTCCGGCACCAACCTTGATCGCGGCACAGTTGAAAGCTTACAACGTCAGCTGAACACACGCGGTTATTATAAAGGCCGCGTTGATGGCCGATTTGGCCCTAGCACGATTAATGCCCTGAACCGTTATGAACAGGAAAATGGCGGAACCGCGCAAGCGAACGGTATGATCAGCAATTCAACCCTGAATTCCCTTGGCGTTGAATTGGGGGCTTCGGCAAATGCCAATGCCAACACGACTCAGGCATCAAACGAAACGGTTAATGATAACGGCGTTCAAAACCGGTCCAATAACCAGGCCGGACGCGACCCAAGCGCCAATCCACGCAATAGCGGCGGGACTTATATTAATCAGTCCGATAATACTGTCGGCACCAACAGCACGACGAATACGACAGGGAATACCAATCTAAACACGACCCCTGGCGGCACGTTGAGCAATCAAACTAATGTTGGGAATACAGCCGGTTCCACCACATTGGACGGTGGTATTGGCGGATCGGCAACGCTGGATGGCGGCATTGGCGGGAACCATTCCATCGGTGGCAATACACCGCGCACCAATAGCACAACCGATGCAAATCCGGGATCAAGCTCTACAACCCGCCCTGATATCACAACCAATGCGGGATCGACCACCAACCCTGATTCCAACACCAATGCAGGGTCCACAACCAACCCCGATTCCAGCACGAATAACAGCAACCGATCGACCTCAGGTGCGACTGGCGGTGCCAGCACGAATACAGGATCCACAACCGGTGGTCTGTCGGGTGCGGCTAATTCCGGATCTTCTTCCGGCAGCCTGTCCGGGGCGACCAGTTCAGGTGGTTCGGCTGGTGGATCGGGTAGCGGTTCCAGCAGTGGATCATCAGGCGGATCCTCGGGTGGCTCATCTGGTGGGTCTTCGGGCAGCAGCGGTGGCGGTTCCCGTTAATTAAATTCCATGATTCAAAAAGGGCGAAGAATGATTTTCTTCGCCCTTTTTAACGTCTCGCACCCAGATTCCCATAATTTTGTGTGAAATCGTTACCATTTGCCGCCATCTTTAATATTTGTTAAGATTAATAAAGCTTAATGAATAATAAGAATTAACAAGAACACGACACACACATCCATCTTACTCGTTATCACTGGGGACATATCATGCGCGTTTTACTCGTCGAAGACGACAAATCTACAGCGAAAAGCATTGAACTGATGCTGAAATCCGAAGGCTATATCGTCGATACCACCGATCTTGGTGAAGACGGTCTGGAGATCGGCAAGATCTATGATTACGATATTATCATTCTCGACCTGATGCTGCCGGATATGGACGGTTATGACGTCCTGAAAAGCCTGCGCGCTGCAAAGGTTGCCACACCAATTCTGATCCTGTCCGGCCTGTCCGAACTGGATAATAAAATCAAGGGTCTGGGCTTTGGTGCCGATGATTACTTGACCAAACCTTTCGATAAGCGCGAATTAATTGCACGGATTCAAGCGATTGTCCGCCGCAGCCAGGGCCACAGCCAAAGCGTGATCCTGACCGGCAAGGTCAAGGTCAACCTCGACACCCGCACCGTCGAAGTGGATAGCAAGCCGCTTCATTTGACCGGCAAGGAATACGGTATTCTTGAATTGCTGTCCCTGCGCAAGGGTTCGACCCTGACCAAGGAAATGTTCCTGAACCAC
>CAACXI010000067.1_pt1 | contig 14707 bp, 14 predicted proteins | sample 2275891 | NCBI WGS metagenome assembly CAACXI01 (sample SAMEA5312484, study PRJEB27640) | indoor metagenome | biome: indoor environment; feature: controlled; material: polymer antistatic dissipative epoxy resin | place: Italy | collected 2014-05-27 | reverse complement strand
CCTGAATGCCAATGATCTGGTCATCGAACCGGTCGCGGCGATTACAGCAAAATCTTAATCTTTTCGCGATAGAACCAAGGCTATGCTTGGTTTTTCCTTGCGCGGGGCAGGCTGCTCCAGTAAAAATTTATCATAATAATAAACATAACAGGGACGAGGTTTAAGATCATGCCAGTTGCACAAAATCCGCACGCCAATTTACAGGCTAATCCGCTCATCAACCCGCCAAAATTACCGCATGGCGCACCGGCTTTTGATCTGGTCACCAATGATCATTTTGTGCCGGCGATTGACTGGGCGCTGGCGAATGCGAAGGCCGAAATTGACGCGATTAAAAACAACCCTGCGGCACCAAGTTTTGAAAACACGATTGAGGCGCTGGAATTTTCAGGGGCCGATCTGTCGCGCGTTTGCGGCGTCTATCACACCTTCACCAATTCAAAAAGCGGTGACGAATTACGCACGCTTCAAGAAGGCATTGATGACAAACTGGATAAGCACAGCACAGCGATCAATCTGGATGATGTTTTATTTGCACGGGTTGATGCGGTGTATAAGGCGCGCGCCACGCTGAATCTGGATGCCGAACAAACCATGATGCTGGAAAAAACCCATAAGGGGTTTGTCCGCCGTGGCGCGTTGCTGGGCCCGGTTGAAAAGCAGCGTTATAGCGAGATCAGCGAACGCCTGACCGTTTTGGGCCTGCAATATCAAAAAAACGATATGGAAGCAACCGAGGCGTATAAGCGCGTGGTTGATGATGAAGCCGAGCTGGACGGTGTTCCGCAACGGGCAAAGGACCAGTATAAAAAGGCCGCTGAGGATGCAGGCTTGACCGATAAATGGATGATCCTTCTGGAACCACACCCATCGGATGTTTTGACCCATGCAACAAACCGCGCCTTACGCGAAGAAATCACCACGGCCCTGTGGGCAGTCGGCAGTGAAGCGGGCAAGAACGATAACCGTCCTGTGATCCTTGAAATCGTCGCCCTGCGTCAGGAAGCTGCAAAGCTGCTTGGCTATCCGACCCATGCTGAATATGTTCTGGCTGACCGCATGGCGGGGAACCAGAAAACGGTTGAAGATTTCCTGCAAAAGAATTTGCAGGCCTATAAACCATCGGCGGTCGATTATCTGGATGAATTGAAAGCCTATGCCCAGAAAGCGGACGGCATCACCGATTTTAAACCGTGGGACACCGCCTATTATGGCCGCATCCTGAAAGAACAAAAATACAATGTGAAGATGGAAGAGCTGCGCCCGTATTTCGATCTTGAAAACGTGCTGGACGGTTTAAGCCGTCACGCAGAAAAACTGTTCAATGTTGAAATGAAACCGGCGGATGGAAAATATCCGGTCTATAGCCCTGATGTGAAAGCCTATGAAATCTGTGACAAGGGCAACGGCCAGACGATTGGCCTGTTCTACGCCAATTTCTATGCGACACCGGGTGTCAAGCGCGGCGGGGCATGGATGAATGCTATCCGTGACCGCGGCTTGTCGAATGGTCAGGACCAGATTCCAATTGTTACCAATGATTGCAACTATGCGCGCCCGATCAATGGCAAGCCAAGCCTGTTATCCTTGGGTGAGGTCGAAACGATTTACCACGAATTCGGTCATGGTCTGCACGCCCTGTGCGCCAAGGGGAAATACCCTTCGCTGAACGGAACGAACGTGAAATGGGACTGGGTGGAATTGCCATCCCAGTTGCAGGAAAACTGGGTCCAGCAGAAAGAAGTGCTGGATACCTTTGCCCTGCACGCGGATACCAAACAAACCATGCCGCAAGCCTTGTTCCAGAAGATTAAGGATATGCAGAATTTCGGGTCCGGTTTTGGCGGGTTGCGCCAGACCTTCCTGGGGATGCTGGATATGAAATGGCACACAACCGATCCGGCCACGATTACATCGGTTGAAGATCTGGAAGATTCCGTTTTTGCCGTGGCCAGTTTATTGCCGCGCGAAAAGGGAACCTTCTCCGGCGCGTTTAGCCATTTATTTTCCGGCGGTTATGATTCGGGTTATTACAGCTATAAATGGGCGGAAGTTCTGGAAGCGGATGTGTTTGAACGCTTTATGCAGAACGGCCTTTACGATCAAGCGACGGCCAAGGGTGTGTTGACGCATATCTATGAAGCGGGTGGGAAGACGGACCCGGCAGAATTGTATCGCAACCTGATGGGCCGCGATCCTGATCCCCAAGCCCTGTTCCGCCGTGAAGGGATTGTTGCGAACACCAACACGGCCCCGCAGAAAAACGCGGGCACAGGGAATGCGCCTAGACCTTAAGGCGCATCACCGGTTTAATCAGGGCCAGCCCTGCTAAGAATCCGCCAATATGGGCGGGCCAGGCAATCATTTCACCGCCGGGGCCGCCCATCATGCCAAACACCACGGCAACAATAATCCATACGGCAACAAACGGCATTAATCCAAAGCGTCCGCTCATCGGCGAGTCGCGTTGTTGTTGAATCATAATGACGACCGCGCCGAACATACCGCTGATCGCACCGGACGCACCGATGACCGGGTTGTCGCTGTTGATGTCCACCGCAAACTGCACCGCGATAGAGGCCAGACTGCATCCCAGCATAAAGATGGCCATGCGCGTCCAGCCGATCCAGCGTTCAAGCCCCGCACCAAAGGCCATCAACATCACGCCGTTCATCAAAACGTGCAACCATCCGCCATGCAACAGAGCAAAGGTGATGGGTGCAAAAATTGCGGTCCATTGAAACGGCAAAACACCGGAGTAATACGCTGGTACAAAGCCGAAATGTTCCATCAACCAATATTCCTGTTCCGGGTTCAGGAACAGGACGCTCATCGTATGAATGCCCAGAATCAACAGCACCAGAATTTTTGTAAACGGCGGCAGATTAATCATTGGTTCTGTCGCACCGCGTGATGGTCCTTTATAGGTGCCGCCGGGTTGACCCAAGGTCACTTTCACGCGTACGCGGTTGGCTTTAGCCCGTTGTTTGGCCAGCTCTTTTTGTGTCGGCATGGCGATAACATTATCGTTCCCGTTATCTTTTCCAGAACCGTTATCATCTTGTCCGTTATTGCTCTGCACTGTCAGCCCCTTGCTGCAAATCATTTGGTCGGTTAAAACTATGCCCTCATAACACGAAGGACAATCCCATGGCTTATGATTTTTCAACAGCACCAAATTCAACCGAAGAATTATGGATGCCGTTCACCCCGCAGCGCTTATTTAAAAAAGCCCCCCGCATGGTCGTCCGGGCCAAGGGTATGTATTATTATGACGAACAAGGAAAAGAAATTATTGATGGCGCCGCTGGAATGTGGTGCGTCAATGCCGGTCACGACCAGCAATCGGTAAAAGACGCGATCAAAGATCAGCTTGATATCCTTGATTACGCGCCAGCCTTTCAATTTGGTCACCCGTCGGTTTTTAAGGCTGCATCGCGCCTGATCGCCGGAATGCCCGATCCGTTTACCCATGTTTTCTTCAGCAATTCGGGTTCCGAAGCGGTTGATACCGCGCTGAAAATCGCGCTGGCTTATCACCGGATCAAGGGCAACGGCACGCGCCGCACATTGATTGGCCGTGAACGTGCCTATCATGGCGTCAATTTCGGCGGGATTTCCGTGGGGGGGCTGCCTTATAACCGCGCCTGTTACGGTCAGTTGCTGCCGAACGTTGATCATTTGCCGCATACGCATGATCTGGAACGCAACGCGTTTTCACGCGGTATGCCGAAACACGGCATTGAATATGCGGATAATCTGGAACGTCTGGTTTACCTGCATGAAGCAGATAATATTGCCGCCGTTATTGTTGAACCTGTTTCTGGTTCAACGGGCGTTCTGCCGCCGCCGGTTGGCTATCTGAAGCGCATTCGTGAAATCTGCGATAAATACGGCATCCTGATGATTATGGATGAGGTGATTACAGGGTTTGGCCGTTTCGGTGCGATTTCATCCAGCGATTATTTCGGCGTTGTGCCGGATATCATCACCACGGCAAAGGGGCTGACCAACGGCGTTGTGCCGATGGGCGCGACCTTTGTCAAAAAAGAAATCTATGATGCGTTTATGCATGGCCCGGAACAATTCATTGAATTGATGCACGGCTATACCTATTCCGGTCATCCTTTGGCCGCGGCTGCTGTGATTGGCACGATGGATGCGGTTGCCGAACAGAAAATCTGGGAAAACGCCAAGGCAATGGAAAAACCGTTCGAGGATGCAATGCATTCGCTGCACGATTGCCCACGCGTTGTTGATATCCGCAATTGCGGAATTCTGGCGGGCATTCAAATCGAAGAACATCCTGATAAGGGTGATCCGGGGAAATATTGCCGTGATGCGGCGTATGAAATGTTCCGCCGTGGTTTGATGCTGCGTTACACGGGCCAGAATATTTGCGTTTCACCGCCGCTGACTTTTGACCAGAACCATCTGGACCGGATTGTGACCATCATCCGCGAAACCCTGCGCGATTTGAAATAACATCCGCTGAAATACAAAAGGCCCGGACAGTGAGAGGCTGTCCGGGCTTTTTTATTGGTGCTGGAAATCGAAGTTACATATTCGGCTTGATGCTCATATCGGCCTGACGACCGGTGAACAGGGCTTCGTTTTGTTCCTGATTATACTTATAGCGCACGGTTTCATCACCCGTTGCGGCCAGTCCGCCGCCCGGTGTGGCCTTGATGGCATTCGCGGCCTTGGCATCAATGGCGGCCTGTGTCAGGTCGATATGACCTGTTTCAAGCCCATGCCCGATACAACTGGCCAGAATGTCATAGGCACCGGGTCCCGGCTTGCTGCCCATGATGGACACTTCGGACACGGTCCCTGTGGCGGCAACGGAGCCTTCTGCGGCACGGCCAAAATGATTGAGTGTTGGGCTCATAATGTCTCTCCCTTAACGTCTTATTGTTTTACGGCGACTTCGATGAAAGTCGGGGCCTGAAAGCTGATGGGATATTTTGCCAGTTCCTTGGCAGGCAGATCGCGGCCTGTCAGCCCGGCTTTGACTTCGATCCGGATCATCGATGGATCGCGCCAGTCATAAACAACGCAATGGCTTTTAAACTGCCCTTCCTGCGGGCATTTCTTGACGGCGCGCTTACCGGGATAAAGCGGCTCGTCCAGCCCGGCCTTATCCAGAAGCTCTTGAATATTGATTTGCATTTGCATGGCGTAACTCCTTCTCATGTTACCGCAATCTGTCGGTTTTCCAGTCCTTTTAGCCTGCCGGAATGTCCCGTATTTGAATACATAATGTCCTCTAATCCTTAAAAAGGGCTTAAAGGAACCGGGAATCTGTAAATAGATCGTGTGGGCAACTCTAACCCTTTGATTTTTTTAAATGATCTGCCTTTTTTTATTTTTTGGAAAAGCTGCTATAATAAATCGTCCAGCTGATTGAGGGAGATAATCCGATGATGACCATGCGTTTCCGTTCCACTTGCGCGTCTGCACTGCTGATCCTTGTTCTGGGCTGCGGCGCGGCCTTTGCGCAGGATAGTAAAGCTAAGCCGATTTATAATGGGCAAGGGACGTCCGGAAACACAGCGGCACCGCTTTTCCTCAATCAAAAGGGCTCTGCCCCGGCCCAAGGTCTAGTTGGCGGTGTTCTGCCCACTAAAAAGGCTTATGGCATGAACAGTGCTACTGTTGCGTCATCGCCGCAGAATGTTCAAAAAGCCGCAAAACAATTTCAGGAAAACGCCGCCCGTCAGCAAGCTGCAAATAAACAGGTGCGGGACACCCGTCTGGCCGGTATGCGCGCCGAATTTGACGCGACCCGCGCCCAGGAAGAAGCCGCCGATGCTGCGCGACTGCAACAACTGGCCCTGCAACAGCAAGCCGCAGCCGGACAGATGGGTGGGGCCGCTAAATTACCCCCAACGGCCACAGCGCCAGCCGCATCACCCTATGCAGGCAGCAATGTCGTTTTCACCGGACGTAAAAAAGATGGTGAAGAAAAACCTGTGCGCCTGTTCAACACACGCTGATCCCGGATAGACTAACGCATCATTGATGCCTTGGGAAACGGCCTGTGAAGGGCTGGCGGGAATATTTTATGTTCGATTACAGCCTTCTTATGATTTGGATGCCGCTTTTGCTTTGCCTTGGCGCGGTCTCTGGCTTTCTGGCCGGGTTGCTGGGGGTTGGCGGCGGAATCGTTCTGGTTCCGGGTCTGTTTTTCGGCCTCAGCGCATTGGGGTTTCCGCCCGACCATATCATGCACGTTGCAATTGGAACGTCGCTGGCGATTATTATCCCAACCGGAATGTCGAGCGCACGGGCGCATTGGAAACGCGGTGGGGTGCGCGTTGATCTGGTCAAAAAAATCGGCATTGGCATTGTCTTTGGTGTAATCGCCGGGACGTTTATTGCGGATCAGATTTCCGGCACGACCCTGAACCTCGTTTTTGCTGTATCGCTGTTTTTTCTAGCGGCAATTATGGTCACCGATCCATCGCGCGTAAAATTGGCCGATGACGTGCCGGGGCAACCCTGGTCCGCCCTGATGGGGGGATTGATCGGAATGCTGTCAACCTTGATGGGGATTGGCGGGGCGACGATTTCCGTCCCCTATATGACCCTATGCCGTGTACCGATTCATCAGGCGATTGGCACGGCGGCAACGCTGGGGCTGATTATCTCCATTCCGGCGGCAATTGGTTTTGCCCTGATCGGGATCGGGCAGGATCATCTACCGCCATTTTCGCTGGGGTATATTAACCTGCTGGCGTTTGCTTTGGTTGTGCCAACAGCCGTATTGGCCGCGCCATGGGGTGCGGCTGCCGCGCATAAGGTTCCGGTTAAGGCATTACGCCGCGTCTTTGCAGGGTTTATCACGTTAGTCGCCGCACGGATGATATACGGGGTTCTTTTTGGATAGGCACTGGTTCAGCCAGATTGAAATGCGTCCCGCGTTCTTTCTGCTGGCGGCTTTTCTTTATGGCGTTCTGGGGTCACCGACACCATCGGCCTTTGGTGTCATTGAAATGGCCATCGGGGTTTTTCTGATCCTGTCGATTGGACCCGCGCGCGGTCTTCGTTCTGTCACGGCAGCCCAAAAATTGGGCTGGGGGCAGGCGGGGCAGATTTTGCTGTTTTATGGTTTAACGGTCCCGTTGATGGTCGGGGTTATCCTTGGGAATGATCCGGGGCATATGCTGCGCGATGTCATTCCTTTTCTGTTTTTGTTGTTACCGCTTTTTATGCAGGATTGGCAGGGTGCCTCTGCTGTCTCCAAAAAAATCCTGATCGCTGCGGTGGCCCTGATCGGCGTCGCGTTTGGCGCGCGCGTTTTGTTCCCCGTGCTGCAAACGGGGAGTGCAGCCAATGATGCCCTTTATCTTTCCATTGCCCCGACGGTTGTTTTTGCCGCGTTGTTACTGGCCGGGCTGGCGGGGCAGAGCCTTTATAAGGGGTGGAATATTAAGAACGTCATGCTGGCTGGCCTGTTGATGGCCGGGGCCTTACTGGCCTTTTCAGGGTTGGTGCTGACCTTGCAGCGCGCCAGTCTGGGGCTGGCGGTGCTGGGGTTGCTCTGTTTACTCGTGCTGGCGGTGTGGCGCAGCCCCTTGCGCGCGCTGGGTCCGGTGATCCTGCTTGGGGTTGTCGTGGCCCTCTTTGCGCCGCTGGTCAGCGCTGTGACGGCCAGCCTGCTGCAGAAGCATGGCATGGTCGGCACGAATATGCGGTTACAAGAAGCCGCAGCGGTTTTTGACGTAATTGGCGGGTCGGTCTGGACGGTTTTGTTCGGGCACGGTTGGGGCGCGACACTTTCCTCACCGGCTGTTGGGGGCGAAGTTGTGAATTTTACCCATAACCTGCTGACCAGCTATTGGCTGAAAACCGGTTTGGCGGGGGTTTGCCTTTTGGCGTTTTATTTGTTCCGCCTGATCTGGCCCATAACCGGGTTATTCAGGGCCAATCCGGTTCTGGCCGTGGCGCTGGCCGTGCCGTTGGTGATTGATATTTTGCTTTATGCCAGCTTCAAATCGCTGGATTTTGGGCTGATTCTGGTCGTTCTGATGGTTTTTAACGCCGCCGTGCCCCGGTTGCACCGCGCCGCGGCATAGTGTATCGCTTGAACAGTCATTTTTTAAATTTAAAACGGTAATTCAGGGCATGGCACAGCCGCCATCCGTCATCTTTTTAAACCGGGTTTATCCTCCTGCGCGTGGCGCGACGGGGCGGGTTTTGCGTGATCTGGCGCGGTCCTTTGCCAAGGATGGCTGGGACGTCACCATCCTGACCACGGGACCGGAAGCCCGGGAAGATAAAGACGGTCCGATCCGTGTCATCCGGGTCAAGGCCCCGATGCGGGCCAAATCCATCTTTGCCTATCTGAATGTCTGGGTGCGGTTGACGGTCCAGGGATTAAAGCTGGCACCCCGCGATCTGGTTGTAACCATGACCGATCCGCCGCTTATGGTGACGGGGGGAAGCCTGATCGCGCGGATTAAAAAATCCCGTCATATTCACTGGTGTCAGGATCTGTACCCCGATTTATTGCCAACTCTGGGATTGCACCTGCCGGATGGCTTGATGAACAGCCTGAAAAGCGTGTCGCGCCGGTCGATGAAGAAATGTGACCGTGTTGTAACGATTGGGCGTTGCATGGCGCGGCAATTGACGACCAGCGGGCTTGATCCGAAACGCATTGCCGTCATCCCGAACTGGCCGGATCAGGAATTGTTAAGCCATCCGGTTTTGACCGCGAAAAGCGGGTTCCGCAATGCCAATGGCAATTCCGCCGCCAAACGCAGCCAGTCAGCCCATGCCCGTCCCTTTGAAGAATTATTCCGGGATGGCGATCATCCGAAATTCCGCATTCTCTATGCCGGGAATTTAGGCCGCGCCCATCCCACCGCAACCATTTTGGACGCGGCGGAGATTTTAAGCCGCGAATACCCCGATATTGAATTTGTTTTTGTCGGCGACGGACCAGGGCAGGAAAAGTTGCTGCGTGAACGGGCAACGCGTGGCCTTGAAAATATCCGCTTCCTGCCGTTCCAACCGGCCAGCCGCCTGCGTGAGTTGATGGAAAGCGGTGATGTGCATCTGATTTCCATGGCGGATGAGACTGCCGGATTGCTGGTTCCATCGAAACTCTATGCAGCGCTGGCCGTGCGGCGGCCCTGTATCTTTGTTGGCCCATCCCATAGCGAAGCAGCGCGCGTGATCAATGATTTTAAAGCTGGGGCAGTTGTTCCACAAAGCGAACCGGAAATGCTGGCGCAGAGCATTATCGGGTTCCGTAATAATCCGGATACATGGTTCACCGCCCATGAGGGGTCATCCAAGGCGGGGCGCATCTTTGTCCCCGACGAAGCGATTGCCGCATGGATCAAGCGGGCAAGGGATACTGTTGGTCTTCCGTCCGCGGCGGAGCGTCATTGATGGTGATGACAGCAGAACCCACCGCAGAGCCAACATTGGCCGATGTTTTTAAAGCGCTGTGGCGCGGGCGTGGATTTGTTGCCGCCGGTGCGGTTGTGGGGCTTCTTCTGGCGCTGGTCTTCCTGTTCCTGACGGTTCCGCAATACCGCATGACCATGCTGGTGGCCCCTGCGGAACGCGCGCCCAAGGCGGATATCAAAGCCCTTTTGCCGGATAATCCCAGTTTTGCCTTGCAATATCTGGTCAATACCATCGGGTCGCAGGATTCAACCGATTTCATGCGTTTTGAAACCATGCTGCGCGGACCGCAAATTGCCGGAGTATTGCTGAAAGACCCGAAGATTAAAGAGGGGCTGAATCAAGCGGGTCCATTCGTCTTTTCCGCCGCGCCGGATATCAGCAGTGCCACGGCATTATCTGATTTTTTTGAGCAGCGTTTAAAGATTATGCCGGTTGGCAATACGCCCCTGCGCCGCATTATGATCGATCATACATCACCGGAATTTGGATTATATCTTCTGGGACGCCTTTATGCCGAAACGGATCGGGTGATCCGCGTGGAGATTGCCGATAAAGCGCAAACCCGCAGCCGGTATTTGAAAGAGATGCTGAATAAGGTCAACCACCCCGACCACCGCCGCGCCCTGACATCGTTGCTGATGGAGCAGGAGCATATTTTGATGCTGTTGGCCATGCAGGAACCCTTTGCGGCGATTATCGCGGAACCGCCTTATGCATCCGCGCGCATCTGGTGGCCACGCAAAAGCCTGATTATTCCGGGTTTTGTTCTGGCTGGCATGGTGTTCGGCTTTGCGATCTGGTCCTTGAAACAGCGATGATCCCGGTTTCCGTTATTGTCGTGACCCGGAACGAGGCTGCGCGTCTGCCCGCCTGTCTTGCCGCCCTGAATGCGTTTGATGAGGTTCTGGTGGTTGATTCAGCCAGCACGGATCAAACCGCCCTGGTGGCGCAGGAATGGGGCGCAACGGTGGTTCCCTTTTTGTGGGATGGCCGCTATCCCAAGAAACGCCAATATTGTCTGGATCATCTGCCAACGCGGCATGACTGGATTTTCTTTGTCGATGCGGATGAAATTGTCACGCCGGAACTGGTGCAGGAAATTTCTGCCCTGCCTTTTGATTGTGCGGGGTATTTTATAAAGGGGCGCTATATCTGGCGCGGATGTCAGTTGAAACATGGGATGGTGAATAACAAGCTGGTCCTGTTTGACCGCCGAAAGCTGGTTTTCCCCATTATCGATGATCTGGATTTAACCGGCATGGGCGAGATGGAGGGGCATTACCAGCCCGTTCTGCGTCCGGACCACCGGGAAGAAAAGCTGGGCCAGTTAACCCAATATGTCCTTCATGATGCCGCCCAAAGCCGGCAGGAATGGGATGCACGGCATGATCGTTATGCGCAGTGGGAACGCGGCATGAATGAACGGCGCGCCTGGCCAGCCGATCCGGTGCCTTGCCGCCAGACCCTAAAAAAATTGTTCCGCGCCTTACCCATGCGCGGAACAATTGTGTTTCTTTATGGCTATGTCTGGAAGTGCGGTTTTCTGGACGGATCAGCGGGATATGATTTCGCCCGCCGCCGCGCCGCGTATTACCGCGCAATCAGAAATTAATTACAGCAGCCTTTTTTGCCGCCGAATAGCTTTTTAATAAAGCCGGAAATCATCCCGCCCTTGCAGCACACCCCGCCTTCGCTTTTCATCGCGCCGTGGCTATGGTTGTGATGGGCGTGATCATGGCCATGTTCGTGACCATGACCGTGTCCGCCGCCACCGCAGCAGCCCCCGGCCTTTTGTTCTTCTGCTTTCGCAGCATTGTCTTTGTTTTGGCAGCAACCCATGATCGTCTCCTTCTGTGTGTCTGATAGTGATATTGAGCGAACGGTGTGAAATATCCAGTTCTTTATGCGTTACCCTGTTTTATTTTCCAATACAGGGCAGGGAAGCGGCGGCGCAGGGCCATGCTGGCCGTCTGGCCCAGATAGATCAGGGTGTTTCGTGTCGTGGAACATGACTTGATCTCTTCCCGGATGCAAAACTGCTCGATGCGACCCTGCCGGACATTGGTTTGCGATACGCCACCGGGTTCAAAGATGCAAATCGGGTAGGGGCAATAGCGTACCGTCCGGCTTTTGATCAGGAAAACACAGGTAAATTTGTAATCAGCCGAAATCGGATATGCCGTGTCATAGCGCAGATCGCCGATCATTTCCTGGCGATAGAGCATGGCCTGATGATGGGTATGCATACCAAGGACGATTTTTTTGTGCTGGCGGGCGGTTTTCTTTTGCCCCCCTTCGAGTGAATCGCCATAGATGAAATCTTCACCGGCAATGTTTTGTTCCAGTTTCGCGAGGACGTCTGCGGCGGCAAGGGAATCGCCCGCATTCAGAAAAATCAGATAATCTCCCGTGGCGCGGTCGATACCCTTGTTCATCGCATCATAAATGCCACGATCGGGTTCAGATATGCAGTGTGCCGGCAGGGTAGACAGGTAATCTTTCGTTCCGTCGCTTGAATCGCCATCAATAATAATCCATTCAAAATTGCGGCAGGTTTGTTTTTGCAGGCTGTCCGTCGTTGCGCGTAAACCGGGCAGATTGTTACGCGTAATCGTAATAATGCTGAAAAATGTCATTCATCGTCGTCCTGTAAATCGCGTAAAAAAATACCTGTAATCGCCAGATTAGAAAGAATCTGGCTGAAATCTTTTGCAGTTTCCATGAAGCTGAAGGGTTTTGGATCGCGCGGAACAACGATTGTCGACCCCGGTGGAATCATTGTTGCCTTATGGTTCCACGCGCTGACCAGCAGGGGCTGGGCGCTGCCATCGGGGTACAGGACAAAGGAACGGTCATCATCCGCGTAATACGTCATGCCGCCGGCTTCGGCGATATAATTATTGGGTGTTTTGCCGTTACGGAATTGCAGATTGGCGGGGGACAGGACTTCGCCATGAACGCGCACCGTCAAGGGGCGGCGGGGAATATAGATACGGTCGCCGGGTTCCAGCAGGATATCCTGTTCCGGTTGAACTTTCAAAACGGCGGGGTCGGCTTCGACTGTTATGCGTCCCACGGCTTCGACATTGCGCAGTTCGCTGGCTAGATCATTGGCCATGGCGATCTGGGTCGGGTCTGGTGGGTTTTTGGCCTTTTCCGTGGCGGCGGCAACGGCGCGTTCCAATTCCTGCGCGGCGGCACGGAAGCGGGCTTCTTCGGCCTTACGGTCAGATTCGCGGCTGAAAATGGTTCCGTCGGGATAGGCCTGTTCGGTAATCTGTCCGGCCCGTTCAATCAGCTTGCCCAGCGTATCGCCGGGTAACAGATCATATTTCCCAGGATGATTGACCTCGCCTACGATCATAACCGTCTGGCCCAGTGTCTTGCGGAATTTCGGATTGACGCGGATGGCGTCACCGGGGGCGATGGCAATGCTGTCCGGGTCGCTGTCCTGATAATTCACGGTCAGGCGTTGTGTGCCGCTGCGCCCATCGGCCTGATACCCTTCGCCGTGCGCATCGGTGGTGATTTCAATATTGGCGGTGTTGGCCTCAAGGCTGAACCCACCCGATGCGGCGATCAGCGTATTGAGCGTGGCGCCTTCTGCAACGGGCCACAAGCCGCTATCGCGCACGGACCCGCGGACATAGACCGCGCGTTCCTTCAAGAAATTGCGCAAATCGGGATCCAGCAAATCATCGTCTGCCAGTGATCCCAGATCGGGCGATTTATTCTTCTGCAGGTCGGGTTTTTGCAGGTCGAGAATTTGTTTCCGCGAAAACAGCAGAACCTTATCACCATCTTGCAATTTGCGGTCATATTGGCCGGATGCCACCAGTTGCGGGGGGAAGTCGATCAGCTGTTTTGACATCGTGGTTTTATCGGTGCGTTCGACAATCCCGATCAAGGGATAGATATCGGGACCAAATACTTTTGCGTCCGATAGCAGGGCGGATAAGGTTCCCGCACGGGAAAGGGCGTGAATACCGGGTTGGCGCGTATGCCCCGCCAGCTCGACATTCTCGCTGCGCTTTTCTGTCGCGCGCGACACCATCAGTATGCTGCCATCGCCGAGGGCCGGGGTGAAGGGGGCGGATAAGTCTTCGACCACTTCACGGCCATCCCCGGACATTTCGAGCCGCATAAAGCGGTTATTGCCGGGGCTGAGCAGGCCGCCCCCCAGATCAAGCGCTTCTTGCAGTGACAATTTTTCGCTGGCCTGTGCCGGGTCGTGGCGCATCCCTTTCAATGTCGGCAAGATTTCATAGATACCCGGACGTTTGACATCACCGCCAATGGCAATGGTTGGCCCGATGGTCGGAATGACCAATCGGTCACCATCGCGCAACGATATATCCATCCCCGCGCTGCCGTGATTCAAAAGCCCGTAAAGGTCGATCAGCTGTGCGCGGCCTTCGCGGATCAATTTGATCTGACGCAGTGACCCGGTTTTTTGTACGCCACCCGCCTGTATCAATGCATCCAGCACAGTGTGAAAAACGGTCAGGTTTTGCCGCCCCGGGTTATTCACATGACCAACGATCAGAACGCCCACTTGCTGAACGGATTCCAGCGACACGAAAACATCGGTATTATGAAGATCCGAAGCATTGGCCCCTAATGCTTCGCGCAATTGGGCAATGGTGCGCCCCGCCGCGGGGATAGGGGGCAGGTCTTCGATAATCAGCAATCCATCGCTGGTAATGCTGTAAATGCCCTGATTGCTGCGCTGGCCACGGAACATGACATTCAGCCGGTCGCCAATGTTCAGCACAAAGCGATCCTGTACCGCGCCCGAAGGCAGGCTCTGCACGCCGGTCGACTCTGTTGTTGTTTCAGCGGGTTTCTCAAACAGCTCATAACCAAACTGTCTGATCTCATCCACCACACGTTTGGAATAATGGGTTTCTAGCGGCGATGCCGGGCTCGCATTCCCCAAGACGGGGCGCATCTGTGCCAGCAATGTTTCATAGTCCTGCGGCATCATTGGTTTTAACGGCGCGGCTTGCGGCTTGCTTTGGCTACGGCTGGTTATATCTTTTTCAAAGACTGTGGATGCGGTGGTATTTTCAGTGCGATCCGCATGCGCAATTTGATCCTGTGTCCATTGCGGGATTTGCACGGGCAGGAAACGGTCCTCTGCGCGGGCTTGTGTGGCGCATAGAAAAACGGCAATGCTCATGGATACCCGAAGCGGGCGAAGCGGAGAAAAAATCATGTGTAACTATTTGAATAAAAAAATGGCGGGGCAGTGTAAGAATGCTGCGGTTGCAATTATAAC
>CAACXI010000117.1_pt1 | contig 14907 bp, 17 predicted proteins | sample 2275891 | NCBI WGS metagenome assembly CAACXI01 (sample SAMEA5312484, study PRJEB27640) | indoor metagenome | biome: indoor environment; feature: controlled; material: polymer antistatic dissipative epoxy resin | place: Italy | collected 2014-05-27 | reverse complement strand
TTCAAGCGGCGCGCCTGATCGAGACCCAAACCGCCGTATTCTTTCCGCCAGCGGTAATATGTATTGGCCGTCACATCAATCTCTCGTAGCACTTCTTCCATGCCGCAACCCCGACCAACCATCACCTCTGCCTGACGCAGATGGCCTATAATCTGCTCAGCCGTATAACGCTTCCTTGCCATTTATATGTCTCCTGTAAATTATCCATATTTTATCCGGATTCACTCCTGATATGGACTCATTTATAGGGGGCGGACCACCGGTTTGAGCTTCTATAAGCCATTGCTCTAACCCGGCAATAATACCATTAAGCAATGTTAAGTCTGTTGAGGGTTCTTTCGTTACATAATATCTTGCTTCTGACATAATAAAGATCCTTAATAGGTAAGAGTTGATTTTATTCTGCTGTTACTCAGGCATGTTTTTTTAAAAAATTCTGGAACAAAAGGTGCGTGGTATGATTTCTTGTTAGAAAGAAATTCATAAACAATAATTTTATCGTCTTTTAACGATGGCATTCCGTTTTGATCATGGTCCAATATGATGCCAAATCTCTTTTTTATATTTTTGCCTGATAGACTCTTGAATTGATAAACTATTCTTAATCCAGATGGAGAGCCCGGATTTAAATTCCATCCTTGTAGAGCTAATAAAATTTTCCCTTCCAATACAACGCCCAATGAATAAGGAAGGATAAATTTATATGTGATCCATAAAATAATGGCCTTGTACGTTGCCAGCCCACAAACAAGAAGAATAGTGGAAATTACCCAATAATCATATTTATCCCAGATGCACAGGAGTAAAAATCCCATCACGAGAGGAGATACCAGCATATAGCGGTTCAGATAATTTATGACGGTTACATTTAAATCACGATCACGATCGAATTTGGCGATCATCTCTTTCAGAATTTTGGGATAAAATACTGTTAGAATCATTTTAGTTTTCTGCCTCACAAGAGGGCTCTTCCTTAGGATAACGTGCACAGAGTTTTTTATTCACAGATCCTTTGGGATTAAAATAGCAGGCGTACCAATCCTTATAAGCTCTGCAATCTTGCATAATAATCGGGGTGCGTAGTCTTGTTTCTTCAAGAAAAATATCTTTTTCTGATCGACATGAAACATCTCGCAAAACAATGTCCTCCAATGTTCCGCTTTCAGTTCTTTCTCCATCGAATTTCAGAATAATGCGCCCATGTCGTTGTGTTTCTGATGACTGATCCGGAAAATCATAAGAATAATGATAGGTAAAAAAATCGCGTCGTTCAGATGCATTATATATCCACTCTTGTGGGAATCCCATCTGCGTAGTTTGAAAAATTTTTGGAATAAAGGAGGGCGGGTTTTGCAGTTCTTTTGTTTCCCAAAATTTCTGAAGGCCTTTAACGCTGTAGATAGGAAGCATGACCTGCGTCAAGTTATCAGGCGTGGTATATATTTCCATTCCCGTAGGATCGATATTATAGGTATTTTTATAATAAAGGGCAGATTCGCGTAGATCAGGGTGAGGGATAGAGTGTGGGTTGTCTTTAACTAAATAAGAAAAAGCCGCTCCTGGCTGGGTTAGGCTTTCGTGAACGGGTTTGTTTGTATTGTAATAATAAACCGCATAGCCCCGCGATATATCTTCCTGGCTTACGAAACGCGCTTTGATCTGCCCCATCAGGGATTCCATTTGCGTGATTGCAGACTGAGGATCAGGTGCCGATTGCCACTGCGGAAGGATTACATCTTGGCAAAGTTGACCAAAATATCGATCCTGGTCCCGTGGGGTGTTATATTCCGGCGGGGGAGAGCCGGGAGTAAACCTTTGAGTCCACGATTCATCCTGTGCCCCTAATGCGCCTAGGGGGGATAAAAATCCTGTGGCATAAATTGCACACGCAAGAAAAGCCGGATTGAATTTAACTGCCATATTTTGATCCTTGGGTGAGGAATAAATGCTTCACTACCATAAATAAGCAGTTGCAACTCAGGATTGGAGCATTCCAGATCTATAACTGTCAACATCTCAGGAAATCTTCTCTGGCTTCGCGGGTTTCATAGCATATACATTAAGCATACAAGTGTATGTGACATTATGGATTTTCAGACATTAACAAACGGAGTTGCCGGGCGGGTGGGGTCACAACCGGCGGGGCGCAGCCCCAAGAGGTGACTAAAAAAGAAAGTCGCCATACAAGGCGACTTTCTTTTTTCCAACAATCGCAGCGGTAAATATAGCGTGTTCCGTCAGTTGGCATAGGGTGACCTTAGCTCCAGATAGTAAATAACAAAAACTGTTCAAAAGTTTGAGCTGAAGCAGCTGTATTTGCTCCTTCACATCCTGCATAAAGTCTATTCCAGAACTGCCAGTTACCACGATAGTTTAAATCAGGCATCAATTTGCCCAATTTTACGGTCCATAAGGCCGAAAATTGAGTCGTGCAATTTCAATTCCCCGGCTTTCGCTTTTCCGTCATGCCCCGGATAACAGATGGCAAGCGGGTGGAAACTGCCATTCCGAGTTGCCGGACACCGGGTTCACAAAGTGACGGTCAGAGTTTCTAATATCAGCAAGCTGTAATCTCTTTTGAGTGAGCTTGTTATAAACACCAGCTTCCGTCAGGCGGGATGATTGGGCCCGCAGCACTCCCACCGCAGAACAGCCATTTTCCCATTATTCGATTATAGCAGCCAGCTTTGCTAATACTTCATCAACGACGAAATCGGGGGCTTTCTCGATCTTCGTCGCCCCGCGTTCCTGTAGGTCCATCGACCGCACCGCATTGACCAGAACGACCCCTTGCATATCAGTTCCGGCAGCGGTCAGTGACACGGTGAACCCTGCCACGCGGGAGAAATTGCCCCCTTGCGTGATTGGAGCTACCAGCGTCAGGCCCAGCGCATTGAAGGCCCGTTTCGACAGGACGAGGGCGGCGCGGAAATCGCCTTGCAACTCTCGGCCAACGGTAGGATTTAGCGATACCCGGATTATGTCGCCACGGTCAAAAACTGCTGCCCTCACCATTCTTCACGTCCCACAGCGGGGGTGCTGTCCCATTCACGCAACAGTTCCGGCATCGGGGCCGCCGGATCACATTCTGCCAGCAGGGCATCCAGCGTGTAACGTCGTTGCTTCGTGGGCTTCAACAGCAATCCGTCATCAGTCTGTTCAAGAGTGACGGTCTGCCCCGCCCCAAGGCCCAGGGCATCGCGCAGTACCTTGGGAATTATAAAACCAACGCTATTCCCGTGCTTTTTTAAAGTAACTTCCATGACCGATTCCCATGAGTTGTACATTGTATAATTATGATTTCTGGCGGCTAGAATGTCAAATTAAATTGCACTGACAATGCTTCTGGCGCTGACCCTTTTGGCTTAAATTTATCTTAACTTTATTGCCATAATATTTAATAACGGCTTACCGGCGCTACGACCGGAGGGGGTAGCGAGTAGATGTTTATTCAAGAATAAACACTCGCCCTGCGGGGCATTGGCACCAAAAAAGGACAAGGGTCACCAAAATTGCAGTTCGGAATTGGTAGAAAAGACGAGGTAAAGCGCCCGCCAACGCCTCAATTAAGCAAAAATAATCAAGGTGCAGGTTTTACACGCGCAAAGATGGAAGAGGCATTGGCTCTCAACGAATTTATTGATGATGCTGTGGGCTTTATCGGAGAGCACTATTGTGATGATGAGGCGCGTGAGGAGATTGGATATACAGACCTGATAGACCTATACGAGGAAGAATATGATGAAGAAGGTTACGATGTTTCTAGTTTCGCCCAAGGCGTTGCTAAAGTGTTCGGGCTTGTTCGCATTGATTTTTATACGCAGAGGCATTCGCCGCCAACGATCTAGACTGTGCAGCCATCGCTCCACTATTGCCGTGTGATCTTGACTTTTGGTGAAAGAGATTTGAAGGTGAGCCTTGAATATATACGTTCTCTGTGAGAGCGCCGGAGAGTAAGGGCGTTTAGCGGGGTGGGGTTTCCGACCGGGGGCACCATATCACGTAAATATCCTTTATTTACAGCGCATTAGAATCGCATTTCAGAGGTGAGCCATACAAGTGAGCCACCAACATGCTGAATCCGACCTATTTGACCCTCTCCAGACACCAGATTTTTTACTTTCGTTGGCCCTTACCGGATACTTTTAGGCAGGCCGGACGAACGACCCACATCAAAGTGTCCCTACGTACACGCGAACCCAAAGAGGCATTGAGGCTGGCAAACATCCTCGGCTATCATGCGAATGACCTGATCACGCAAAAGGGCACGGCGCAGATGAATTACACTGAAATCAAGCAAATGCTCGAAGATTACTTTCGTAACGTCCTGCAAGGCAGTAAAAAGCAGATGGACGAAGACGGTCCTTATTCCTCCGAAGATGTCGAAAGAACGAAGCGGCTGATCGCCCGGAATGAAGATCCCGTTGCCTACGCCAAGTTTCAAAAGGAGCTCGGCACTGTCATTCCCGGCAAGCCCTATCCTCAATTATCAGCAGTTCTAGACGGTGCCGGGGTCGATATTGACCGGGACTCCGCCGCTTATGCCCGTTTGAACGATCTCTACCGTCAGGGCGCAATCGCCTATTACCACCACATGCTTGCCTATAGCGAGGAACAGAGCCGCTTCTCCTTCCTGCCTGCAAATATCTCTCATGCGCCCAGTGCCCAAGGGGAAGCCCAATCTACCCCCTCAGAGCCCCTCAGCCTTATCATTGAAAAATTCACTGAAGAAATGATGACCGCCGGGATATGGAACCCCAAAGCCGCCATGGAGCGGGAAGATTGCTTCGTGGTTTTAACGGGACTCTTGGGGAAAAATATCGGATTCCGCAGCATATCCATGCCTGAGGCCAGAACCGTCAAAGAAGCCCTGATGCGGCTGCCCAAGAACAGAAATAAGATGGTACAAACCCGCAACCTGTCCTTGCAGGAGCAGATTAAGCTCGAAGGCGTGGACACTCTGTCTGTCGGCAGCGTCAATAAATACCTGCAATGCTACAGCAGCCTGTTTTCATGGGCGGTCAAGAACGGCTACGCCGAAAAGAACCCGTTTAACGGCCTCGCATTAAAAGAGGGCAATAAAAAGCGGCGCGACCAGTTCTCGCCCGAGCAGGTCGGCGAAATACTGGCAGATCTGGCCAACAAGAAAGCCCGCAAGGAAATCGCCGATTACGCCTATTGGGGGACTCTCATCGGCCTTTATACAGGTGCCCGCCTCAATGAAATCGCCAGCCTGACCCCGAATGATATCCGCCAGGAAAACGGCATCTGGTACTTCGATATCAACGATCAGGACGAGATGAAAAGGTTAAAAACCAACGCCGCCGCCAGGCGCGTTCCTATACATTCTCGCTTAATTGAACTGGGCTTTCTGGATTACCTTGAGTCCGTAAAACGGTTGGAAAACCCGTCCATTCGCCTCCTTCACGAGCTCAGCTACTCCGAACAATCCGGCTGGGGCCGCAAGCTTGGGCGGTGGTTCAACACCACGTTCTTAAATGGCCTGAAAATCAAAAAAATCGGCCTGTCATTCCACTCCTTAAGGCATTCCGCCATCACGTCCATGAGGCGCGCAGGGGTGGAACGCCCGATTGTTCAGGCGCTGGTCGGGCATGAGCCGGACGGGGTGACAGAGGAAGTCTATACGCATGGGTATGATATGGTGCAATTGAAGGCCGCCATTGAGAAAATGCACTTCGTTTGCGCGCAATAGGGCCCCAAATATAATCGCATATCCGTAGGTTTTGCCGTAGTTTTTGTTGGGGAGCATGTCTTCGCTTGCGCGTAATATGCCAGCATATTTTGCTGGGCAAAATGCTGGCAGGCATCGTCATTGCAACTTCCTATTTTGGTGAAAACCGTTTTTTTGGAGTACGGCAAATAGTCTGTTTTGAGCTACAGGCACAAACCGAATTTTTGGAAATGGAATGTGGGTCGGCAGGTTATTCAGAAGCGCATTATTGATTTGACGTTACCGCAGTACGCGCAGGACTACGTCCCCTTAATCGGGCTTTTAGGCCGTTTTAAAAATACAGACGATTATTCCGCTGGTGCGGCAGTTGGGTTGGAACGGCTAGTAATGGCCACGATGGGCATCACTGATGTTAAAAAGACGCTTCCGTTGCCATGGAATGGCAACGCGCCAGCCTTTGGCCAAAGATAGAATATATAGCACGAGATCTATTTATCGCCGAGATACTCAACGGAAAGATCATGACGGCCATCTTTGTCTAAAAAGGCAGCTTTCTTTTCTTTGGCGGATGATACTGCTTTCTTTAGCTCATCATCATTGAAATGAAGCGCTACCCCATCATCTAGTATATAACCGTTCTTTATATGCCCATCCTGTAGCGCTGATTTAAAAACGGACTGCCTCATAGGTTCTGAATCATAATGTGGGCAGCAGGCTCCTTTAATAAAACCCAAGCAGGGCAGGAGAGATATTCTTCCAGGAATAGAGTCCGTTGTCCCTTGTTCAAACCAGCAAATAGCTCCAGCACTAACGCCTGCAAGAACTATCTTTTGTTGCCAAGCGTCTTTAAGGATTTTATCGACATTCCATTCTCTCCAAACGGCAAGCATGCTCTTCGTATTGCCGCCACCCACATAAATAATATCCTGAGATAGAAGAAAGTCGGCAATATCTGCGGTGTGAGGCGCAAAAAGTGACAAGCTGGAGGGCTGGCACTCAAAACGCGAAAAAGACTTTTCAAAGTATGAAGTGTATAATTCGGGATTGCAATTCGCAGTCGGAAGGAGGCAGATTTTGGGATTTTTTGTATGTGATTGGTTCAGCACATAGAAATCCAAAAGAGGATTCTCTGGCTCATGAGTAAAACCCCCGCCACCAATGGCTATAATGGTTCTGTGTTCTTGGTTCATGGTTTATTCTAGACATAAAATTTTTGGTTTTTAAAGCGATTTTTTATATGTTGGCTTTAACCTGTTTTCCAAATTTAAGGATAAACGAGCCGGTTAGGTGGGGTTTGTCAAACAGTAGGACGTTTACACTGGAGGATCATGTGAGAGAATTTTGTAGAAAGATTTTAAAATGAAGATTGTGTATTGCGGTTTTGACTTATTTAAGGATTGCCTGGAAGAATTGATAGAGGCTGGACACGAAATCTTGGCAGTCTATTCCTTTCCCACAGATAACAAACATGATTTTCATGATTATGTTTTAAAATGCGCGCAAAAACATAAGATAAAATTTGTTATCGGCCCGGTTACTAAGGATGACTTGGACAAATTTGCCGATGATGGTTGTGATGCGATTATATCGGCGGGTTATGCTTATAAAATCCCAGCGTGTGAAAGGATAATCGCTGGGAGTTTAATGGAGAGAAGCTGTTCCCCGAAAGTGTACATCCATCCGGCCCGCTGGAGATAATGCCCGAAAGATTAAAGCGTCGGGCTAAGGGGAGTGTAGGGGCTGGGCGCTATTTGGGTGCCAACGTCCCAAATGAGCTGTTTCATCAGGCAAGGGGATTGTCAGAGACCTTCGACAGGAAGATGCAAGATCTGACTATCGAGGCGTGGAATGACCTTCTGCACAAATATGGTGCAGTTTAAGTAAATAATGGAGCACATGAACGGCCCTCAAAAAAATGAAGGCCGTTCCTTTTTGTTTGTTGCAAATGCCATTTTTTCGAGGGGCTTAGCGACAGGTATCAACGCAGCGTGAAGCATTGCCTAGCTGATGGACGAGATATTGGGTCAATGATTGTTCAAATGGGTATGGCCACGGATTATAGACGCTATAGCGGGGGCTATTATCAAATTGAAAAAGAGGCGGCCAAAGCTCAGTTGAGAGGCATTTGGAATGATTTGCTTATTGCAAAGGAATAATAATCAACAACTCACTCAACATAAACCAGACGGGAAGCGGATTGTTTATGGTGGTGGGGGACTGGTGACATGCTCACTGAGAACACGGACCGAGGAACGGGCGCTATAAAGTTTGTCGGCATTATCGAGGCCACTTATCATGAGCCAATGGTTACAATCGTATATTAGAGAAAAAATTTAAGTGCTATGAAAAAAGGTGCGGGACAATTTTCTTGATTGGTGCGCCACAGTGGGTAAACTAGCTGTGTTTGTATTTATGCTCGCGGAGGCGGTCACAGAAAATCATGATAAAAACATTGCCTCATTTACCATTAGACGAACAGACGTCGCATATTACGCAAGAAATGACCGACCAGGTCATTGATTATCTGGTAGAGCATTATCCTGAAAAAATGGAAAAAATTGCAAGGGATGAAAAGGGTCACGCTGATGCATTGACCATTATGGCCTATGCCGAGGCTTTACAGCCTGTGAATGCAGAAATAAGCAAAATCATGAATACGCCGGATAGCGAACTGGGCTATATCGAATTGAATTTTGGGTTGGTTCGCCGTTGTCGCGCAGCAAAAAGTAGCGTGATTTTGAGCGGTGCGTGAGCCACCCCCTAGGCCCGGCAGGGCCGCAAAAGCACTCCCGCGAAGCGGGGCAAACGCAGTTTGCGTAAGTGCGTTCTTAAGCCCTTCTTTATTCAGGATAGCAGGAGGAAATTAAGGTTTTGTTACGGGAATAGATGCTTTCTCGAACCTTGTTCCCTGAACATAGAGGGATTCCCGGTGCCGGTATAGAGGCTATTCCAATGCCGATAAAAAATTTGCTCCAGCTTTTCGATTTTTTCTACCAGCGCGTGCGCCACGCATATAAACGATTGCCCCCCCGATTTGTATAACATAGACTGTGGAATTCCATGTGTTTTCCGCTCACGATTGTATTCAACCCAGATTTTATTCGATATGCGCTTGCCGGGAAAACAATTTAGACATTTTGCCATTGGACTTATGGTCCTGTTGCTCGTGCCGCTCCTCTGGGGATTTTCGGCAAGCCCGGTCAATGCAGGGGAAACTTCATCCTCTCTGGAATTTGAAAAATTTGATAATAAAGAGCGTGAATACAGCGCGTGGGAGCGGCGGATTGCACAGGAGGTCATTGCTACGGGACAAATGCTGGAGGGCGATCCAAGATTTGACGATGTGGTGTCCTCACTGGCAGAGCGCGGCCAGTCTTTATTGCCGGACGGGTCTAACGTGACGCAGGACTGGGTGCGGGAGAATCTACGCGACGTTCTTCCCGCGATTGATAATAAAATGGCGGCGGCGGCGATGAATGCGGCAACGGGCGAGATTGCCAGAGGCACAGGCGATATGGCGAACGGTTTTGCCCGTTCACAAATTGGGCTGTCAGGAGAAGGGCAAGATTATGATCTGGGCGGTAATCTCAAACAAACGGCGATTCGCAGCTCTCTGGAGGGGTTGAGAGCTGCGGCGGCGGTGAGTGAAATTGCTGCGCTCAACCGGCTGGAGTTGGAATATTCTTTGACCGAGGGCGGGCTGGATGAATATTCTTTGCTCACTGTGCAGCCGCTTTGGGACAGTGCCGATTTGCGTCATAACATTTTTGCGCAAGTTTCCTTCGCCGATAAACAAGACGCGTATCAAAATTATGATAGCGGCGCTATTGGAAATGATCCGAACAAAAACCGTCAAACACTCAACACCGGTCTATCATATCGTTATATTACCGCCGATGAGCAGCATATGTTCGGGGCCAACGCCTTTTTCGATCACCAGTGGCCTTATCACCATAACCGCATGTCCTTGGGGCTGGATTATAAAACCAGCCTGTACGGCGTGGCCTTCAACAAATATATTGGCCTGTCCGACTGGCGCGGGCGCGAGGACGGCTATGAAGAAAAAGCACTCGGCGGCGAGGATCTGGAAGTTTCAGGCCGCTTGCCGCAAGCGCCTGAACTCGAAGTGTTTGCCAAGGGCTATCATTGGGGTCAGGAAAAAACGCCTGTCATCAATCCGGACGGCGACGATATATGGGGTTATCAGTTTGCGGCGGAATATACGCCGGTGAATGCTTTTACGATCCGCTCTCAGGCTACAAGAGACAATGAAATGGACGATATGGAGGGGCAGATTACGATGCGCCTGAATTACCGTTTCGGTCAGGGATGGGATGATTTGTGGGAACGCCCGACCTATAATCTGGATTCCGTGACAGACCGGCGCTTTGAGAAAGTACGCCGTCAAAATGAAATCCGCGTACAAGTCCGGCAAGACCCGGATGTCACAGCGCGTGTGACGTTTGCACAAGGCGCGAATGTCAGTGTCGGGCAATCTCTGGCCTTTGGCACGGCGATTACGACCGGCGGCGCGGGCGGCGATGGCGCCACGGTGGTCTTCGGCAATGGTGCGCGGCTTGATGCGGGACAAAACACACAAGTACGAATTGAAAAAGACCAGATTGTCCTGATGACCGGGATTATACAATTCACCAGCGGTTCCGGCGGTATAACAATTATTGCCGTGCCGGGCGGCACGATTGACCTGATCGGCACGGACGTGGATGTGCGCGTGGCGGGCGGGACGACGACGCTGCGGGTGCGTGACGGCGCGGCGGACTTTACGGACGATACCGGCACCATGCGGGTGAATGCGGAAGAACTGGCCGAAGCGCAGGACGGGGATGGCGTCGTGCCGCAAATCCGCGCCGAAGGCACGGCGATTTATGAAACCCATACGAGCGCGGCGCATACGCAGCTTGATCTGGTCGGCCCTGCGCCTTCAAGTAGTGTGAAAGCCGCGCCTTTTGCTGATGAAGCGGTCAGCGTGACCGGCACGCTGGCTACGGGTAATACACTGACCTTTACCGTGCCATTGACGGGAAGCGTCACGGTCACCGGAGCGCCGCAACTGCGCTTTACCTTGGGCGGTCTGGATCATCTGGCCGATTATGCCAGCGGCAGCGGCACAAGCAGCCTTGTCTTTACATACGGTGTTGTGGGCGCAGACGAAACATTGTCCAATATGGTCGCCGGGGAAATCGAGAAAAACGGCGGCAGTTTGATCGGCACAAACGGTGCGCCGATGGTGCGGACGCTCAGCGGCGGATTGTCCGGCACGGTGCCGGATGTGACTGCGCCAACGATTGCAGGATTTGCAGCGGTATCAAGCGGCGGCAACCCGGCAGGAATTGGCGATGTGATTACAGTGACATTGAACGCGAATGAAGACCTTGTGCAAAGTGGCGCGCCGACTTTAAGCTTAAATATCGGCGGCACGGCGCGTACGGCGAATTTCTCCGCCATTAACGCGGGCAACGCCGAATTTACCTACACGGTACAGGCCGGGGATAATGATGCGGACGGCATCACGATTACCGACATTAATGTTGCCGCGAACGAGCTGGAAGATGCGTCGGGCAATGATCTGGATACGAGTTTCGCCCTGCCGCACAATTTAAGTCTGGATGTCAGCCCCATAATTATGGGGCTTACGGCTTGTCCGGCCGGTGATCTGACGCCGAATGACAATATGGCCTGCGCACGGCTGTTCGGGTCTGATCCGACGGATATTAACGATGTGATGGTCTTCGCAGGCCATGTTCCAGGCACAGGAGACGGCAACCCGGCCACAGCATCCGGCACGGATTTCTTTGTTCGCCGCTGTGATCTGGGCGCAACATGGAATGGCAGCGCTTGTTCTGGCCGTACGCTCATGCCATGGAAGAATGTCGCTACACAGTCCGCTACAACGAATATAGGAGGGGGCACAGCATGGACGAATGACAATGCTACGAACGGCCCTGGTAATACGGCAATGCTTGTGGCCGATGTGTCCGGTACGCACACGGCTGCCGAAACCTGTAATGCGCTGCCGGGCGGTGGCTGGTACCTTCCGGCGATTTCTGAGCTGGATGTGATCTATGCCAATCTGAATGCGACCGATGATCCCGATCATCCGCTGCCGACGGTCGATAACCCAACGGATAATGATAACAGCGGCACCACCGGCCCGCTGCGCGCCAGCTTCCATCTTACAGGTCAATGGTACTGGTCGTCCTCGGAGGTCCTTGCGGCCTACGCGTGGATGCAGCGCTTTAGTGACGGTGACCAGGGCTACGACGTTAAGGCGAGTAACCGTATCGTCCGCTGTGCCCGGAGATGAACCATTTAATTATTATTGACCTTTTTTTGACCTGCCCCCCGAAATTTAGTCCAAAAGTTTGTAGAGTCTGCTCCTCACATTATGGTTAGCAGACTCTACAAACTTTTGGACTAAATTTCGGGGGGGCAGGTCACTGAGGAGCAGGTTTTTATCGCGGTTGAGGATTGGCTGAATGCCGGGCAGGACCTTCCCGGTGGTGTTGCAAGAAGTTGTATTTTGGACTGGTATGCGGGTAATCAGCCGGCCAAAGGCGGGTGGGTTGATCTGGCCAGTCTCGAAAATCATCCTATTTTAGTAGTCGCAGCGGCAAAGGACATTCTGGTCCCGCCTGAATCGGCAATTGCTGTGGCGCAGCAATTGCCGATTCAGGCTAAAACCCAGATCTGGGAACCGCTGCGAGACTGGCTTGTATCAACGCCCTAAACCCCTTGCATAATTCAGGGGGAAGGGAATAATGGCACGATCTTTTAACAGATAAGGAATACCCCCATGACCACATCTTCCGCCCATGATCCCGTTGTTATCGTTTCCGCCAAGCGCACGCCCATCGGCAATTTTGCGGGCGGTTTAAGTTCGGTTGCGGCCCATGATCTGGGGGCGCATGTTATCCGCGCCGTATTGAAAGATTCAGGCGTCAGTGCTGATGAAATCGATGATGTTGTTCTGGGGCAGGTTTTGACCGCCGCTGCCGGGCAGAACCCCGCGCGTCAGGCTGCAATGGCCGCTGGCATTCCGCAGGAACGCACCGCGCTGACCATCAATCAGGTTTGCGGATCGGGCCTGCGCAGTGTTGCAATGGGGATGCAATCCATTTTGTCGGGTGATGCGAATATCGTGATTGCCGGCGGGCAGGAAAATATGAGCCTCGCGCCGCATGCGATGAATTTGCGCAACGGCACTAAAATGGGCAATGCCGAAATGGTTGATACCATGATCCGTGACGGGTTGTGGGATGCGTTTAACGGTTATCACATGGGGATCACCGCAGAAAACATCGCAGCCCAATATCAGATCACCCGTCAGCTACAGGATAATTTTGCCGCCGGGTCTCAGCAAAAGGCTGAAAAAGCGATCGCTGAAGGAAAGTTCAAGGCCGAAATCGCACCTGTGACTGTGAAGGTCAAAAAAGACAGCGTCACTATCGACCGCGATGAATTTCCACGTGCAGGTGTCACAGCCGAAAGTCTTGGCGGCTTGCGCCCGGCCTTCAAACCCGATGGGACAGTAACGGCGGCGAATGCGTCCGGCATTAATGATGGCGCGGCAGCAGTTGTTTTGATGCGCGCGAGCGAAGCCAAAAAACGTGGCCTTGCCGTATTAGGAACAATCAAGTCATGGGCCACGGCGGGGGTTGATCCTGCGCAAATGGGCACCGGGCCAATCCCGGCATCGCGCAAGGCCTTGGAAAAGGCTGGTTGGTCGGTCAAGGATCTCGACCTTGTTGAATCCAATGAGGCCTTTGCCGCGCAGTCTTTATGCGTGATGAAGGAATTGGGGCTGGATGCTGAGAAGGTCAACGTGAATGGTGGCGCGATTGCGCTGGGCCACCCAATCGGGGCATCGGGAACGCGCGTTCTGGTTACGTTGCTGCATGAAATGGCCCGTCGCGATGTGCATAAGGGACTGGTGACTTTGTGCATTGGTGGCGGCATGGGTATCGCAATGTGTATTGAACGCGATACCACAACCGAATTAAAGAAAATCGCTTAACAGGATTGATAAATTTATGACGTCGAAGGTTGCAATTGTTACAGGCGGGACGCGCGGCATCGGGCTTGAAATTACCAAAAGCCTGATCGCGGACGGGTTTATCGTCGCTGCTTTTTATAACGGCAATGAAGACACCGCCAAACAATGTGAAAAAGATACGGGTGCAAAGACATACCGTGTTGATGTCACCGATTTCGATGCGTGTCAGGCGGCCTGTCAGGATATTGAAGCCAATCTTGGGCCGATCACCGTTCTGGTGAATAATGCCGGGATTACAAAGGACGGCGTCCTGCATAAAATGGCGAAGGATAACTGGGACTCGGTTATCACAACAAATCTGACGTCCTGTTTCAATATGTGCCGTTCGGTTATTGGTCCAATGCGTGACCGGTCCTATGGACGGATCATCAATATCGGGTCAATCAACGGGCAAAAGGGCCAGTTCGGTCAGACCAATTATGCAGCAGCCAAGGCTGGCATGATTGGTTTTACCAAGGCGCTGGCTTTGGAAAGCGCGGCCAAGGGTATTACCGTGAATGTGATCTGCCCCGGCTATATCGCAACCGAAATGACCGCCGCGATGCGCCCCGAAGTTTTGGACAGCATCGTGAAACAGATTCCGGTCGGACGCATGGGCGAGGCAAAGGAGATCGCGGAAACTGTTTGCTTCCTCGCTTCTGATAAATCGGCCTTTATCACCGGTTCGACACTCACCGTTAATGGCGGGCAATTAATGACATGACCCCCCCCACAGGAAAACGCAATCCTCGAGCGCCGCTTTGTTCCCAAGGGGACAAAAATAGACCTGTTACAAAAGTCGTGGGGATTCACATAGGAATCGGATTGAGAGGTGGTCCCAGAAATTCGGACAGTGTGTTAAGCTACTTATTATGACCAAAGGAGGGTCATTATGAGTAGAAGTAGAAAGAACCATCCGGCCAGTTTTAAGGCCAAAGTTGCGTTATCCGCCTTGCGAGAGGATGCCCCTGTTTCGGAGCTGGCCTTAAAATATGGCGTTCACGCGACCGTCATTCACCGTTGGAAAAAAGAGGCTCTGGCTTCACTTGAGGCTGGTTTTGCAGGAAAGCTTGAAGTTCAAAAGAACGACCATAAAGCCGAGATTAAGGAGCTTCACGCCAAGATCGGCCAATTGACGGTGGAACGCGATTTTTTAGCCGAT
>CAACXI010000090.1_pt1 | contig 15151 bp, 21 predicted proteins | sample 2275891 | NCBI WGS metagenome assembly CAACXI01 (sample SAMEA5312484, study PRJEB27640) | indoor metagenome | biome: indoor environment; feature: controlled; material: polymer antistatic dissipative epoxy resin | place: Italy | collected 2014-05-27 | reverse complement strand
TGGGCTTCAAGATCGACTCTGCCGCCCCCGCCGCACCGCAAGCCGCGCCGGGAGCCAAACAGAAATTTGGAATTTAAAAACTTCGCATTGAATAAAAAAAGGGCGCTGATCATCCAGCGCCCTTTTTTATTATTTCTAATTTTCAGCCCTAGTTACAATCAACCGATTGAACGATATCGTTTTCATCCGTCATCAGGTTAATACGCTCAAGACTGTAATCCTGTGTGACGGCGGTGTTTGGCGCGATAACGCGGTAGGGACGGTCCAGCGGCTCAATCTTTTCGACGGCCTCCTGACTTTTCAAACCCACCAGAAAATCAAACGCGCAGGATGGTCCAGCAGCAGGCACAATCGCCGCTTCTTCTGCAGACGCCAATTGGGTCACAGGCGCAGTCGCAGCCGTGCTGTTATTGCTGAGGATCAAAACCAGAATGACCGCCACAACCAGAATGGCCACAACGACCGGCAGGACCATGACAACGCGGTTGAGTTTCTTTTTATCCATTTTTCGACTTTCTCTACTTTATCTGTGTAAGGGTGGGATCATGCCTAATCAGGCCATTCTTGACAAGCCTAACGCGGCCCGCTTGGTTTGTTATTGTTCTGCTGGGGTGCTTGATGCCGCAAGACGGTGGCAAAGCTTCCCCCCGTTTCATAGGCGCTGAGGAAGAATTTCTGCTTTGGGCCATTGCCGCATTCATATTCATAGCCCTCCCAGATCAGCTTATCCGCCTGCTTTGGCGTTTCTTTCTGGGTGGCGCGCGTCAAGGCTTGGGCAAAGACCTCAGCACCGTTGCGGTTACCCTCATTTTCCAGCTTCTGGGCCATCGCAATCAGATCAGGGACAGGGACATAGCAATGTTCCGCGAAAAACATATCCTTCTCAGGATAGTCATATGTGCCGACCTTGGGATAGGAAAACGGCAAGGCCCCTTTCAACATTTTGGACTGCAGCCGGGTCAGCGTGGTGAAATAATCCGGTGCGCGGATAAGGCCGCCGTCCCGCTGTTTTTCCTGTGGCGCGGCGTCCAAGGCCTCACGATAAGACTGCATAAACGCCCCCAGCTGGATCAGCGGCGCTTCCCCCCATTTTTCGTTCAGGGTGCGCAAGGCGGCGGCAGAAAAGATCGGCGTTTTCACGGGATCTTTCCCAGGGGACGGCACCGGTGTGCCGACCAGTTTTTGCAGCAATTTTGTCAGAAATCCCTTACCCATCGCGCGTATCCCTTATAGTGGTCTTGTGCCGGTAACGGACCTGTTTATAGACCTGTGCCCTGTCCCCCGCAAGAATTGCGACTGCAAATCCGCTAATCCACTGATAAAGCACATAAATTTACAGTGAATCCGGCCATTTGCTTGCTTGAAAACCGCCCCCATCCCCTGTATTGTCCGCGCACATAGGGAAACAGCATGACCAAGCCATTAGAACAGATCCGCAACTTTGCGATTATCGCCCATATCGACCATGGGAAATCCACCCTCGCCGACCGCCTGATTCAATCATGCGGCGGGTTAGAGGCGCGTGAGATGACCGAACAGGTCCTCGATAACATGGATATCGAACGCGAACGCGGCATCACCATCAAGGCCCAGACAGTGCGCCTGGCTTACAAGGCCAATGACGGAATTGAATACCAGTTCAACCTGATGGACACCCCCGGCCACGTCGATTTCGCGTATGAAGTGTCGCGCTCACTGGCCTCATGCGAAGGCTCCCTCCTCGTTGTTGACTCAACCCAAGGGGTTGAAGCGCAAACGCTGGCCAACGTCTATCAGGCGCTCGACAACAACCATGACATCATCACGGTTGTAAACAAAATCGACCTGCCCGCCGCCGATGTAGAAGCCGCCAAAAAAGAAGTCGAAGACGTCATCGGTCTGGATACGTCCCGCGCCGTGGCCGTGTCCGGCAAGACGGGCGTGAATATTCCGGCCCTCCTCGAAGCCATCGTCACCGACCTTCCCGCGCCAAAGGGCGACCCGTCCGCACCGACCAAAGCTTTGCTGGTCGATAGCTGGTACGATTCCTATCTGGGCGTGGTTATTCTGGTCCGCGTTATTGATGGCCATTTGAAAAAGGGCCAGAAGATCCGCTTTATGGCCACGGGCGCGACCCGCGATATTGACCGCGTCGGGATGTTCACGCCGAAAAAAGTTATCCTCGATGAACTCGGCCCCGGCGAGATGGGTTTTATCACCGCCGCGATTAAAGACATTTCCGATACCCGCGTCGGTGACACCATCACCGATGAACGCCACCAGTGCAAGGAAGCCCTGCCCGGCTTCAAACCATCCGTCCCGATGGTGTTCTGCTCGCTGTTCCCGGCGGATAGTTCCGAATTTGAAAAACTGCGCGAATCCATTGGCAAGCTGAAACTGAATGATGCGTCCTTGCATTACGAAGCCGAAAGCTCTCAGGCGCTCGGCATGGGGTTCCGTTGCGGATTCCTCGGCCTGTTGCATATGGAGATTATTCAGGAACGTCTGGACCGTGAATTCGATCTTGACCTGATCCCCACCGCGCCCAGCGTTGTGTACGAATTAAAATTGACCAATGGCGATGCGCTGACCATCTATAACCCGGTCGATATGCCTGAACCGCAACGCATCGCGGAAATTCAGGAACCGTGGATCAAGGCCACCATCCTGACCCCCGATGAATATCTGGGCGGCCTGCTGCAACTGTGTCAGGAACGCCGCGGAACGCAGGTCGAACTGACCTATGTCGGTAACCGCGCCATGCTGGTCTATATGCTGCCCTTGAACGAAGTGGTCTTCGATTTCTATGACCGCCTGAAATCCATCAGCCGCGGCTATGCCAGCTTTGACTACGCCGTGGACCATTACCAGGCCGGCGATCTGGTTAAAATGGAAATCCTCGTCAATCAGGAATCCGTCGATGCGCTGGGCATGATCGTCCACCGGTCCCAGGCCGAACGCCGTGGCCGCCAGCTCTGCGAACGTCTGAAAGACCTGATCCCCCGTCAGATGTTCAAAATCGCGATCCAAGCCGCCATCGGCGGCAAAATCGTCGCCCGCGAAGATTTATCCGCAATGCGTAAAGACGTCACCGCCAAATGCTACGGCGGCGACATCAGCCGTAAACGCAAACTGCTGGATAAGCAGAAGAAGGGTAAACTGAAAATGCGCCAATACGGGAATGTCGATATTCCACAAAGCGCGTTTATTGCGGCACTGCGCATGGGTGATGAGAAGTAAAGAATTCAAAGGGGGCCATTGCCCCCTTGAACCCTACTCAATTATTTCTCATGAAAAAGACCCATGCAGTGCATGGGCCTTTTTCATTAATCTCTTTCTCTAGCCTATTTTTTCGACATCGGAATGTTCACTGGGCTTGTATATTTATTATCTGCCCCGGCTGCAGAATCGATGGCCCAGCCAATGCCGCCGCCGAGGATGATGTTGCCGACTGTTGCACCCGCAACGTCTGATTTGTTAAAGTAAGTGGCTTCTTCATAGCCCTTTTTATTACAAATAATGGTCATATCGTGCTTGGTCTTTTTAACGGTGGCTGCGCCGGGGGTGGGATCAATGCGCGCGATGGAGATTCCTTCGCGAACAAGAGAGCAATCTGCACCGGAGGGGGTCGTATTCACGACGATTTCCTGACTTGTGCCTTCGATGATCGATGAACAACCCTGTAATGTAATCAAAGCCAATAAAACAAGTATAATGCGCAAAATATTTCTCCATAAGAATGTTATGGGTATCTTGTAACAGACGCGCATTCATATAGATAGTATATAATTATCTTCACTGCTCACTGCACCGCGATATAGGAACCCGAAATGACCAAAATGCTTTTTACAGCCCTCGCTGCCTGCGTAATGTTGTCACTGACCCCGGCGGCATACGCGCAAGGAACACCATCCGGCGAAATCATCCTGACCGCGCCGGAAGACATTGCCGATGCGCAGGCAATCAGCAGTCGGCTGGATGTGATGACGGCGAATGTTTTGAAATGTACGCGGGATGCGAAACAGGGGGATGCGCAGAATTGTGCGTGTCAGTTCCCAAGTGATTTGCAGGGTTTGAAATCGGCGCATGATCTGGCGCTGGGGAAGCATCCGGACTGGGCGGAGGCGATTGTGTCGTTCAGCACACCATCTGAAAACACCGCGCCGCAAACGACCATTTCATTTCCCGGTTTGCGGGAACAATTTAAAGTTTGCCCCTGAAAGTTTGCCCCCGATTGAAATAAATTGAAATGGCCGGAACTTTTTCACCCGCTCGAATGTTTGTCTTACATGGACAGGGTGGAACGGTTGTGAGTTTCCTCTGGGATAATTGATGGCCCTCTGCCCTGTCTCTTGATGAAACCCTCGCGCTTGAAGAAGTGGCGGGGGTTTCTTTTATTTTATCCATCAGAATGAATGACTTAAAGCGGGCTTGCCTGATCCTGCACAGCGTGTAAAATCACTTTCTTACAGGAGCAATATATGACCAATCCTCATCACGATATGTCCACATCCCTTGACGATATGAAACGCGCGCTGGTCGATGCGGTTCCGGTGCTGACACGCTTTTTGTCGGCGCTGTGGAATTTGATGATGAAAGGCCTGATTGCGATTAAGGTCATGCCTTATATCGTCAAAATGCCGTGGTTGCTGGCGGTGCTGCTTGTTGCGTTGATTGTGATCTGCCCGTTTTTGGCGATCCTGCTGTTGCCGATGGCGTTGATTGCGTATAGCCGCGGCGTCACGGCGGCCGATCAATTCCTGATCCCGATGGGCCATGTCAATGACAGCCCGCTGGATGATATCGACCAGACACCGCTGTAAAAATAATCCAGAACCGGAACTAAAACGTCCTGTCCCGTGTTGATCTATTATGGATCAGACGCGACAGGAGATGTTGATGCACATTACGAATTTTTCAAACCGCAAATTTCATATCGGGCTCTTGGTCGCGGTTATATTTGGCGCAAACGCATTGGCGATGGTGCAAATGGCCCGGATTGATTTACAAGACCAACTGGTTGAAATGGGATACCTGTCCGAAGAAGGTGTAGAGGCCGGAGCCTATATGGCACCCATCCCGCCCCGCAAACCTGACTTTTCGCGCCGCGTTAACGAGCGGGCATAGGAATTAAACCATCCGCACCCAAACGCCGCACCAGGATTTCTGCGAACCGTCCGGCCACTGCATTAAAATCCATTCCATTCGCACCGCGTACTGAAAATTCCGCCGTCCACACACGGTCGAATTGCGGCAGGCTGTAAATGGATGCGACATAGGTTGATTGCGGTTCGCGCAGCACGATCCCCGGATCATAAAACCCGCCCCCGAAATTCATCCCGCCACCAATGCCGAAATGGTCGCGCCGTCCGTGCCGCCCATAACCGGCATAGGGGGTGAAACCCGAATTTAAACGGCTGCCGGGAATATAATCTTCAACGATTTGTTTATTGGACGGGGTGATGACCAGCAACCCCTGCATCCCGGAATCCATCATCCGGCGTTTGCGGGTGGCCTGATTATAATCCCGTGTCGGGGGCAGCACATCAAGGCTGGCCAGCGTTGTAATATTCATGTTGCCCAGCCTTGCGGCGGCGGTGCGTTCGATAATCTCCCGCTCCTGCAAGCCCGCTTCGGCTTCCACGGCCAGCGATGAAAAAAGAACACCCTGATATGCGGGGTCAGTAAAGCTGGTCGTGCGGGTGCTGGTTTGCTGGGCGCAAGCCCCCAGAAACAGAAGTGCGGTCATCGCCAGAATTAAACGCGTCATTCGCCGTTCCTTTCGTGACCACCATTATAGCATAAAAATTTACCGGTGGCGGTCAGGGCCACGGTACAGGAAATCATTCCGCCCGTAACGATCATTGCGCCCATTCCGTTTATGAACGTGGTCATTATTATGACGGTTTGGATAATAGGCCGGGTAACTATCCCGGACATAATAAGGGGGCGCTTGAACAGCCGGACGGCCCGCATTTTCCGACACAATGCGCCATACACCGTCCCGATATAAACAAGCCGTGCCATAGGCGGTTTGCCAATACCCGTTCTGGACAATTTGACGGGTATAGGCGCGGCAATTGCCATCATGATTCCCATTCGGGCGGTTATATCCATGATCCCGTCCGTTATCTCTCGCTTCCGCCATTGGCGCACCGGTCAGAAAGAATACTGAAGCCAGAATTATAAAAAGAGGCAATTTCATTTTGAACCCTCATCAACGCAATACTGATGTCTTTTAGGATGCTGCCCAATCATGGGCGGAATAAGGTCAGAAAAAGGAATATCTGGGGTCATTTTCGTAAAAAACCCTGAACCAAATGGAGGCTTTATGCGTTCGATGAGGGCAAGGGGCTTGAAATGGAAAAGAAAAACCTGAACCGGCGGATTATCATTGGTTTTGGCTGTGCGGTCTTAATTATCGCTGCGGCCTATGGCGTTTACGCGCTGGCCGATCAGGACGCCTTGCGCGACTGGCTGTCGGGATTTTTGGAACAGGCGCGCGGAACCCCCTATGCCCTGCCCTTTATCTGCCTTGTCTATCTGGTCAGCGGTGCCGTTTTATTTCCAGTCATGGCGTTAAACCTGGCCGTTGCCATGACCTTTGGCGCGTTATGGGGAACCGTTTACAGTCTGACCGGGGCGATGTTGAGCGCGATTGTCTATTTCGGATTGGGGCGGTTGGCGCGTAAGCGCGGCCTTGAAAAAATTTTACAACATCCAAAAATCAAAAAAATTGACGATGCCCTGCGCAATAGCGGTGTCATTGGTATTGCCTTGCTGCGGTTGATGCCAATTGCCCCGTATAGCGTTTTTAATTTCGCCGCAGGGATCAGTTCGGTGAGCTTTGCCAATTATATCGCCGGGACATTTCTGGCCCTGCTGCCCGGTTCGATTGCCCGCGGCATTGTCGGTGAATCGCTGACCGATATTATCCTTGATCCCTCGCGCGAAAACCTGATCTGGCTGGGTGGCGGGTTGTTGCTGTGGATCGGCATTATGGGCGGATCGCATCTGCTGATTAAAAAATATCAGCCCCGCCAGAATGCCGCTTGATTATAGTTTTAACGCCGTGTGCACCGGGCGATGACGGATCAAGGTTCCAGCACCGCTCTCTTGCAAAAATTCCTTCAGGATGACGTTTTCCGTCCGCCCGTCCAGAATAACAACCCCGCCATTGGTCAGGGCCTGTGCGGCCTGTGCAGCGGCCTTGACCTTGGCGATCATACCTCCGGTTACTGTCTGATCGGCAATCAGCGCGTCAATATCTTCGACCGTCAAATCCGCCAGCAGGTTTTTATCCTTATCCAGCACACCCGGAATATCCGAACACAGAACCAGCCGTTCGGCTTTCATTTTGGCTGCAATTGCGGCGGCCACATCATCGGCATTCACGTTCAGGCGGGCTTCACCGTCAACAGGCGACAGGCTGTGGCAAATCGGATAGATCACGGGAATAACATGGCGGTCCGTCAAGCTGGTCAGATGGTCAAGGAAGGCCGCATCGGCATCGACCGCTTCGCCCGTGAAATGGTTTAACGGTTGTGCCTGAACAACACGCGCATCATAACCGGCCATCCCCACGGCCTGCACATTTGATACGTCCTGAAACAGACGGGTAATGCGACCATTCAAAACCCGTAAAGCGGCATCGGACACATCGAGCGTTGCCGCATCGGTGATGCGCAAATCGGTGACCGGGTCACGCCGGGGCGTAATGCCCTTATCCTCCAGCGCCTGATTAATCTGTTTCCCACCGCCATGAACGACCACCACGCGCGCACCCAGCTCTGTCGTCAGAAAGGCCGCTTGCCGGGCAATATTCCGGATGACATCGTCATTTTCCGCCAAGGCCCCACCAAATTTAATCACCACTGGCTTTCCCCGGTACTGGTCGGTATGCGGGGCTCCGGTATTGAATATGGTGGTCATCTTGGTCATCGGGTCCCCTTTCATAAGGAACAGGAGTGGTTTTTGATGGGTCCTTATAGGGCAAAGAATATGGAAAGTCTATCTTTTTTAGCGGAACTCCGCAGGTTTTTTGGCGTTGGTAAATTCAGAACAGGACAGGTCCATTTTGTTTTCTCTCACCAGAATTGCAAAGCGGCCTGTCCTGTTCGCATTCTGCCTGCCGAATAAATGAACCTCATTTTAAATGGAACATTTTTCTATCCTGCGTGTTGGTGAAGCACGACATATTCATCAAGGAGAGAAAAGATGCATAAGGACCGTGTAGAAGGCACTGCAAAACAAGCAAAAGGCGCGATTAAAGATGTCGCCGGAAAAATGACTGGCGATGCAAAATTGCAAGCCGAAGGTAAAGCCGACAAAATTGCCGGTAAAGTTCAAAATGCCGTTGGCGGCGCGAAAGATGCAGCGAAAGACGCTTCACGCGACGCACGCCACTAATGACAAACCCCTGTTTCAGGGGCAGTTTGAGTGTGAAAGAATCCCCGGATCAGCAATGGTCCGGGGTTTTCTGTTAATCGTCTTGGTCATGCCATTTTTTGCCGTTATATTACAATCCATTGTGATCATAACAGGAGCTATCCATGCGCATATTGCCCCTCTCTCTCGGTTTTCTGGCCCTTACGCTTTCCGTGCCCGCTTTGGCCCAAACCTCGCAACCGTTGGCAGTCAGCCTGCCCGAAGGCCAGACTGTTTTGAATATCGCCGCAACCGAACGCGCACAAATTCAGCAGGATTTGCTGATGGCGTCTTTGCGCATTGAAAAAGAAGGTGCGGATGCAAAAGCCATTCAGGACGAAATTAATACGCTGATGAAAAAGGCCGTGGATGCTGCCAAGGCCGTGCCGGCTGTTAAAACATCGACTGGTCAATATTACATTTATCAAAATGACCCGAACCCGGTCCCCATGGAAAAGGGGACCAAGCCATTGCCAAAAACATGGCGCGGTTCGCAAAACTTGGAACTGCAATCCACATCAGCTGATGTCCTGCTGAAACTGGTTGGCGAATTACAAGATGCCGGATTGCTGATTGGCGGTTTGAATTACACCCTGTCCCCTGAAAAGGCAGATCAGGCCAAGGATGCCTTGATGGAAAAAGCGTTGACCAAGGTTACCGCCCGCGCCGAACGCGCTGCAAAGGCGATGAATAAAGCCAATATGGCGTTGATCGAAGTGAACGTCGATACATCGGATAATATGGCACAACCTTTTGCCGTTCGTGCGATGGCCATGGATTCCCGCATGGAAAAAATGGCAACCCCCGTGGCTGAAGCCGGTGAAACCGAAATCACCCTGACGGTTTCTGCAAAAGCCCTGCTGAAACCATAGGCCTTGCGCTTTCTGGTTCTTGTACTTCTGATCCTTTGTCTGCCCGCGCCTGTTGCGCGGGCAGATGAGTCTTGCCAACCTGAATATGAACACGCCGCTGATCAATATTGGACAATCATCGCCGATATTATGCAGTTCAAGGCTGTGTTCGACGATTATGACCGCCTGTGCCAATTGCATTACCCGGAAGAGATCGAAGCGTTGCAACCCGCCGCCAATCTTTTACGCACCCAAACCGACCGCGACATCCGCAATACAAAAAAAGCGATGACGCATATCTTTGATGAAATTCTGCCAAACAATGTATCCGCCGCTTGTGCCACGGATGATGTCGCGCGTAACGCCGTGAAGAAGAAATTCCTCGCCGCGATGACTCAGAAATCAAAAATGCTAGAATTGCGTATGAAGAAAAGCGCGAAAACTTTGCAAAGCCCAAAGGAAAGCCTGACGCTGTGCCAGCAGCTTAAACCGCTTAAACCAAAGATTGAAAAAGCGTTGGGGTCTGGATTAGAAAATCCGTTGCTGGAAATGAGCGTTTTGAACCGCGCCTTCACCAAAAAACCAAAGCACGATAAAAAAGCGCTGAAGAGTTATCGGGAAACGCTGAAGGCTATTTCTGCCGAAGATTAGATCTGGACGCGCAGGATAACGCTATCGGGCGTGAACTCGACTGATTTCTGGGCTGTCTTGGGCAGGGGAATGCGAATGGTGCGGCAATAAAGCATCAAGGCGGCGGCCAGAAAATCGCGGCTGAATTCCAGATCATCTTTTATACCCGAATGCGCGTTTTCAATCCGCACAATGACCTTTGTCGGATCATCGGGATGCTGGGCAACGCCACCAACCATACCCGGCGGCGGTTTGCGCATTTCGCGCTGAACGCACATGGCGTAAAGCGCTTTATACGTTTCCTGAAATTCAAAAATGATGCGGCGGTCTTCGCGTGGCATTGCTAACTCTTAATGCGCGCCGTGATTTTGTTCGGTCTGGTGCGACCCGCTGGCGGCGCCTGTTTCATGATGGGCGCTGGCGACAAACACATAATGGCCAACAACCGTCATTGCAAAAAACAGACCGAGCGAAAAAATCACCATGATGCGACTGGCCTTTTCACTGGGCTGATGCGCGTGGTGGTCGTTATGGTCGGCATGATCGGCTGTATGGTGGGCCATATAAACTCTCCTGATTTCGTATCGACACACCTTAGGGGATAATGTCTTCCCTGAAAACCGCAGAAATCAGCGATCCATAAAATTTGAGATAAATTATATCAAATCATTGATTTAATTGATAAAAATCGAAGTAAAATTAAATTCGCCTTTACCTGGGCTGTGTAGATTGGGGGTAACGAAACACACCACTGAGGCAGATATAAAATGCAAAACGCAAAAAACTTTAATCAAGTCGCTTCGGACAAACGGTGGGTTAATTTGATGGGTGCAATGAAAACAGTCCGCCAGGAGATTCAACAACTGGCGCCAAATCCAGAACGGCCAAATCAAAAAGGCCCGGAATCGGTGAAGGACGACAGCCGTGCCGCCGCCAATGACAGCCGCGAGGCATCATTGGGCAGCATGGTTCTGGAAGCCTTTTTAGGGGCTCATTTGGGCAGCGCCATTGGCGATGCGCTGAATATGCCGGATTGGGCACAGACAGTGGATTGGGGCAATGCGGTTGAGGTTTATGACGAATACCGGGCTGACCGCGAACAAAACCGGACAAACGGCGCGGGTGTAAAGGGTGCGTATAGCGATATGTTCAACGTCACGACGAAACCGGTGATTCGCCAATCCGCTGAAGATCTGGCCTGGGGTCGGTATTTGCAGGATCTGCCTAACCGCCGCGTTCTGGAACAAAATCTAGGCGCGATGAGCCGGGCCATGGACCGGGTTGAAAAGGATTACTTGAAAAACCAGAAGCTGGCTTTTTCAAAGTAAATGGCGGGTTACAGGGGGAATGACGTCAAAAAAGCAAAAGAACGTCAAAAAGACTTCAGGCCGGGCATAAAACCCCGGCCTAAAGCTATTTAGCCTTAACTTTTCGTATGTTAGGATAGAGCATTCTGTTCCTGCGGGTGAGCGCGATTAAACATGCTGGATTTCACGACAACATTATTGCGGGAAAAATTTATTATCCGCGATGCCTTTTCAGAAACGAAATCTGAACGGCAACGCATGGATAATCCGCCGGTTATCGCCATGTCCAACCGCATGGTCTTACCCCTGACCTATCAAGGCGGCAGCGAAGTGTTGGTGGTCCGCGCCCAGAATATGCATATCTGCGCCCGCATGGCCGCGCGGATCATTCAGGAATTTCAGGATTCGGGTCCGCTGCTGGATCGTACCAAACCGTTTGACTGGCAATTTGCATGGTTGTCGATCACCAAAGGGTATGAAAACAAATTCAATCCGGGCCGCTGGGTTGCCGTTTATCACAAAGGTCGGCTGGTTTATGAAGATGGCGAAACGCAACGCCATCCTTTTTTGGATATTATTGAGCAATGTGAAGCGCGCAATAAAGAAAGCTATGAAAAGGCCGTCACCGTTGCCGAGGATGCTTTTCGTCAGGCCGGAAAGATCGTCAATATCGAACACGATTCCAACATTGCGCTGGTCGTCAATGCCGAAGCATCCGAAGTGAAATGCGGCGTTATTGTACGCGGTCCAACCAAAACCATGACGTTTAACTTTACCGCCAAACCCAAAGGTGGCCGGCCAGTTAAAATATCCCAATGCCTGAGCGTTTCAGCGGCCTTTTTAGAAGGCATCCAGCTGGCGTTCCAGATTGGCATGATTAAACAGAAACAGCTTTATGAGCTGGTTGATAATAATTCACTGGATTCAGAAAAGGCGAGAGAGTCCAGCCAGAAGCTGGGACGGTTGAACGGTGCTGTCCAGCAATTCGAGCAACTGGCCGAGGTGAATTACCGCCCCGAACGTCCCGATTTCAGTGCCATGATTGATGAAGCCCAAGCCTTTGCAAAACAATCCCTCGCCGCCGAAGTGCAACGCCGGAGAGATTCCGGCGAAGCCAAGAGCGACTGGATCACTTAAATAAAAATGCGCTTTACGGCTGTGGCGTTTGCTTTTTCAGCGCTTCAGCCGCTTTCACTTCTGCCTGATATTTATGCATCGCTTCATCCTTGGCATAGGCGACCTGCCCCACCGGACAGAACTCTGCGCTTTCAGTCAAATGCACCATCTGGTCATCGACAAAAATATCCGGACGGTGAGCGCGCAGTTCATTGGCCTTGCTGGTGCCGCCAAGGAAATGCATTCCGCCGTTGAAATTGATCCCGTGCGATTCTGCGATGGTAAAGACACGCGCCGCGGAATCCCCGCCCCGTGCAGTCAGCAGGGTAATTTTGAACGGGCGATCTTCGGGCGCAAAACGATCATTGATCTGGCTGATCTTTGCCAGCACCTTGGTGAAGGGGCCGGGTTCAATTGATTTGGCAAAGTCTTTCTTTTCCAGTTCGCGGTAAATATTCAACCCTTCAACGCGATAACGCACTTCGGAACTTGATCCAAAGGCAACCGCATCACCATCGACCCAGATGCGGATCGGACCTTCGCGGCGTTTATAATTAAATCCGTCAGGCCCGGTATAAATGCGTGCTGCGGCAAGCCCCAGATCAACCGCAATTTGGGCATCCGCATCATTGCGGGTCAGTAACAAATCGGTTCCGAACGCCTGGTGATATTCTTCGCTCAGCGGTTGGGCTGCGGTGGCCACACGGTAATCAATGGCGTCCAGCCCACCAAGATCAAGCGAGCGGAAAATCGGCAGGGCGCTGCCCACTTCGTCTTTGCACATCAGCCCGATTTCAATCAGCGGATCTTTTTGACCTTTATTTAGCGCCAGTGCGGCGACAGCAAAATCCCACATCGGGCCCTTGCCCAACAGGCGACCACCGGCAGCTTCATTAAACTCATTTTTATACGCCCCACGGCAACGCATATAATCATTATAATGGCCGAGGCCTTTTTCCCTGAAAATCGCATCTGCCGCTTCCAGATCCAGAAGAACGCGCGAACTGAGGAGGATGCGAAGATGACCCATTGGACGTGGCATGAAATGATTCCCTAACCCTGTTTTTTTGTTGAATTGCCGTCATCCTAGGGCTTTTTCCAAGATGAGGACAAGATTTTTGATATTTTTATTGACACTTACCCCAAATATTTACATATTGCGCAACTTGTTGTTCCAGCCCTAACCCTGAAAGAGTGAAAAATGAAAACATTATCAAAAGCTTATGCCCGTTTTTCTGCCCCTTCTTCTGACCTTGATCAGGGCGCAAACACGCTTTATGCCGTGCACAAGGCCCGCGCCCCTGCGCGCGAGGCGCGTGAAACCAACAAGCTGGCGGACAACTTTATGGTGGCGGCCCAGATTTATCAGGTTGCGATTCGCACCGCCTGCGCAAAGAACGGCCATGATTCAGAACGGGTTAACACCTATTACGAAGCCCGCAAGGTTCTGCCCGGCACATCCGACGATCTGGTGCGCGCTGAATTGGCGCTGATTCAGGATAATCCAAAAAGCCTGCTGCTGCTGGACCAGATGGTTGAGGCCGGAACCACATTTATGCGGACCCAACCGGCTTTGGCCTTAACGCTGGACCTGCCTTTGCCTGAAAAATTATGGAACCGGGTGAAGCTCGGTTTTGGTGCCTAAGGGGCTGGATAATTCATTTATAAAACATAATTGATCGTCATGATGGGTCCGTTGTTGGACCCATCATTTTTTAGAGTTTTTGGACATCATGAATTATCGCGGATTAAAAACATCTTTGCTGGCTGGATGCCTGATGCTTGTGACAGGGTCCGCCATGGCGCAAACGGCACCATCATCACCCGGCGCGGTCCTGCCACCGGCCCCAACGGTGAAGGATGAAGTCGCGATGCATATCAAGAAAGAACCGCGCAACCGTATTATTACCGCCGTTTACGAAAACGATATGATCGGCAGCGGGGATGACGGGGAATATACCAATGGCGTGCGCATTGGTTACATTGATATCAATGCCGAATTCCCGCAACTGGCTTATAACATCGCCAATGTCATACCGGGTTTTGAGATCAACGAAACATCCAGCATCTTTTATTCCGTGGGACAAAATATGTTTACCCCGCCGGATATTCAGGTGAACCCGCCCCCCGGTGACCAGCGTCCCTATGCCGGGTTTTTATATGGTTCGGTCGGCATGGTCACGCTGACGGATAATCACAGTGATGAAATCGAATTGACGCTGGGCATTGTTGGCCCCGCCTCGCTGGCGGAGAACACGCAAAAACTGGTTCACCGCCATATCACCGACAGCCCGATGCCAAAGGGTTGGGGCGCACAATTGGAGAATGAGCCGGGCATCATGCTGGGTTGGCAACGCTCTTATTTGGAAGCCGAGGCCGGTTCCTTTGGCCCCATGTTCTGGTCCCTGACCCCGCATTACGGTGTGACGCTGGGGAATATTTATACCTTTGCCAATGCCGGGTTCAGCGTTCGACTGAGCCCGGAGGATAGCCGCTGGCAGGATAAGCCGATGCGCGTCCGCCCCGCCCTTCCCGGGTCAGGATTTTTTGAAATTCCAGAAAAAAAATGGAGCTGGTATTTGTTCGGCGGTGTTGATGGCCGTGCCGTTGCCCGCAACATCTTCCTGGATGGCAATACGTTTGAAGACAGCGCCAGCGTCGATAAAAATATTCTGGTCGCCGATAGCAATGCCGGGATCGCCTTTACCTATGACCAGATGCGCATCAGCTACACCGTTGTTCACCGGGCAAAAGAATTTGAAGATCAAGCGGATTCAACGGTTTTTGGCGCGCTGAGCGTTGGTTATCGCTTCTGATCACATAAAAAAAACGGCGGGCACA
>CAACXI010000002.1_pt1 | contig 15272 bp, 12 predicted proteins | sample 2275891 | NCBI WGS metagenome assembly CAACXI01 (sample SAMEA5312484, study PRJEB27640) | indoor metagenome | biome: indoor environment; feature: controlled; material: polymer antistatic dissipative epoxy resin | place: Italy | collected 2014-05-27 | reverse complement strand
CGAATTCCGCGGCAATGTTTATATCCCGTTGAGCGATAGCCGCACCTTTCCCGCCAGTGGCAGCAATGGCGATCCCTTTTTGGCGGGGTCCGGTATTTTTGTTCAAACGCCCGATCTGCTGACCGAAGAACCGCAAAAGGGGCTGGACCTTGAACTGGGCGTTCGCATTCCGGCCTTTACCCAAAGCGTCGATTCAATCCGTGTCTATGGCGGCGGCTATGCGTTTCGCGGCGATGAATCCGAAGATGTGACAGGGGTGCGCACAAGGTTGACCGTTGATATCAATTCAACAGTCAGTGTGGGTGCGCGTTACCAGCATGATGATGTGCGCGGATCGCAGACGTTCCTCGAAGCGACCATTCGCTTCCCCGGAAAAAAATCATTCCGTCAGGATGGGTTGCGCGCGCGGATGGATGAAAGTCCAGAACGCGATATTGATATTGTAACGGGTGCGAAGAAGGCCCCCGGTGCCATTGCCCCGGTTTTGAACGTTGAAAGCGGACAGGTGCAGCGCGTTTTATATGTCGATAATAATGCCGGCGCTGGCGGGACGGGGACGACTGATAATCCCTTTAATGACATGGCGACAGCACAGGCCAGTATCGCAAACCATGATGTCCTTTATATTAAAAGCGGCACGGGGAATTACGGCACACTGGCGGTGAACGCCCGCGAAAATATTCAGATTATCGGCGAAGGGTCCGATTTTGTTTATGATACCGGACGCTTTACCGTTGGGAACGGCCTTTATACCAGCGCCAAATTATTGCGTGCGGCGGGCGCTGCCCCCGTTATATCCGGCGCAGGTGACGGGATCAGCATTGCAGATTCAAACTGGGTCATGATTTCCGGTGTTGATGTGACGGGCGCAAGCGGGAACGGTATTTATGCCCTGCGCAGCGGCAACCTGCATATTCAAGATACGGTTCTGACGGGCAATACACAATCGGGCCTGTTGATTGATACCAATGGTGTTGCGGGCGGTTCGATTGTCCTGCGCGATATTGTGGCATCTGACAATGATGCACACGGCATTAATGTGACAGCCGATGGTTCGGTGATTGATGATATCAACCTGCGCAACATTACGGCGAATGATAACGCGGCACGCGGTGTTGCAATATTAACGGCGAATGTCGGCAGTGCGATTGGCCCGGTCAATGCTGAAAAAATCACCACGAATAATAATGGCACCCAAGGGTTCCTGATCCAGGCCCAGGATGGTGCGATTGGCGATATGAATGTGCGCGAAATGCGCGCTTCGCTGAACGGGCAGGAAGGGGTCGATTTCCTGAACCTGAATACCACGATGGGTAATATTGTCGCCCATGATGTGCAGTCCAATAACAATATCGGTGACGGGTTGCTGGTTGTTTCGGCGAATGGCGCGGTGAACGGCGATATTACAGTGACGGATTCTGTGATCTCGAATAATCAGCACGGCTTTAAATTCCAAACCAGTGCGGGCGGCAGTGTCGGCAACATCCTGATTCAAAACCTGACGGCGAATAATAACCTTTATGAAGGTATTCAGGTCGTGGCCTCCGGGAAAACCATTGGCGATGTCAGCATCATAAACGCGCAAACCAATGACAGCACTCAACGCTTTGGGACATGGTTGTACGCCTTGAATGGTGGGGTGATCGGGAATGTCATCATTGATACGCTGACGGCCAACGGCAATAATGAATACGGGCTGGAAGTCTGGGCGAATGCCGGCACAATCGATCATGTTGCGGTCCAGAATTCGGATATTTATCAAAACGGCTATAACAACATCGATTTCTTCGAAGAAAATGGCGGCGTCATTAGCGGAGCCGATTTTGGCGGCGGCGGGACCAGCATCGGCAATAACCGCATCTATGGCGGGTCAGGCACTGATATTGAATTGAATATCGGCGATGCGGTTTCGGCTCAAAATAACTGGTGGGGCAGTCCGGCTGGGCTTGATCCGGGCCGGGCTTCCTTGCTGCTGGGGACGACTTTGGATGCATCCAACCCACTGATTGTCGACCCAAGGCCATAACACACTGTTTTATATAGGATTTTACCCGCGCCTCGCTGGTCATAATCCATGGCGGAGGACTTGAAAATATATTATAAAGAGAGATATGAATTTAAGACCTTGTTAAGGGGCAAACGGTAAACTTTTATGGAATATCTATAAATTCTGCGAGGATCGGTAATAGAGTGATTTCAAACGCTTCATCAGGAATTAAGGCTCTGCGCCTGAGCGACCAGTTCGGTCCCTCGGCTGGATCGCTTTATGAATCCGGTATGGATGCGATGAAAGATACCGTGATCCAGCATGGCCCTCAACACGTTGCAGGGCAGGGTGCCGATCTGGGTGCTGAAATCTCTCCGCTGCAATCTTTCTTTGACAGTATTTCCGGTCAAAACTCCGGCATGAATGCTGAACCAAAAGCAGCAGATCCAAAAATGCAGGCCAATCTTCAGCAGGAATTAAAATCCACGCTGGCCACAGGCAAAACCTGGAAACCCACTGAACATCTGAATAATAACCGCGTTGCCAGTAATACGGTTCAAAACCGTCAGGAAGGCGATGCGAAGGTTTCTAATGCGGACCAGAAAATGTCTGAACTGAAATCCAATGTTCAAGACATCGCGCGCAAGATGGATAATGGCGCGGCAAACGGTCCGGCACAAAGTGGTGCAACGGGTCCGGCGGCCCCGACATTATTGGGTTCGCTCACTGGTGGTCTGATCCGTGATGCCGCCGTGACGGGTGGTTTGACGGCAATGGGCCTGCCGATGGCCGCAGCCGCCTATGGTGCGGCATCGCTTGCAGTATCTGTGACCGGTCGCGGCACCTTTGGCGTCGCGAATAGCGGCGAATTCAGCAAACCGTCAACTGATCGCAAGGGCCGCACGATTGATGCGGGTTATACGCGCAGCGAAGCGTCTTCACCGGCATCGGGTCCGGCGGCACAGCAGGCCAATGCGGTCTGGGATAAATTATCACAAGGTCCGGGTTTTGGCCGTGATGGTCGCAAGGTTGATGCCGAATCCGCCGGGCTTGCCGGTCAATCATTGACCGGGATCACCGCGTTGAAACTGGCCGAAAATTCTCCAGCCATGGCGGCGTACAAATCACAGCGCCTTGATGGTGAAGAAGTCCATAAAATCCACGAAGCCCGCATTGCCAAAGGTCTGGTTGCGGACGAGCCGAATGTCAGCCGTGCCATGAATATCGGTTTGCCCGATTCCGCACTGACGCAACGCGCCATGCTGCCGGGGATGCATATCTAGGCGCACCACTGAATAACGGGCTTTGATTTACAGGTCTTGGGCTGTAAACTGTTTTTGTGACTTTTTTCAATTCCTGCCCAAGATGATTTTTCATGTCCGTTATCGATTCCCCTGCCGCTCCAAATCTTTTGCAAAATATCTGCGTTTATTGCGGATCTTCCGGACAGGTCGCGGATTTTTACAAAACGGCTGCAACGCGTCTGGGTGAGATTTTGGGGCAAAATGGCCGCACGCTGGTCTATGGCGGCGGCAATGTTGGTTTAATGGGGCTGGTTGCCAATGCCACGCTGCAAAATGGCGGGCAAGCCATCGGCATTATTCCAAGCCATATTGAATCGCGCGAAATCAGCAATACCCATCTGACCGAACTCCACGTTGTTGGCAGTATGCATGAACGCAAACAGATGATGGTGGATCGCGCCGATGCCTTTGTTATTCTGCCGGGCGGGCTTGGCACATTGGATGAATTCTTTGAAATCATGACCTGGCGGCAGCTGGGCCTGCACGATATGCCTATCGTTGTCGTGAATGTTGGCGGGTATTGGTCGGCCCTCATTCACCTGATCGATGTCATGGTCAAGGAAGGTTTTGTCCGTCCCGCCGACCGGGAAGGCCTTTCGGTTGTTGATCGTGTTGAAGATGTTCTGGATGCGTTGGCGCGGTCCCCGGTAGAGGATTTTGACCCAAAGATCCACCAGATGTAATTTGATTACGAAAAATATATTGATTACAGCGTATTAAGTCGGCTTTAAGCCCTTTATTGCAAAATGAAACAGAGATAAAACCGTTCGCCGCGTTAATTCTCCTTTTGGGACGCATATGGCGCTGCTACACATTACAAAGATTTAATTGAAGGATCGCTGGGTTGGATTATCCGCACGACTTAAAACAGGCGAAAAGCTACGCCGAACAGACCTTTTCCCGGATTTTTCAGGAAAATCTGGCGCCGACGCCCGATGTTTATGAACTTTGGTATGTTTACTATGCCGGGATCAGCCCCGAAGTGTGCCGCGCGATCGATATTCTGGTCGCCAATAATCAAAAAATTACCGAAGAGCGCTGCCGGGATCTTTATGACCGTTTTATCAGCGAGTCCCGCCATGCTGAAAAAGTCCAAAATGCCGGGGACCAGATCAACGCGACAATTCTGAACGTCAGCGGCGTTGTCAAAGACGTGCATAATGCCACCGCAAATTACAGCGGATCGCTGGCCAGCGTGAATGAACGGATGCGCAAGGTCAAAAATCCTGAAGAAGTTCAAGCCATCGTGCAGGGTGTGATTGCCGATACGCATGAAATGCTGGAACGCAATCAGCGTTTGGAACAGGAACTGGATAAATCATCCGAACTGATGCTGGATTTGCAGCGCGATCTGGAACAGGTGCGGAAAGAAGCGATGACAGATGGCCTGACCGGCCTCGCCAACCGCAAATCTTTCGATGCTGCGATTTCCCGCGTGACCGAAGAAGCCAACGAAACCCAAACGCCATACACGCTGTTAATGGTGGATATCGACCATTTCAAAAGCTTCAACGATAATTTCGGTCACCAGATCGGGGATCAGGTTTTGCGCCTGGTTGCCCGCACATTGATCGAAGGGGTCAAGGGCCGTGATATGGCCGCGCGTTACGGCGGCGAGGAATTTGGAATCATCCTGCCTGAAACAACCTTGTCGGCCGGTGTTGCCGTGGGCAATTCGCTGCGCAAGGCCGTGGCGACAAAAGATGTGATCAACCGTTCTTCGGGTGAAAAACTGGGCCGCATCACGATGTCTGTTGGTGTTGCTGAATTTTCACCGGGTGAAGATTTGAATGATTTGATTGAACGGGCTGATGCGGCGCTTTATACGGCAAAGCATAATGGCCGGAATCAGGTCGCGGCGGCCCCGACCCCCGTTCGCAAGGCCAAACACGAAGCCGTTTAACGCTCTAGACGCGATAAAAAAACATGGAAAGCCTTGTTTTTCAGGTCGGAAACGGCCTATCTAATACCTATGCATAACACAGACCTCACCACGAATAATGTTCCGTATTTACAAGGCCTGAACGCGCCGCAGCGTGAAGCCGTTGAAGCGCTGGATGGCCCGGTTCTGGTTCTGGCCGGGGCGGGGACGGGCAAGACGCGCGTTTTAACCACGCGGCTGGCGCATCTTCTTTTCACGGGGCGCGCCTTTCCATCCCAAATTCTGGCGGTGACCTTTACCAACAAGGCGGCGCAGGAAATGAAACACCGCGTGTCGGCCCTGCTGCATAACCAGCCCGTCGAAGGATGGTGGCTTGGGACATTTCACGCGTTGGCGGCGCGGATGCTGCGCCGGAATGCTGATCTTGTCGGGCTGACCAGCAATTTTACCATCATCGATGCGGATGATCAGGTGCGCCTGTTAAAGCAATTAATGGAAGTTAAAAATATCGACACCAAAAAATGGGCACCCCGCGCGATGATGGGTGTCATTGAACGGTGGAAGGATAAGGCGCAACGTCCGGTCGATCTGTCGCCGCATGATGGCGGCGAACTGGCGGATGGAAAACTGGTCAGCCTGTATGCGCAATATCAACACCGTTTGCGCACCGTCAATGCGTGTGATTTCGGTGATCTTTTGCTGCACGTCATCACCATTTTGCGCAACCCCGCAAATGCCGATTTACTGGCGGATTATCATCGCCGTTTTAAATACATCATGGTTGATGAATATCAGGATACCAACGTCGCGCAATATTTGTGGTTGCGTCTTTTGGCGCAGGGTTCCCAAAATATTTGCTGCGTTGGTGATGATGACCAATCCATTTACGGCTGGCGCGGGGCAGAGGTGGAAAACATCCTGCGTTTTGAAAAAGATTTCCCGGGTGCAAAAATTATCAAGCTGGAACAGAATTACCGTTCGACCGGGCACATCCTTGGTGCGGCGGGTGGCGTGATTGCCAATAACGAAGGGCGTTTAGGAAAAACCTTATGGAGCGAAGCCGGAAACGGCGACAAGGTTATGGTGCGCGGCCTGTGGGACGGCGAAGCCGAAGCGCGCTGGGTCGGTGAAGAGATTGAACAATTGCAGCATAAGGGCTGGAAGCTGAATCAAACGGCCGTTCTGGTCCGCGCCGGATTTCAGATGCGTGAATTTGAAGAACGCTTTATCCAGCTGGGCCTGCCTTACCGCGTCATTGGCGGACCGCGTTTTTATGAACGTCAGGAAATTCGCGATGCCTTGGCCTATTTCCGCGTTATTGCGCAATCGAATGATGATCTGGCGCTGGAACGGATTATCAATCTGCCGAAACGCGGGATTGGCGATTCAACGATGCAGATTTTGCACCGCCATGCGCGGGCGCGCAATATCGCCCTTTATGAATCTGTTTTGCAATTGGTCGAAACGGAGGAGTTAAAACCAAAGCTGCGCGAAACCATGCGCCGTTTGATGAATGATTTTGAACGCTGGCGCAATGCGATGGCGACGATGCCGCATACGGATCTGGCCGGGATGGTTCTGGATGAATCCGGATATATGGCGATGTGGCAAGGGGATAAATCACCGGACGCGCCGGGGCGGATTGAAAACCTGAAAGAACTGGTCACCGGGATGGCGGAATTTGAATCGATGCCCGCCTTTCTTGAACATATTGCCCTGGTCTTTGAAAATCCGAATGCAACACAGGATGATGCCGTCACGCTGATGACGCTACACGGGGCCAAGGGGCTGGAATTTGACGCGGTCTTCTTGCCGGGCTGGGAAGAAGGGTTGTTCCCGTCCCAACGCAGCATGGATGAAAATGGTGTAAAGGGTTTGGAAGAAGAACGCCGTCTGGCCTATGTCGGGCTGACCCGCGCCCGCCAGCGGGCCTACCTTTCTTATGCCGCGAACCGCCGGATGTATGGCAATTGGATGAATGCCCTGCCGTCCCGTTTTGTTGATGAATTGCCGGATATGCATATTGATGCCCATGCCGATACCGGACTTTCTGGTCCGGGTGGTGGCGGGTTTGGCCGGTCATCGCATTGGGACAGTTCCGGGGGCGGGTATAGTGGCATGGTGGGTGGTCGCGCCCCGATGATGGCAACGCCGCCGCGTTCGGTCATCCGGGATAACCGCCCAATGGAAAAAGGCCCGCTGCAATATATGCGCGGTACCCGTGTCGTCCATAGCAGCTTTGGTCAGGGGACGGTTTTGCACGTTGACGGGCACAAGCTGGATATCGCCTTTGATAACGGATCGCAAAAGCGGGTGATGGATAGTTTTATCACGCCGCTGAACCCGCTTGATGATTAACATAATTGTGTGATTCGAACCCTGTGGGGGCTGGACTTTACCGTGTTGGATGGCCTAATTTCACAGGGTGCAATTCCTGCGTCTTTTTTTGAGGTTTCCCCCGTGAGCATAACAACGAAAACAGCGACAATTTTTGGCGGCACCGGCTTTGTCGGGCGCTATATCGTGCGCGAACTGGCGCGGGCCGGTTACATCGTCAAAATCGCCACGCGCATTCCTGAACGCGCGTATTTCCTGCGCCCCTATGGCGCGGTGGGACAGGTCGTTCCCATGCATTGCAATTATAAGGATCAGGCGAGCATTGATAATGCCGTGCGCGGGTCCGATGTTGTTATCAATTGCGTTGGTGTTTTATATGAACGCCGCCGCGGTGATTTCCAACGCATCCATACTGATCACGCCCGGACGATTGCCGAATCCTGCGCCCGGTTTGGTGTTGCGCGCCTTGTTCATATTTCTGCGCTGGCCGTTGATCGTGCACAAAGCCGCTATGCGAAAACCAAGCTGGCTGGGGAACAGGCGGTTCTTGCCGCGTTTCCGAACGCAACAATTTTACGCCCCAGCGTGATTTTCGGTCAGGATGACCAGTTCTTCAATATGTTCGCCGGTCTGGCGAAATTCCTGCCGGTCCTGCCGTTGATCGGCGGTGGCAAAACAAAATTCCAGCCGGTCTATGTTGGTGATGTAGCACAGGCTGTTCTGGCCGCGCTGACCATGCCGGCACGGGGTCTTGATAATCCGCAAGGCGGCATCTACGAACTCGGCGGCCCTGAAACCGTAACTTTCAAAGACATTTACCAGCGCATTTTCGACTGGACCGGCAAACGCCGCCTGTTGATCGGGCTGCCCTTCTGTGTGGCGAAAATACAGGCTGCGTTTTTACAATTCGTGCCGCCGAAACCTTTGCTGACGCCCGATCAGGTGACCGCGTTAAAGACAGATAATATTGTGGGTGTTGATGCGCTGGGCCTGTCGGCCTTGGGTGTAACCCCAACCGGAATGGCGCTGATCGTGCCGCCTTATCTGGAGCGGTTCCGCACGGGTGGACGCTTTTCCGACACGAAAACAGCCTGAATTTGGCCACACCCTTCATGAAAGATCATCCAATGAAAATTGTGCTGCGCCAGTTCTGCCCCGCCCTTCTTGTCCTGACCCTTCTGGGGTCGGCTATGGCCGTTCCGGCCTACGCCGCAGAGGCGAAAAAAGCCGCGGTCATGACCCAGAATGAAGGCGTGGCGGCCACAGTCAATGATGAACCGATTACGCTGTCCGATGTTTATGACCGCCTGAAATTGATGATCGTATCATCGGGGATGCCCAATACGCCGGATATTCAGCAACGCCTGAAAACACAGGTACTGAATATGCTGATCGAAGAAAAACTTCAGGTGCAAGAAGCGCGTCAGCAAGGCATCACCATCACACAGGAAGATATCGATGGCGGTTTCGCCACCATCGCCGGCAATAATAAAATGGAGCCGGGCGAGTTTAAAGCCATGTTGCAGCGGGGCGGCATTCGCGTCCGTACGCTGGAAAATCAGATCCGGGCCCAGCTCGCGTGGGGCAAGGTTGTGCAGCGTAAATTGCGTCCGCAAATCGAAGTTTCCGAAACCGATATTGATGCCCGCGAAGCTTTGGTCGCATCCAGCCTTGGGAAAACCCAGTATCAAGTGGCACAGATTTTTCTGCCCGTTGATACCATGCAAAATGATGCCGAGGTAAAATCCCTGGCCGACCGTCTGCGCGTTGAAATGACGCAAAAGAACGCGCCGTTCCCGCAAGTGGCGCAACAGTTTTCCCAAGAAGCTGCCGCCGCGCGTGGTGGTGATCTGGGATGGGTTCAAGACGGGCAATTGCCGGACGCATTAAGCGAAGCGCTTGTTACCATGCAAGAAGGCACGTTGAGCGAACCCATTCGTTCGATCAGCGGTTATCACATTGTCTTCCTGCGCGGCAAACGGACCGTGCAACAGGAAAACCTGCCGACACGCGATCAGTTGATGCAACAAATCGGCACCGAAAGGCTGGACCGCCTGCAGCGCCGCTATTTGCTGGATCTGAAGGCCGATGCCTTCGTTGATCGCCGCGTTTAATTCCAATGACCACTTATCTCGATGCCATTGATGCCCTGCCGCCCTTGCGTGATGTGATTGCGCAAAATGATTTGCGCGCGGAAAAAAAATTCGGCCAAAATTTCCTGCTGGATCTGAACATCACTGACAAGATTGCGCGGGCGGGTGGAAATTTATCGGGAAAGAATGTCATTGAAATCGGCCCGGGTCCGGGCGGTTTGACGCGCAGCCTGTTAAGGGCGGGCGCGGAAAGTGTCACTGCGATTGAATTTGATCCGCGCGCGATTGCGGCATTGGAATCGCTGAACACCGCCGCCGCAGGGCATTTAAAACTTATTCAGGGCGATGCGTTATCGACCAATCTTTTGGAATTGGTTCCGGCACCGCGCGTGATTGTCGCCAACCTTCCTTATAATATCGCCACACCGCTTTTGACTGGATGGTTGCAACAATTGCGGGACCATCCGGGTTGTTTCGACCTGATGATTTTGATGTTTCAAAAAGAAGTGGCCGAACGGATCACCGAACCCACGGGCAGCAAAACCTTTGGCCGCCTGTCGGTCATTTCGCAATGGCTGTGCCATACGGACCGGGTTTTTGATCTGCCGCCATCGGCCTTTACCCCGGCGCCCAAGGTGACGTCCAGTATCGTGCGCTTTATGCCAAAAAAACTGCCCGATTCCGCGCCGTCTTTTCAGGCCGTTGAAAAACTGACCGCTGCTGCCTTTGGCCAGCGCCGCAAAATGCTGAAATCCTGCTTGAAGCCATTTCCGGGTGTATTGGAGCGGGCCGGGATTGACGGGGAAAAACGTGCCGAACAATTGCAGATCGATGATTTTATCCGTCTGGCGGCGGCGCTGGAAAGCTGAACCAAGACTCTTGACCAAGGCGGTTTCGCGCCTTAAGACAGTATAATGTCAGCTTCAGAATTTTATCGCATTACAGTCACGGGCGACCCCGGAAGCGGGAAAAGCACCTTTGCGCGCGCCGTTGTCGAACGGACGGGCTTCCGTTTGATCACAACGGGCAATATTTTTCGCCAATTGGCGGCGGAAATGGGAATTTCCATCACTGCTTTGAACGAATTGGCTGAAAAACAGGCCGAATTGGACCATAAAGTGGACGATTATCTGGTCAGCCTGAATGAAACTACCGAAAATATGGTTCTGGATTCGCGGATGGCGTGGCATTTCGTCAAAAAAACGCTGAAAATCCGCCTGACGGTCGATCCTGATGTCGCGGTGAGCCGTATTTTCAAGGATACCGCCGATCTGCGTGAGAAATTTGATTCCGTGGATCAGGCGATTGAGGAAATCGACCGCCGCAAGAAAAGCGAAATCCTGCGCTATAAGGCTCTCTATGGCGTTGATATTGGCGATGAATCGAATTTCGATCTGGTCATCAATACATCGCACAAGGCTCCAAAGGACATTACCCTCGCCTTTGAAGAAGCCTTTATCGATTATAAAAAGCAGCTCGCACGGGAATAATCATGACTCAGCCCAGCTCTATCCTCATCACCGGCGCTTCCAGTGGCATCGGTGAGGCTTTGGCGTTGCGTTATGCTGCACCCGGCGTCTTTCTGGCCCTGACGGGGCGGGATGCGGGACGTTTGAACGCCGTTGCCGAAGCTTGCCGTGCCTGCGGGGCCGTCGTCGAACCGCGCACCATTGATGTCACCGAACGCGACATGATGCGCGAATGGGTTTTGGATCTGGACCGCGCCCGGCCATTGGATCTGGTGATTGCCAATGCCGGGATTTCTGGCGGGACAGCTGGTGAAGGTGAAAACGAAGATCAGGCCAGACGGATTTTTGAAGTGAATATTCTGGGTGTCTTGAATACGGTCGGCCCCCTTATCCAGCCGATGAAGGCGCGGAAATCCGGACAAATTGCGATTATTGCATCCTTGGCCGGTTATACCGGGTGGCCTGGGGCCCCGGCCTACACCGCATCAAAGGGTGGCATACGCTTGTATGCAGAAGGCTTGCGCGGCAGTTTGCGGCATACGGGGGTTAAGGTCAGCGTGGTTTGCCCCGGTTTTGTCCGCAGCCGGATGACAGCGGTTAACGATTATAAAATGCCCCTTATGTTAACATCAGAAAAGGCAGCGGAAATCATTGCGGAGGGCTTAAAAAAGGACCGGGGGCGCATACTTTTCCCAATACGCAGCTTTCTTATAGCGGGCTTGATCAGCTTTTTGCCGCTGTGGCTTAACCATTATATTTTAACAAAGCTGCCGCAAAAACCGCCCTTAGGCCCAGCCTGACGGCAAAATGCAAAGCAAAGTTGTATAAATATTAAATTTGCGCCTTTTCTTGCAACGCAAAAACCGCTACCCTAGCTTCACTTTCCCTAGACAAAGTGTAATTTTCTTGCGTTATTAGTGGCATCTGTAACGAAAACTGCGGCATTTTCGTTCGTGTAAAAAGATAAAAGCCACCATAAGGTCTTTTCTTTTTTTTAAATTATAAGGGAGCCTAAGTTCCCACTAATATATTTGCAGTGGGTGTGTAAGGTAAAAGTCCATGGACGTTAAAGAAGTAGAACGCAATATTGATGTGGCGGTCAATCTTTTGAAGGCGCTCTCGAACGAGAAGCGTTTGAAAATTATCTGCGCGCTGTATCAAGGCGAAAAGAATGTTGGTGAGCTGGAGGAGATTGTTTCCTTAAGCCAGTCCGCTTTGTCACAGCATCTGGCGCGTTTGCGCCGTGATGGATTGGTGAATACGCGCCGCGATGCGCAGACAATTTATTATTCAATGAATGACCGCGCCGCGAAGGCCGTCCTGTCTTGTCTGTATGATATTTATTCCCCGGGTGAAGCTGCGTTGAAAATACCTTTTCAAGCCGGGCATCTTCCAAAAATAGAAACGCTTTAAAACGCGCCTCAGGTTTGGATCACGCCTTTATGGCGAAAATTTTGCGCCGTAATTTCTTTCAACACATCATCAACATTATAAGTCCCCAGATCATCCGGTTGGATCGTCCGCACATTTGTACCCAGCGGTGCATGGCGCAATGGATTGCTGTGTTTTGAAAACAGAACGATTGTTGGGCAGCCAGTGGGCGCAATGATATGCATGGGCCCGGTATCATTGCCGATCGCCCCTGCCGCAGCTCGCGCCAAGGCGACCATATCAATCATCGATGTCTGGCCACATAGATTAATGGCGGCGGGGCAGCTTTTTTGAATGGTCTTTGCCAGTGGCGCTTCCTGTAACGTCCCAATAATAACCGGCGTGTATCCCCAGCCATACAAATGGCGCGCCAACCCGCCATAAGACTCGGCGGCCCAGCGCTTTTCGGTACGCTTGGGGGCGCTGCCGGGGATCAGCAATATATAAGGATGCGGCAGGCCGAAATGCGCGGCATCGCTGCGCACCCAATGCAAATCATCGATGGCAACATCCTGAATGCCCGCCAGTTGCAGTGTTTGCGCATGACCGTTAAAGGCGTTTCCGGCGCTGCGGTCTTTTGATGTGTTGCGGTGAGATGCACCAAACGCCGCGCCCACCCATTCCGGACGACTGGCGGGGGTTAATCCGAACAGCCATAGATAGGTCGCCGTGCGGTCATTGTTTTGCAAATCATAAACACGGGTAAATTTTCCGCCGCGTAATTTATTTGATAATTTTGCCCAGCCAGTGGGCTGCGACCAGCGTGGACGCCGATCTGTCCAGATGATGTCGAAATAACCTGATTCGCGCGCCAGTGTAATAAATGGTTCGGTGGTTAAAAGCGTGATTGCGGCATCGGGATGGTGGCGGCGGATGGCGGCCATTGGCCCCAATGCCTGAATAAAATCACCAAAAGCCCCCAGCTTGATGACGAGAATATTCTCCGCCATGGCTGATCTACTCTGCCGCCTGATCCGTGTTGACAACCGGGGACGATCCACCGGGGGCAGCATCGCCCAGCGTGTTTTCGGACAGGACCCGGCCAGAATTTTTTGCTTCCAGCAATTCCGCATAAACATTTAATGTTTCAAATGCCATTTTTTCACGGGTGAAATTTTCCGCGATATGCGCCATGGCGCGTGTCGCCAGAATCGCGCGCTGGTTTGCGGTCAGCGATAAGGCTTCGGAAATTGCAGTGGCGAGTGCATCGGCATCATTCGGAGGGATCAGCCAGCCCGTTTCGCCGCGCTTGATCGTTTCGCGCGCACCACCATGATCCGTTGCAATCACGGGACGGCCCATTGCCTGGCCTTCAATCGGAATCCGCCCAAACCCTTCGGGATCGGTGGATGCAGAAACAACGACATTGGCCAGCATATAAGCCGATGGCATATCGTTACAATGACCGACAATACGGACACGCCCTTCAAGCCCGCGTTCGCGGATGGATTCTTCCAGTTCCTGCGTATATTCGCTGCGGCCCTGATCCGAACCGATCAGAACACAGAAAACTTCACCGCCATTTTCAGGGCGTTTTAATTTCTGCATCGCTTCGATGAGAACGGAATGACCTTTCCAGCGGGTCAGTCGGCCCGGCAGCATGATGATGCTGGCCCCATCTGGAATACGCCATTCCCGCGCCAGCTTGATCATGCGCTCTGCCGTAACGGCGGTGGGGTGGAATTTGTCCAGCGCGATGCCGCGATGGATGGTGCGGATCGTGCGCGCATCCAGCCCGAAATTATCAGTCAGGTATTGGGCAACAAAAGCAGAAATCGCAATAACGCGCTCGCCCTTGGCAATGGAAGAATTATAAAACTTCTTCGCGTTGTTCTGGGTGTTATAGGGTGCATGACAGGTGGTCATGAAACGCGAATTGGTTCCCTTGCAGGCACGCCACGCGCTCCACGCCGGGGCGCGGCTGCGGGCATGAACGATATCCACATCATGTTCGCGGATCAGGCGGCGCAGGCTGGTGATGTTCTTCCACATGACCAGCGGATTTTTGCTGTGAACGGGCAGGGTAATATGTTGCGCGCCGGATCGTGATAATTCGTGCACGCGGGGTCCGCCATTTGATACGACGATGGCCTTGGCCCCCACCTGCATCAACTCTGCGGCGATATCGATACAACCCTGTTCGGCGCCACCCGGCCCGAGTTCAGGAAGAATCTGGAGGATCACCGGCGATTTTTTTGCGGCCCGCGCGGATCTTTGAAGGGCCTTGCTGTGGCCGAGGTCAAGCATTGGTGCAATCATTACAATCTGAAAATGGCTGAAAATGGGTCTTGCAAACTCCCTTCCGGTTTACCACACTTGGCCGCCCGTGAAAAAAGAAAAAGCATCGAAATATGACCGATATACAGATCCCCGCCGAAAAACCTGTCGAATACTTGATCCGCAGTGGCGGGCCGCGCCTGGCCTATGCGCGGTATTTGCCCGCACACGATAGCGTTCCATCGGCGAAGTCATTGCCGACCGTGATCTTTCTCAGTGGTTTCCGGTCCGATATGCAAGGCACCAAGGCGCAATTTCTGGAAGCACGCTGCCGCCGCCGACACCAGCCCTATATCCGCTTTGATTATAGCGGCCACGGGCAATCGGCCGGCCGGTTTGAAGAATGCACGCTGGAAGGGTGGCGCGACGATGCGCTGGCGGTGCTGGACCGCTTAACGGCGGGGCCGGTCATTCTGGTCGGGTCATCGATGGGCGGCTGGCTGGGGTTGTTATTGGCCTTGCAACGCCCGGACCGGGTAAAGGGTTTTATCG
>CAACXI010000054.1_pt1 | contig 15804 bp, 14 predicted proteins | sample 2275891 | NCBI WGS metagenome assembly CAACXI01 (sample SAMEA5312484, study PRJEB27640) | indoor metagenome | biome: indoor environment; feature: controlled; material: polymer antistatic dissipative epoxy resin | place: Italy | collected 2014-05-27 | reverse complement strand
TATGCCCGCCGGTCTTAAGGATGAGGACCGTCCCCATGCCGATCCATCGCCCTATACCGCCTATGGCGTATTTCAGGCGATCCGGGCTGCGGCCAAGCACCGTTTGAACCGCGATCAGATGAACGGTCTTCGCGTTTCGGTCAAGGGCTATGGCAACGTCGCTCGGACCTTGTGCCAGTTACTGGCAGCGGAAGGGGCGGTTGTCACCGTTTCTGAAATTGACGAAACCCGCATGGGAATGGCAGCGGCAGAAGGCTTTGCAGTTCTGCCAAAGGGCGAAGATATCATGGCACATCCTGCCGATATTTATGCCCCTTGCGCGTTGGGTGGTGATATTCGTGATGAAACAATTCCGATGCTGGTTAAGGCCGGGGTCAAAATCGTTACGGGCGCTGCCAATAACCAGTTGAACCAGCCGCACCATGCCGAACGCCTGCAGGAAAAAGGCATTCTGTACACGCCGGATTATCTGGCCAATGCCGGGGGCGTTATTTCCGTGGGCATTCAACAGCTTTGGGCGGAAACCCCAGCCAAGGAAACCTTCCCGACCCATGCAAAAATTATGCACCGTGTCGGCGGCATTTATGATGCGGCCATGGAAGTATTCGGACGGAACAAGCAGACTGGCGCCAATACGGCCCATCTGGCTAATATCGTGGCCGAGGAACGCTTTGTCCGCAAAGCGGCCGTAAAGGATGCCGTTGCCGCTTAATCCCTTATGGTAACAATAATTTATAATCCGCCGCCGGAAACCCCGACGGCGGATTTGTTTTATGGGCAAAGAGTGGTTAAACTGAAAATCAGGTTCATTCTTGTCGTCTTCGGGGTATTCCATCCGTGTGGATTTTTATCTGGGTTTTATTATCCATCTTTGTTCTCGGCGTATCATTATGGTCGGTGCGGATTTTGTTCCAGCAAAAATCGGCCTGGAAAGCCTATGCCGAAAAAACGAAGCTGACTTACGACGGCGGACAGGGTTTTTTAGGGGCGCCATCGGTATCGGGATCCATCGGCGCTTACGGGTTCGGACTTTACACGGAAGAACAGAAAACATCTGATACACGCGCGCAACGCTTTAATACCGTGCTTGAAATTGCCTTGCGGCGCGGTCTGCCTGAAACAGGGGTTTTGGGAACGGGCGAGGTCATGGATTTTGCGCAATCCCTGCGCCTCGATCAAGTCATTGTTCCGCAGGATAAAGACTGGGATGCTGCATGGCTGGTCCGCACGCGTCATGCCGCTATGATGGAACAATATCTGACCGCTGCACGGCTGGACGTCTTCAAGAAAATTTTCCGCATGAAAGTGCGCGTTGCGGTCTTTGTTTTCGATAGTCAGGACGCGGTTTTGAGGATTGTGACAACCGACCCTTTAAACAACAAGGATCGTCTGGAAAAAATCGTTAAAGGTCTGCTGGCCAATGTCGAATCCCTGATCGTCAAGCCGGATGAGTTCGCGCAGCTTCAAGCTGTGGTGAACGCGTCACCCGTGCCGCCACGACCGCCGGAACCCCCGGTTGAAATCATTCAGACCTCTGCGCTGGATGCTACGGCCACCGCAGAGGAAATCTGATCTATCCGGCCATCAGGCAATAGCCAAACGGGGCCAGCGTCATGATGCCGTTTTCAATGCGGGCATTATGGCTGACATCATTGAAAATATGACCCGTCCCAATTTTATCTATCGCAATCGATACTGAAGTTTCTGAACAATTAAAGACACAGATAATCGATTGCCCTTCATGCGTTCTGCGGAAGGCCAGGATCGGATCGGGTGCTTCAATCACTTCAACAGCGCCAAGGCGCAGGGCCGTGCTGTTTTTCCGCCAGTGTAAGAATGCCGTTGTTTTGGACAGGGTTGATTCCGGATCATCCATTTGCACATCAACGGCCAAGGGCAAATGCGTTGTCGATACGGGCAGCCATGTTTTGACCGGACTGGTCGAAAAACCCGCGTGCGGCGCGTTTTGCATCCACGGCATTGGTGTGCGGCATCCATCGCGTCCGACGTGTTCGGGATAAAGGGCCTTGTCATACGGATCTTGAAGGTCTTCATAGGCGAGTTCTGCCTGTGGCAGGCCCAGCTCTTCACCCTGATACATACAGTATGACCCACGCAGGCACAGACCAAGCGTTGTTGCGAACAAGGCTTTATCCTGTAACGCGCCTTCACCGGTAATACGGCTGGCGGCGCGTTTGAAATCGTGGTTGCTGACGGCCCAGCAGACCCAGCCATCGCCGATCAAATCTTCAACGCGGGTCAGGGCGTGGTGAACTTCTCCCTTGCTCATCGCCGTGCCGACCAGACCAAAAGAATAGGCGAGCTGGAAACGCTTTCCTGTTTGTGTGTAGAGGGCGGCTTCGCGTTCGGAATCATCACCGCCCGCCTCACCCAGAAGGCAGCGATCCGGCCATTGCGCAACATACGCACTCAGCTCTTCAATCCAGTCAATATTTTCGGGGACGTTCATGCTATGCACGCGGCGCTGCATCGCCATCGGGTTGCTGTGTGGGATATCGGTCGGCCATGCTTCATCGGCCTTGCGTGCCGGGTTGTCGCGCCGTTGCTGATCATAGACATAGGCATGGGCAACATCCAGACGGAACCCGTCCACCCCAAGGTCCAGCCAGAATGCCGCCACATCCTTGACGTTCTGGCGCACTTCATCGGACCAGTAATTCAGGGATGGTTGTTCCTTCAGGAAATGGTGCAAATAATACTGGCCGCGCCGTGCATCCCATGTCCAGGCCGGTCCGCCGAAATAAGACAGCCAGTTATTGGGGGCCGTGCCATCCGGTTTCGGATCGGCCCAGACATACCAGTCATGTTTGCTGTTATCACGGTTCTGGCGGCTTTCGACAAACCAGCGGTGCTGGTCGGATGTATGGGACCAGACCTGATCAATCAGAACTTTCAGCCCCAGTTCGTGGGCGCGATTCAAAACCCCAATAAAATCGTCCAGCGTACCAAAGATCGGGTCGACCTCGCGGTAATCGGAAACGTCATACCCGAAATCTTTCATCGGTGATTTAAAGAAGGGGGATATCCAGATGGCATCTGCACCAAGCTGCGCCACATAATTCAGCTGATGATAAATTCCCGGTAAATCGCCAACGCCATCGCCGTTGGAATCCATAAAGCTGCGGGGGTAGATCTGATAGATCACCGCACCACGCCACCATTCCTGATTTGTTTTTTGTTTGGAATTGACCATCATACACACCCTTTTGAAATTGCTGTGCCTCTAGGATAAGGCAGGTCATCAGGATGTAAAGGAATGTTGCGGCGGCATCATGGCGAAGGCATTCATTTGGACAAAAAAATGCTGGCTCTTTGGCCAGCTTTTTAAGTTTAGGAAACACACCTTCAAAAAACTCTTACCGATATTTGCCCGGTTACTTATGGCTTAAAGGGTTGCGTCGCAAGAGTCAATAAAAAATGAACTATAACTTACAAAAAACCCGCCAAGGGCGCGCCTTGGCGGGTTTTTTAAGAAAATTGGGGTGTTATTTCGTGCCAGTCGCAGGGGCCGCCTCGGCTGCTGCAGCTGGTTTCACATCGGCAACAACCTGCATTTTCACGATTTTATCGGGATTGCGTGGTGGTTCACCGCGGGTGATTTTATCAACGATGTCCATGCCTTCAACAACCTGACCCCATACGGTGTACTGGTTGTTCAAGAAGCTGCAATCATTGAAGCAGATAAAGAACTGGGAATTGGCGCTGTTCGGGCTTTGCGAACGGGCCATACCGATGGCACCGCGACCGAAATTGGTGTCATTGAATTCCGCTGGCAGATCGGCGTATTTGGAACCGCCTGTGCCTGTACCGGTTGGATCACCGGTCTGGGCCATGAAACCTTCGATAACGCGGTGGAAGATGATCCCGTCATAGAAACCTTCACGGGTCAGTGTTTTGATCCGTTCAACGTGTTTCGGGGCGACATCTGGCAGCAATTTAAGAACGACGCGGCCATAAGGCAGGTCCATCTGGATGGTGTTTTCAGGATCCAAGGCCTGAGCATTGGCGATAGGGGCGGTGGACATGATCGCGAGACTCCCGATTAAAAGCGTAAGTTTTTTCAACATTCAATTTATCCTAAGGTCAAAGGTTGTGTTTTGCAGGATGGCGACAGTGATGCCATGTCCCGCGCCATCATGCAAGGGCGTGCGGTCTGCGCGCGTCCATCCAGTTCTGTTTTAAAGCCCCTGATTTTCCAGCCAAAGCGGGTTATCCAGCGACCATTCAATTGTTTTTACCAATGAATCATGGAAATTTTTAGGCGGTGACCAGCCCAGATCGCGCATTTTCCCGCCATCCAGCGCATAACGCAGATCATGGCCCGGACGGCTGCTATGGAAATCGACCATATCATAGCGTAATTCATGGGTGGGGATCCCTTTACGCGCCCCGGTTTCCTGTACGGTTTCGGCAATCATCCGCGCCAGGGTCAGGTTATCGACCTCGCGTTCCCCGACAATATGATAGGACGGCACGGAATCCGCTTTTTCGGTCATCCACGGTTTGCGGTCCAACAGGAATAGATGTGCATCGGCCACATTGCGGGCATGGATATAGTGACGCATCCCGGCCTGCTTTTTATCCGGCGTGGCGTGGATGGGAACAACCCGGTCCTGCAGGACGCTGTTAATCACCTTGGGCATGAATTTTTCCGGGTGCTGGCGTTCGCCAAAGATATTCATCTGCCGGGTAATAATGCAGGGCAGCTTATATGTGTTGGCAAAGGACGATACCATTTGTTCGCCGGCGCTTTTGGTGGCGGCATAGGGGTTTTTGGGATTGTGCGTGTCGCCTTCCTTATACCCGTGCCAGTCATTATCGGCGGTCTTAAACGGGGCGGGGCCAAAAACTTCGTCGGTTGAGAAGTAAATGAAGAGTTCCAGTCGGGGAAGTTCGCGGGCCAGATTGAGCATATTGGTCGTTCCAACCACATTTGCCATTACGAAACGCATCGGATCGGTAATTGAGTGGTCCACATGGGATTCAGCGCCAATATGAAGCAGGTGCGTTACATCGCTGATTTCACGCGCAAAATTCGCGCCCACGGGTTGGCGGAAATCATGGCTCAGATATTTAAAGCGCGGGTGATGAAATGGATCAATCTCAATATCGCGCAGGCGGTCCAAGGACCCGGAATAGGTGAGGGAGTCGATCCCGATCACGCTGTCATCGGTATTTTTCAGGATATGTTCCAGAAAATGATGCCCAACAAACCCGGCCACACCGGTCATCAGGAAAACGCGCTTGCTCATGATCTTTTTCACTCCTGTTATCAGGAAGGATCATTAACCCGTTCGGATATAAAAGGAAAGCTTGTTCAGGTAACCGGTTCGTTTGGTTTGTTGACATGGACCGGGGGTGTTGGCAGGGCTTCTTTCAACTGGTTCACGGAAGCCGCATTATTATGCTCCATCACCATATTTTTCAGCGTCGGCAGGCAAGACCCGCATTGCGGTTTGGCGCCACCCGAACAGGTACGGTACACATCGGAAACCTTGATCTTGTTATTCTCGCCCGCTTGGCTAAGGCATTCTTTCACACGTTTGTCGTTGAAAGGGTTGCAGGAGCAAATGTACATAATGCGTCACCAGTTCGCGAAAGATCGGTTTCTATATGACCATCATAATGAGGGTGCAAGTCATTCGCAACAAAATCCCGTTCTGTTATGCACAAAAAGAAAACCCGCAGAAATCTGCGGGTTTTCTGGAATTTAGGGGGTGGGGCCGGGCTTAACCTTCGGCTTGGTCCGCCGGATCGGATTGTAACTGGATAAAGTTCTGGATGCCTTGCAGTTCAATCATGTTCAGCATGGTGTCCAGATGGTCCAAATGGCCTTCTTCATCCGTCAGAATTTCGATCAAGAGGTCGCGCGTCACATAATCCTTTGCAACTTCGCACGCTTCGATTGCGGCACGGTAATTTTTGATGCCGTTTTCTTCCAGCTTGCGGTCGCCTTCCAGAACTTCTTTGACGTTTTCGCCAATGTGAAGTTTTTCCAGTTCCTGCAAATTCGGCAGACCTTCCAACAGCAGGATGCGCTTGATCAGCTTGTCAGCATGGACCATTTCTTCCAGCGACTCTTTATACTCATGGCGCGCCAGTTTGGTCATGCCCCAGTCTTCCAGCATTCTTGAATGCAGGAAATATTGATTGATCGCCGTCAATTCGCCCTTCAGGCCGATATTGAGGTGTTTCAGGATATTAGGATCGCCCTTCATGATAGGTCTTTCTTGTTCGTTAAATTGAAACCGAATGATGCAACATTACCTAGAACGCTTCAATCGAAAATCAAGTTTTATCCATTTTTTCAATGGCTTGAGAATAATTTGCAATCGCAGGGGAGCGCCCAACATCTTCTAAAGACTGGATATTCAGCCTTTCACGCCGATACAGACCAGAATTTCATGCAGCCCTTCTTCAAAGAACCGCGCGCCGTAAATTTCAACATCGGTGCGATAAGCGCGTTTCAAATCCGATTTCCAGACTGATTGCCAGGTTTCGATCAGGGCTTTGGGTTGTTCGCCGCGTGCGGCAAAAATCATGTAATCCCCGCGTTCGACAAACGCCGCATCCAGACCTTGCGGCAAAACCCCGTCCAGTTTTTCGGCTTTGCAGCCGATGGTCAGGGAATAGGGGGCATCGTGGTCGCCCTCATAATCGTGATAGACGGCATAGATGGCATTGCCAACGCGGTTGGGAATGGCATCGCCCACGGCGTCTTCAAAAAAGCGCTGCCACAGGGCGTTGATATCATCGGTGGCCTTGCCGTCTTTATTGGTCGTGCGGACGGTAATGCCGACCACGGTAAAACCGTCGATATTTTGTGTCTGGTTTGCGGTCATTTATTTGAAAACCCGGTCAAAGATAAAGTCAGCGTGTTTGATATAGTCGCCATAATCAAAAATCTTATCCAGATCATTGCCGATAAAATGTTCGGTGACATCGGGATCGGCCTTCAAGGAGTCGAGGAAGGTCAATTTGCCGAGGCTGCCCCAGACCGCCATCGCGTTGCGCTGGACGATGACATAGGCGTTTTCGCGGGTCACGCCGTGCTGGGTCAGGGCCAGCATGACTTTTTGTGAAAAGACCAACCCGCCAAGGCGGTCAAGATTGGCCTGCATCGTATCCGGATAGACCAGCATTTTATCAATCACACCGGTCAGCCGGGCCAGGGCAAAATCAAGCGCCATGCAGCTATCCGGGGCAATGATCCGTTCCGCCGCCGAATGCGAAATATCGCGTTCATGCCACAGGGTGACATTTTCCAAAGCTGGCATAACATTGCCACGCACAATCCGCGCCAGCCCGGTCAGGTTTTCGGACAGAACCGGGTTGCGTTTATGCGGCATGGCGGATGAGCCCTTTTGCCCGGCAGAGAAAAATTCTTCGACCTCGCGCACTTCACTGCGCTGCAAATGCCGGATTTCCGTGGCCAGATTTTCGATGGAGGATGCAATGACGCCCAGCGTGGCAAAAAACATCGCATGGCGGTCACGCGGAATGATCTGTGTCGATGACGGTTCCGGGGTCAGTCCCAGTTTTTTGGCAACATATTCCTCAACGCGTGGATCAACGGTGGCAAACGTCCCCACGGCACCGGAAATGGCACAGGTGGCAATATCCGCTTGTGCCTGTAACAGCCGTGTTTTCGCGCGGGCAAAGGCAGCATGGTGTCCGGCCAGTTTCAGGCCAAAGGTGGTGGGTTCGGCATGAATGCCGTGGCTGCGCCCGACGCAGACCGTTTTTTGATGTTCGCGGGCGCGGCGCTCCAGCGCAGCTAGCAACGCGTCCAGATCTTTCAGCAACAAATCGGCGGATTGAGTCAACTGGACGGCAAAGGTCGTATCCAGAACATCCGAAGACGTCATGCCCTGATGCATGAATTTCGCTTCATCGCCGACATATTCGGCGACATTGGTCAGGAAGGCGATCACGTCATGTTTGGTTTCTTTTTCAATCTCATCGACGCGGGCAGCATCGAAGGCCCCACGTTCGCGCAACGCCTTGGACACGCCTTCGGGGATCTGACCCAGGGCTTCCATTTTTTCCGCGGCCAGTGTTTCAATTTCCAGCATGATGCGGAATTTATTATCCTGCGACCACAGATTGGACATTTCGGGGCGGGTGTAACGTGGGATCATTTTATATCAGTCCTAGATTGCGGAAACTTGTGGTTCCGTTTTTTGAAACAATAATATGGTCGTGAATGGTAATATTCAGTGGCTTTCCGGCGGCGATAATGGCGTCGGTCATGACGATATCATCCTTGCTGGGTTTGGCATCGCCACTGGGGTGGTTATGACACAGGATCAGCGCCGTTGCGCCCAGTTCCAATGCACGTTTCATGACTTCGCGCGGATAGGCGGGGGTGTGATCGACGGTTCCGGTCTGCTGGATTTCATCGGCGATCAATTCATTCTTTTTATTCAGGAACAACAGGCGGAAATGTTCGCGCGGTTCATGCGCCAGTGTCGCCTGACAATAATCCATCAACCGTGATCCGGAATTTAAAACAGGCTTGTTCATGACATCCTGTTTCAACATCCGCTGACCCGCGCTGCCCACCGCTATCAGGGCAATGGCCGTATTTTCTGAAATGCCGGCAATCTGGGTCAGGGCAGAAAGCGGGGCGTGCAGAACCCCCGATAAATTACCAAAGTTTTTAATAAGATCTTTCGCCAGTGGCTTTACATCGCGGCGGGGTATGGCCATGAACAGCAATAATTCCAGCAATTCATAATCGGCCAGCGCATCCGCCCCGCCTTGTATAAAACGCTCCCGCAGCCGGTCGCGATGGCCGTGATAATGGGGAATGTCTTTTTTAACCGGATCAGGCATAAGGCGGCTTTGTATAACCCTTGGGCGACAATGTGAAAATCTCGTAACCGGTTTCGGTTACGGCCAGTGAATGTTCAAACTGCGCTGAAAGCGAACGGTCCTTGGTGACGGCGGTCCACCCATCTGGCAGAACCTTGGTTTGCCAGCCACCGGCGTTAATCATCGGTTCGATGGTGAAAAACATACCCGGTTCAAGGATCACGCCGGTTCCGGGTTCGCCGTAATGCAGGACGGACGGCGTGGTGTGGAAAACGCGCCCCAGACCATGGCCGCAGAAATCTTCAACAACGGAAAAATTGGCGGCATGGGCGACTTGCTGGATGGCATAGCCGACATCGCCCAATGTTGCGCCCGGCTTAACCGCTTCGATCCCGGCCATCATGGATTCGTAAGTGACCTCAACCAGGCGTTCGGCCTTGCGGTTGACCTTGCCGATGCAGAAATTACGGCTGGTATCGCCGTACCAGCCATCAACGATGACGGTCACATCAATATTGGCAATATCACCATCGGCCAGTTTCTTTGCGCCGGGAATGCCGTGGCAGACAACGTGGTTGATCGAGATGCAGGAAGATTTTGTATAACCCTTATACCCGAGCGTCGCGGAAATCGCGCCGTGCTGGGTGGTGAATTCATGGATCATCCGGTCCAGTTCTTCGGTCACCGCACCCGGAACAACGAAGGGGGTGATGTAATCCAGCACCTCAGCGGCCAGTTTCCCAGCCTTGCGCATCCCTTCAAAACCTTCGGGGCCATGCAGTTCGATGCCGTCTTTGGAGTATTTTTTGTCTTGTTTCATAATCACTTAAATCTTTACCTTACACAAAGGCCAATATGCTATAATCTTTTGCCAAGCACAATGATTCAGTTAGACTAATTGTTCAACAATTCCAGTAAGATGCGCGTTTATGTCCCAGCTTGATAATCCCGATACCTTTAAAGCAGCCCTTTTGGTCCTTGGCAGTGAAATCCTGTCTGGACGTACCGTTGATGCGAATACGCCGTGGATTGCAGAGCGCCTGACCGAACGGGGCATTCTGCTGGCCGAGGTACGGATTATCCCAGATGTCGCCGGATTGATTATCAGCTCGGTCAATGAATTACGCGCCAAATATGATTACGTCTTTACCACTGGCGGCATTGGCCCGACCCATGATGACATTACCGCCGAATGCGTTGCGCAGGCGTTTGATTTGAAACTGGTCCGCAATGACGAAGCGTTCCAGGTGCTGGAAAATCATTACGGGATTGAAAACCTGACCCCACCGCGCGCGAAAATGGCATTTATTCCCGAAGGGGCGGCGCTAATCCCGAACCCGGTATCTGCGGCACCCGGTTTTATTTGTGGCAATGTCCATGTGATGGCCGGGGTTCCACGCATCATGCAATCAATGATGGATCATGTTCTGGACCAGATCAAAGCCGGAAAGCCAATTTTGTCGAACAGCGTGTCGTGCAATCTGCCGGAAAGCAAAGTGGCGGATGATCTGAGCAATTTGCAGGCGAAATATCCCGATATCGACATTGGCAGCTATCCGCATTACCGCGGGGGCGTGGTTGGTTTGTCGCTGGTCCTGCGCGGCACCAATAACGATCACCTTGATCTGGCCACGGGCGAGGTGATTGGCATCATCAAAAAATACGGTGATTTGCCGCGCACGATCAGCATCCGTTCAACCGGCAGCGCGATGGATGCGCTGAAAGACTAAAGGTTTTGGTTAAGCCAAAGCCGGGGGAATTTTCAGCATCCCCGCGACATCGCTTTCCAGATAGCTTTCCGGCTTCATCAGCTTTGTTCGCACACCGTCCCGCATTTCTGAAACCGGTTCCAGCCTTGTGCGCGTTGCCAGAATCCCCACGGGGGCGTTAATGACATCGGCTGAGGCATAGAGGCTTTGCGTGATGCGGAATTCCATTTCACTTAAAGGTTGATCCGGGTTTTTCAGGAATTCGGTTGTCCGGTAACATTCAATAACGCGTGAAAATTCGGCGGCGCGGGCGCGGTTGGCGACTTCGTTTTCAAGCTCCGGCCATAAAATTTTTAAACCGTCACCATGGCGGAAGCTTTGCCGCGCCTTCTGGCCTGTGACCATTTCGTAACTCAGTTTTTCGACATTCAGAAAGTATTCCTCAAGAAAGGCCAGTGTGATGGCGGGGGTATCTTCTTCCCCGGCATCCTTATATTTGAAATGGCTGGCCAGTTCGGCGACTTCACCCGCCGATGGGCGTTTGCGTTCCGCCAGAAGTGGCCATGCAATATCAAAATCAGCCATCGTCACGGCATTGATTGTTGCCCGCGCACCGTCACGGTGCATTTTATGGGTGCGGTAAAGATGATGCAGCCCATCGCCATATTTATCCGGATTGCGACTGGCCAAACCCTGACCGCGCACGCTTTCCATGGCTTCCAATAGACCCAAGACCGTAAAGACGGGCAGGCAGGCATGAACGCTCAATCGTTCGCCGGAAATGGCGCGGCCCTGTAATGCTTTTGGATTTTCTCCGGTGGCTTCGTGCGGGGTAATGCCGGGTTCCACTTGTTTTTCACCGCGCTTGGCGGGGCGGGAACTGGCATTGCCAGCCTTCATCGATAACCACGGCGCACGGCGCAAAAGATTATCAATTGCCGGATTATTTTTGGTCAGGGAATCAAACGCAAGCCCCGATGTTTTCGCGTAAAGCCATGCATCGGCACGCGCATATTGGCGGTTCATGTTCTTGCTGGAATGGACATCTTCCATTTCCCCATGCACACCGGCTTTTGTATAAAGATTCTGCGCCGCCAAGGCTTCGAGTGTGCCGAGCGCGACCTTGCCAGGGCAAAATAAAATCGTCATCTGGTGGCCCTGAATGGTCAGGGTTGATGGCCCGCAATCGGTCACGCGGGCTTCGGCGGCGGATCGTCCATGAACGGCGGGGACTTCGGTGACACGGCCACCGCCGCGCTGTAACGCATGGCCACCGCCATTCATGATGGATGTCAGGATGCCTTGAAGTTCCGGGTATTTCCGGCCCATCTTTTCGCCCACGCGGTAAATATCAACGGCGGCTTCATACTGGGCGTACTCGGCTTCGCCCCGGCCATCCTGCCGTGTCGTATCGCTTTTGGCGATCATGACGACCAACCGCCCGCGGCTGGCGACGTGGCCCCGGAATGATTCATTTTCCAGCAGGGTTTCCAGCGTGTTGCCCAGATTCATCAGGTCGCGCACAGATTCGGATAACAAAGTCAGGTCAACCCGGCTGCCGTCCTCGCCGATCACATTCCCTGTTGCCTTTAAAAGCAGCAGGGCCGCAAGGGCATGGGCGGGATGCGTGGTTTCCGCGATAATCAGCTTTTCGCACATATCCGGATTTTTGCCGATCACTTGTAAACGGCCCCAGATAATTCCTGATGATGGATCGCCCGCCTGATCAAACTGCGCGACGGATATGCCACGGCAGCGTTCAATGATCTCATCATCTTTTAACCACGCGGTGAGTTCCAGATGCAAATGGTCCAGATCGCAGGATTCAAGATTCTGTGTGGTCTTGATACCGGCAATGGCCGCCACCTGCCGGACCGTTGTGAGAATATCAACAGCATTATGCCGGATATCAATCATTCCAAATCCGAACCCAAAGCAGCGGAGCAGATAAGCCAGATTAAGAATTTGGTTTTTCAAAGCGCCAGAGCGTTCTTCGTCCTGATAAACATCAATGCCATTCGCAATGCTTTCAATAAAAAGGGCAAAGCTGGTTACGGTATCAAAAGAGCCCAGAATGCTAGACCCCATATCCTCAAAATGCTTTTGCAGTGTGTTGAGGGAATCCAAAGTTTCGGGATGATTGGTCGCCGCTTCTTGAATGGGGCGCAGGGTTTCAAGGTAGCGTGTTGCCACCGATTTACGGTGTAATAAAATGCCATCGGCCAGAACCTCCGGCGTCAGGCTTTCATTGCCGTCCCCATCCCCCAGTGTCCAGACACAAGGAACAATCAATGGTTCTATAATCCTGACATTTTCTGCGGCGTAGCCATAGTCAGTCAGCGCCTTATCAAATAAATCACGGTGCGACAGTGCGGCGTCATAAATGACATTCAGCGTATTCAGTGTTTCTTCGGCTTCCTCAAGCGGGGTTTTTCGTTTGCCGATAATGGGCGTTTGATAAATATCAATCAGCGCCCGTTCAAGGTCATCGGGGGTTGCTTTAGGGTTTGTGATGACTCGCGCCAGTCTGGTCTGCGCCTTTGTATACTCAACCGTGGTCGGGTTGGTCGGATGCCCGGTTAAACTGAACCAAGCCATACCATTTTCATTCAGAAATTTTTGCACCTGTTCGGGCGAAACTTTCTGTTCGCGGAATTTTTTTAAGACAAAATCGATGGATCCTGCCGTGGTGGATTTAATCCGGTTATGCGCCTGCACAATCTCAGTGGTGCCGATGGTCCGTGCAAGGCGGGATATATGATTAATTTTTGCATCATGTCCGGCCAGCGTATTTTGCTGTTCAACACTCAGGCTGTTCCAAAAATGGACATAGGATTTATAACGGGCCAATTTGGCCGCGCGTTTATTCCCCTTGGCTTCCGTATTTTGCAATTCCAGACGTTGTTGCAGGATGTCATAAGCATCCGGATCTTTACGGCGTACAACATCGCGGTAGCGGCTCGTAATAATCCGCTCGATCCGGCGGGAATAGTTTTTGATCTGTAAGTGTTCAGACATTGCTGTTCCCATTTTTTATGAACCGGTTATGGAGTGCCGGTCCATTATACTGGGTTTATTTTTTATAAAATAGTGATTTTGGCTGTACCGCCGTAATCAGTCATCATCGGCAGAATCTTCCTCAAGAAGCTTTAGCAAATCTACTTTTTCAAAATAGTCTAATCTTCTAAATCCGTTTAAAAAGAGAATTTCAAAAAGTAAGGGGTCATCCTTTTGAATGGTTTTCTCATTCTTTAAGACGTTGGCAAGATCCGTCAGGGCTTTCTCCAAAACGTCGGCAACGCCATTTTGTTTCCGTCTTAACGCCTCTACATACAAGAATCGCAAGGATTGCAAATATTGTATGGTTTCCGGAGTGCCCGCTTCGTCGTTGGAAGGGATGTGCGTCTGCATTTTGAACCTCTTTTCTGTCTCATGAGGTTCATTGAAATGGGGTTCCTGCCTTCTAACAACTGTCATTTCTGACAGGGGGGCTGGTACAGGCGGGGGGCAATGATGTTTAAAGCGACAGCCTTTGTGACCGAATAAACCCGCCCCTTGGTCTCCAATTTTTCAAAGATACGGTTCCAGTAAAAACGCACAGTGCTGGATGAAATACCGATAATAAAGGAAATTTCTTCGTCCGTTTTGCCTTCGGCAGCCCAGCATAAAATATCTTTTTCTTTATCTGTCAGCGTTCTTATCGTCGGCTTTAAGAGAAAACTGCGGTATTTCTCATGAAAAAAAGTAGAGAGCAGGTTTGCCCTTGCTAAAAATTCATAATCTTTGCCCTTTTCGCTTTCCGAACGGGCCAAGCCAACCCCACAAATTTCGCCGGGGCCGCTATAAAGGGGAAAGGCAACGCCATCCCGTACGCCGGATTCGTAGCCTTCATCTATAATATGGAAGCTGTCCTCTGGAATATCGGGGTTTGATTTTAAATCATCCCAGAAAAAGGGCGTCTTTATCGTCAGGACCCCCCTGACGACCGGGTCAATACCCAAATAATTATTTTCATTATAAAACTTCATCCAGTGTTCTGGATAATTCGTCACAAGACCGTGTTGCTTAGGCAGCGAAAGCGAGGGATGATCTGTCAAAAGGCTATAGACGACCTTATCGTAGCCATAGTCCAGCATAATGCGCGAAAATTTATCAAACGCATCCGTGGCATTTTCAGCATTACGAATAAGCTCAATCGCATCGCCTAAAATCACCATGACCGTCCCCCCATCGTTGGATTATGAGTTCCTAATGAACAGAGGTAAAGCTTAAATATCATTAGGCAGCACGACCTGACCGCCCATAAGAAGGGAACTAATTTGCATCTGGCGCGTTTTTATAGCGTTCACTAACAATTTATATCAGGTGCCCCGATGCTTATGTCTGTGCCAGCCAAAAATCCCAATCCGATCGACAGTTTTGATAAGGAAATAAGGCAGGCCCCCAAAAGAGCCATTACGGTCATTCTGGCCGGGGGCAGGGGGTCGCGGTTACACGATTTAACGGCGGATCAGGCAAAACCGGCCATTCATTTTGGTGGAAAGTACAGGGTTATTGATTTTGCCCTGTCCAACTGCATCAATTCCGGATTTCGCCGGATCAGTGTTTTAACCCAGTATAAATCCCACAGCCTGATGCGGCATTTACAGCAAGGTTGGAATTTCCTGCGCGCGGAAACGAATGAGTTCGTCGATATTATCCCGGCCCAGCAGCGCATCGATGAAAATCAATGGTATCAGGGGACGGCGGACGCTGTTTATCAGAATATTGATATTTTGAGCAACCATAAGGCGGATTTCGTTTTAATCCTGGCTGGCGATCATATTTATAAAATGGATTACGCCGCTTTGCTTGCCGAACATATCCGCAGCGGCGCCGATTTGACAATTCCTTGTATCGAAGTGCCGCGTATGGAGGCCACCGGGTTTGGGGTCATGGATATTGATGCTGATAATAAAATTCTCAGCTTCCTTGAAAAACCTGCCGATCCCCCCGGAATGCCCGATAAACCGGATATGGCGATGGCAAGCATGGGGATTTATGTCTTTAATGCCCGTTTCCTCTATGAACAATTAAAACGTGACGCCGCCGATGAACAATCCAGCCATGATTTTGGCAAGGATATGATCCCGTATCTGGTGCCGCGGGCAAAGGTTGTGGCGCATCGCTTTTCAAACAGCTGTGTTCGCCATCCCGATGCCGATGCTTATTGGCGGGATGTTGGCACGGTGGATTCTTTCTGGGAAGCCAATATCGA
>CAACXI010000076.1_pt1 | contig 16037 bp, 15 predicted proteins | sample 2275891 | NCBI WGS metagenome assembly CAACXI01 (sample SAMEA5312484, study PRJEB27640) | indoor metagenome | biome: indoor environment; feature: controlled; material: polymer antistatic dissipative epoxy resin | place: Italy | collected 2014-05-27 | reverse complement strand
TAAAAACCTAAGCTCCCGCCGCAATCGACGGCTGGGTCAGCCCGATCCCACGGGCGCTATCAAACCCTCCGACCAGATTATTACCAAGGCCCGTCCCGGTTGATTCCAGCGTGGTATCAATTCCCAATTCCTTGATCAGGTTTTTGGACGCTTCCAGAATGCGGACCTTCAGCATCACTTGCTGTTCACCGGTGACATCCAAAAGATTGACGATAATTTCGTCAGGCTTGCCCTTCAGATTCTGAATCTCACCAATATAAGCCGCGACAATTTGTGTAATCCGGTTTGAAATCGCCGGATTTGAAACGGTGCCGGTCAGAATGACCTGATCGTTCAGGGCTTTGACCTTCACTTTTTCATTCGGGTACATATCGTCCAGATAAGCCTGTACCGCCGTTTCATCAAGTTTGACGTGAATATCCATCCGTTGCAAAAGATTGCCCTCGGCATCCAGCACCATCAAATTAGTATCACCCAGATTGGACCCGACGATATACAGCTTGTCCGATTGAATCGCGACAACATCGGCAATGGATGGGTTTGCCACCAGAACATCGGCAACAACACCATTAATTTTGACAATTTCACCCTTGCCTAGCGTAACCGTGACAAGCTCTGCCGATTTCTGGCCGATTGAACTGAGATCGCCCTTTTCAGCATGAGAATAAACCGCCGGCATTGTCATGCCGCACAGGGCCAGAACAGCAACCATAGCGATGGTCCGCGTACCCGGAAGTTTCATAAAGGATCGTTTCATAGCAACACACTTTATTATTGAAGAAGGATCAGGATCGATCAAAGATAGTCAGCGCGAGGGATTAACGCGTAGGAAGGTTGGTGACGTCGCCGCCATTGTATATTCTAACATTATGCTGACGGGCGCCCGCAGTTTCAGCCACCTTATTCATGCGTTCCGTCAATTCTTTATTCATGCGGATAATCCGCGCATCGGAAACAACGGGGCTTTCATCATTTGAAATCTTGTCATCACCCAGCGCGCGCAGCGACAGCGATAAATCACCCATTTCATTCGCCAGTGATACAACTTGCGCTTCACGTTCCGTGACTTGCAGCGTGACAGTTTTGCCAACCTTGGCAGACGCTTCTTCATCCTTGACTGTACGTTGGTCAACGGCCAGAACCTTAACATTCTGCAAAACAGTTTCCGTGGCGTAACGGCTGACGTTTTCGTCAATTACGCGCTGTATGTCCGGTTGTACCGTTTCATCGACATTCACAGATGGAATGCTGACCGTATAGGTCAACATGACATCAACATAATCGCCGGGATTGATAAAGCCACCCGCCATGGTGGACGCATTAACGTTAACAGCAACAGCCCGGTAGCCGGGCTCCAGCGCGGCGGCAAGGAAACCGCCATCATTGCTGACGACACCGCTGGTGAGAATCGGTTCATCCAAAGCAAAGGGGCGAATGGCGCGGCCAGATAAAGACTCGGTTGTTTTTTTGCCATCAACGCGCTTGACGGTGCCAGGATAGACCGCTTCTTCCGGCCATGTTTTCCATTTGATATTTTCGGCCGTTAGCAGGTTGCCAACAGCGATGGGTGCCGCAGCAACCAAAATGTACACTTTTGGAATTTCCTGCACGACTTTCTGTTCTTCCTTGCCGCCCTTCAGCATAGCGCTGAGCAACATCGCCACGAAAAGGGCAATCAGGGTCGCGCCGCCAAAGGCGATCAGGACATTTTTGTTCATAAGGCGCCCTCACGGGTTAAGCAGAACTGCAATTCATGGACAGAAGCGACATTGCCGGGACCGGCAGTCGTAAGATTGAAGATAATTATAGCGTGTTTCCGGTCCAAGTGGAATGACAAAAGCCTGATCCTTAAATCTGAAAATAACCAAGCGTCGCAAATGTGATCAACGCCCCAAACACAATTGCAATTCCATAAGGCAAAACACGTTCACCCCGCCGCGCCTTTTCAGGCCAAGATTGCGGCCCGCAACCCGGTATGGCAAAACGCGTCCGCGTAAAAACAAAGTTCAACAGGATCAACCCCAGCCCGGCAATGGACATCACGATCAGGAACGGCAAGATGCCCTTTATCCCGATCCAGAGCGCAATTGCGGCCGCCAGTTTTGAATCCCCCGCCCCCCAGATCCCAAACGCAAACATCATGAAGGTCACGAACAGCATCATCATAAAAGCAAGCCCATGAACCCAGGGCGCCGCAAACGGCGTACTCTCCGGTCCCATACCGTAAGACGCAGCATAGGCGGCAAAGAAAGCGCACGCGAGAATAGCGGATAAAGAATTAGGAATGGTCATGGTCCGGAAATCCGTAACACAAGCCGCCAGCAATGCGCCCATAGCAACAAGGATTGCTGCACAGTAAAGAGCGGTCATTGCGATGATCATAAATTGTCCCACTTAAAAAAAGAAAAGCCCACCCGTATAAATGGGTGGGCTTTTCAATAAATTTTCTACTAATCGGGAATTGCTGCTGCATCAGTAGCGGCTTGGTCCATTTTTCCACCAATCGTGTTAAACAGATCTCTTAAATCCTCACCAAATGCGAAAATGGCAGCAACAATTGCCAGCGAGATCCCGCCAGCAATCAGGCCGTATTCAATCGCCGTGGCGCCTTCATTATTTTTCTTGAATGCGCGTGCGGCAGTAATCATGCGTGCTTCAGCAGAAGCCATCATAGTAATGAGCATATTTGTAACTCCTTCGATCTTTGTATATTTCCAGCTTGTTTAACTTGAACCCGAGAGCTTCAGCTCTGGCATACCATTGCGGCACGACTGAAGCTTAACCTACATCTATCAGAATATACTATAACTTTTTAAAAATAGGTTAAGAACAAAGTATTACGTCAATTAATTTCAGTCTAGAAATTCAAATATTAAGTAAAATAAGATGGATTTATATGATGTTTACATAAAATTTTATCAATCAACAATAGATCTGTATTCTGACAGTATATGAATACTATTATTATGCGGAATATTAAAATTTCTACTTAAACGGCAATAAAAACGCCCTACCCCCTTGGTATTGGGAAAAGTAGAGCGTTTTTATACTGTTTCTATTCTTTAATATGCAGATTGCTCAATTCGCGCGCAATTTGTTGGAAGACGCTTTTCAACACCTCTTGCGTTGGCGCCTCAAAATACGTCGCGGAACTTGTCGCACAATCCTTATAAAATTGTTTGTTCGCTGCCGACACTGCCGTTTCCGATTTAAAGACGATTGTATAAATGAGAACGGGCGGATCTTGCGCCTTTAATGCATTACACACGGCGGCAAAACGCTGGTTCAATCCTTTGGTTGCACCATTACTGCTGACCACGACATCGTTTTTGGCTGTGGCCCAATAATACGAATATGTTCCATCCATGGTGTTATCGCCATCGGTCATCATGATGACCGCTTTGCTCCAATAATCATTATTCCACGCGGATGCTTCGGTTAAAGGAGCCTCCGGTGAAATCATTCTGTAACCCCACGTCATCCCCGCATTCCCCTGAGTATTGCCGTCGGCTTGCATCTTATTAATCGCCGTGATCAAATCATCCCTATTACTAGTCAACGGTGTGATTTGGGCACGCGGGCAACTTTTCGCTGGTGTGTTATTTTTGCAATAGCAATATGTGGCTGTGCATATTCCCTTGCTGGTTCCGCTTTGCGCACAGGAACTACAGCTTGCCGTTGCATTGGAATATTCAGTGTTGTTGTTGCCGCTGGTCGGCGCGCAACTGCTATTTTTTCCTACGATTTTTCCGTACATATAAATGTCCCACGGCCCTTCGTAATCATCGACAGATTCCTGGGGCCAGGGATCGTTATTTGTTTTAGCTGGATTCCATCCATGCCCATTGCAGTTACTTCCACACGTTGTGCCGGTGGTCGTCCAAAGCTGGCCATGCGATCCAGTAACGTGTTTTGCAGATGCGTTATAATTACTATCCAGATGTTCAACAACGCATCCATACCAGCCCGTGCTGCTATTCGGATCATTTGTAAAACTCACCCCGGATGGTAGCGTCACGAACGGTTCAACCTGATTCCCCTGACGGTCAAGGTAAGGCGCGATGCCATCCGGTTTCAAACCTAGCCCATAGGTACCAACACGAACGGCGTTCGCGTAAGGCACAATCCCAATGCGAATATCATTTTTGTCCTGTGCCTTATCAAACATGATGTTTACAAATTCGCGCGATGCGATTTGTAATGCCGTCATATTGGTATCGCCGTTCCTGTTTGGCTTATACGTCATTGATCCGGTGTTATCCAGAACCAGCACGGCTTCAACACCCTTGACCTGTTTGCGTACGGTCGAACTGGCATTCACCCCAATCACTTTGGTGCCAACAACGGCCATGAAGAATGTATCGTAGTTAATTGAGGCTGAAACTTTGATATCATCGCCTTCTGCTGTAAAGCGGACTTCCAGATCACTGCCGATGCGGTGCTTTGGATAATTGGCCGTCATAAAATCTTCGATACGCTTCTGCATTTGCGCGGCTTGTTGTTCAGTTGTTCCTGTAAACGTCGACCCTGCCGCCGCCAGCGCCGCCGCATCTACCGCCCGGCTTAACCTTTCGCGCACCAGATAAGCCTGGGACAAATCAATCGACAAGCCAATAGACGTTATCAAAAGTGGCAGTAAGACGGCCACATAAACAGCCACAGACCCAGCCCTGCCCGTGAACCAGCTTTGGAACTTGACCATTATCGGCTTGATGCGACTTTGCGACATACGGATCTCCATTTGATCATTACTCTTTTATTCTCGGCTTATTCTCGGGTCACAACAGAGCTGCGGCGACCACGCGAGAATGCGACTTCGCGCATTCTAAAGGCTTTAATGACCATGCTGCCGAAGGTTGGTTCATAGTCGTATAAAACAGTGACCATCAACACCCCTTCTCCCTTTGTCCCAAGGCCAAAACTTCTATTTTCCGCCTGCGCTTCCAAGCTGCCACTTGACGTCATGTTTTTGCTTTCACGCCATAAAACTTCCGGCTCGTCGTCATCGTCAAATTGGACACTGATGATATCAATGCCGATATCATCAGAATCGGCATAGGGATTCATGGCCAGCCCCGCCGCCTTAATCGCCTGATCCAGCGAACGGTCCGATACGGTCTGCGCGCGCGTCAAAAGATCGGCCGCTGCATTCGACGCCGTAATCATTTTGTGATTCACGGTAATGGCGTGCCCAACATCATAAACACCCAATAACATGACCAGCAGAACGGGGAAAAGCATCGCCGTTTCCATGACAGCCATGCCATCATTCTGCCTGATCCAGCGATGCAGTAAGGGACGTAATAACCTCATGTGCCGCTCGCCTCTTCGCTGAAATCATAGGGTTCCGTTTGCAGGACAACCGTTGTCATGATCGGGATCGTATGATCCGGTTCTTTAGAAAACACATTGGCAAAAAACGGCGTCAATAATTTATAACGGTAAACAGCCCGAATCAAAACGACACTACTCGATTCACCAGCGTCAAAATCACGGGGTTGTAGATTTCCATCTTCGTCATATACGGGCGTATAACTCCCCGCATTTCCAAAATCATCATCAGGCATCGCGATCACTTCAATGCCGACATTCTCACATTTAATAAGACCGAACAAATGGCTGCATACCTCCTGACGGAAGGCCGTCGCTGGATCCAGCGCAGTTTGTTGTTGTAACTGCCCGGTGCGGATAATCCGGGCACTGGCATTAATACCGCTTTCCATCATATTGGATGCCGCAAAAAACAGGGATAACTCAATAATGGCAAAAGTGATGTAAATAAAAGGAAAGATCATCAACGCAAACTCAATTGCGACAGCCCCTTCGGTCCTGCCTGCGAATTCGCGACGATAAATTTCCAGCTTTTTGCTCACTCTTGAGTCCCCGCCCTCCCCCAGTATAGGAGATAAGCTTTTAATTGCCTGTGAATGTTGAATAAATCTTGGCTAAAAAGAAGATCGAATTTGATCCAAAATCTCTGGATCAGGAATCAGGCCTTTGGATTTTTGGCCGGCTTTTCGGCAGGATCGTCCGCAAACCCATAAGCATCGACGGGACTATCCCCGGTCACTTCAGGCCCCCAGCGCTCGACCAGTTCCGCCTGTCGCTTGGCAATCTGGTTCCTGCGGAGGCCGCCGCGCTGAACCATAACCGAACCCACTAGACCCGATATTGACCAATCAATGATGTAACCTACGCCCGCCGCGCAATACATAACCACGATGGTCAACGGGTCGGTTATAATGGTCAGCGCATTATCCATCGCTGCGCCGGTCGTCCATAATTGCAGGATAAACGGGGTGCAACCCGCGGCATTCATGGCCCCTACTGTCAAAACGCGCGTTTTCTCAGCTGTCCGGTCAATGAATAAAGCCACAAAAGTTGGCAGCATCCCAATCAGCAAAAGCATTGTCGTTGACATGGCAGCGATACCGGCCAGCAGAATAAAAACCAGCATAAGCTGAATTTGCCAAGAGCGCCCGGCCTTCTTTTTTGATTTCTTTTTAGCGGCCATCAGAAAACAGATCCTTTTGAAAGAACCATAAAGACAAAGAACATCATCGTAATACCGGCCAGCACACAGGATGATAGGGCGGCAATTTCTCGCCCAACGCCACGATTAAACTGTGCCGGGTCAGTCATTTTTGCTTCCAGGCGCGCACCTTCAACGCGTAACTGGTAATAATCCTGACGGGCTTGATTATACCCGTCCGTATCTTTTTGCGCGGTTGCATGATTATCCAAAAGATTAACAATCTTGGCGATGTCACCATGTTCGCTAATCTGCGTAACCTTGGATTTTAGGGCAATGCGCAGTTCACGGTCATGAAACTGATTATAAACAGGATCAAGAATCTCACTGATCCAGCGGCATATACCAGGGAATTTTTCCATTCTTGAGCGTTGCTGAATGGCCGCCAAAGCCTTGATATTCCCCATGATCTTTCTGTGCATTTCATCTGAACCCAACTCTACCAGATAGGGATCAATATCCTGCCTATCCTTCACGGATAAAAAGGCCGTTACATGACGGTCAAAAAAGAGTTCAGGATGACTGGAGCTTTCAGAAATTTTCTCAAAAGCCTGCATCATGTCTTCGGGATTACGAACGTAATAGCCTTTCAGCTTGTCACTCAGGCAATACCCTTCCGGATTGAGGAAATAGAGGCAACGCTCCAGACCATAAGCAATATTATTCTGCCGCAGGAACGCCCGACAACTGTCAAACCGTGAAACGATCGACCCAACATCCACAGTGGTTTCCGGTTGTGAGGACAGCCAGAATAAAAATGTTTGTTGATTAATCAGTTCAACATAGGGCTGTAAATCTTTTTTAGTAATCATCGCATCGGCCAATGCCGCACCAAAGCCTTCGGGATGGACGCTCATCCCCTTGTAGCGGATTGGCGCTTCAGGATCGAGGGCAATGGAAACGCGACACAGCAAGCGATCCCAATAACCGGCAGAGCGCCCAAGCTCCGCACTTGTTTCCACAGCTGACTCAAGACGCTTCATGACAGCCGGGTCTTCCAGCGAACGCCCAACCCATTGCTCCAGATTCCCGCTTTCAACAAGCTGGGCCGCTTCGGATTGATTTTTACCGAGGTCCATTGCAAGCAAGGCAGGGCGAAGATAGCGCTCATCGAGAAAATGAACCGGGCGCGCCGCCTTGATCTTTTTAACACCCTGCTTCGGCGTCAAACGCTGACCATCCAGCCAGCCCATCACATCTTCAAGATTCCAGCGCTGCTTCTGATCGTCATTTAAAAGGCCGCGCAATAATTCCAGTATGTCGCCTGAAAAACGGTCCTTGCCCGTGAGCGCCATATAGCTGCCCTGATCGATTTTATACCGGATGATTTCATCGTCGCTCAACCCTTCCATCGGGTCACGATGACGCAAAATGACAGCAAGACTAACACCCAGCGCGTACATATCATCATCGATTGTCGGCTGGCCGCGGCCAATCGGGCTACACATTGCCCGCTCCACCGTCTCAAACAAAACCGGCTGACAGAAAGATGGCGGCGTTGCCAGACATTCCCCCAGCACCGTCCGGTCAACGACCCCAGACGCCCCGACCGGAAACATATTGGACGGGCGTATATTCCCATGAACCACATCAGAGTTACGCAAATCCTGCAAAATATGAATCAGGGGCTTCACAACTGATTGTTGCACCAGTTCAGGCTTCCAACCCATACCGCGAAATTCACCTTCGGGTGTCAACGGTTTGCCGATGAGATGTTCGTAAATGAACACATAATGCTGATTACCCGTTAGGGGCCAGTTCAAAACACCATTCGCAGCAAGGCGGGTCAGATTAGGATTTGTAATGGTCGCATACGCCGTGGCAGACCGGCTGCGCGGGGTCAGATTGGGTTCGCAGACCAGCGCATAATATGTTGCCTGCGAAACATCGGATAGTTCAGATGCTGCATAGGCCTTCACCGGCCCCTGATCCAGATGCGGCAAACGCTTTCCCGCATGAATATAATATTGACCGTTAAAAGAAGCGATCTGACCGCCGCCGCTGACTGCCGGGGCAACAGCAGCCGGACTAGCCGCCGCCGGGCCGGGCAGATTGTCTTCAGGCGTCACAGCCTTATCAGTTTGTATATCGCTCAAGATGGGACAGCCTGAATTGCGGGCATTAGGGAAAAGAAAAGCGTTGCGCCCCGAAAGGGGCACATCACCAGTCTAACCGCGGATGAGCGATTTGTAAAATAATGACGTAAAGGCCGGCAAAGGATCAGGCGAGGAACGGATCCTGCATCAAAATCGTATCGTCCCGTTCCGGGCTGGTCGAGAGCAGCGTGACCGGTGTATCAATCAGCTCTTCAACCCGGCGAACATATTTGACCGCTTCGGCAGGAAGCTCGGCCCAGGACCGTGCGCCTTGTGTGCTGCCGCTCCATCCGGGGATGCTTTCATAGATGGCCTTTACATTGGCCTGATCGATCATCGAAGCCGGATAATGGTCAATCCGCTTGCCGTTCAGTTCATAGCCAACACAGATTTGCAGTTCCTTCATACCGTCCAGAACATCCAGCTTGGTCAGGGCAATGCCGTCAATCCCGCCGACTTTACAAGCCTGGCGCACTAAAACCGCATCGAACCAGCCACAACGGCGCTTGCGCCCGGTGACGGTTCCAAATTCGTGGCCGCGTTGGCCCAGCAATTCGCCGGTTTCATTTTCCTGTTCGGTTGGAAACGGTCCCGTGCCAACACGGGTTGTATAGGCCTTGGTAATCCCCAGAACATAGCCTACTGATTTCGGACCAACGCCCGATCCTGTGGCGGCTTGTCCGGCGACCGTATTGGATGAAGTAACATACGGGTATGTGCCGTGATCGACGTCCAGCATGGTGCCCTGTGCGCCTTCAAACAGCACCTTTTCACCGGCAATCCGCGCCTGTTCCAGACGTTTCCAGACCACGCCCGTGTATGGCAGGATTTTATCCGCCAACGCCATCAGATCGTTATAAAGCGTATCCACATCCAGTGTTTCAGCACCCAGACCCTTCAGCAGGGCATTATGATGCATCAACAGGTTTTCGAGTTTTTCACGCACCAATTCCGGATGCGCCAGATCGCAGACGCGCAATCCGCGCCGGGCGACTTTATCTTCATAGGCCGGGCCGATGCCGCGCCCGGTGGTCCCAATTTTGCTGCCGGGTTTCTTCCCTTCACGCACCGCTTCCAATGCTTTATCGGTGGCCTGGTGAACAGGCAGGATCAACGCAGCGTTTTCCGCCAGCATCAAATTATCAGGGCCGATATGAACGCCCTTTTCCTGCAAGGATGCGATTTCTTTCAACAGGTGCCATGGATCAACGACAACGCCATTGCCGATGATGGATAATTTACCCGGACGAACAATCCCGGAAGGCAGCAGGCTCAGCTTATAAACAACACCGTCAATGACCAGCGTATGTCCGGCATTATGCCCGCCCTGAAAACGCACAACGATGTCTGCGCGGCTGGACAGCCAATCGACAATTTTCCCTTTGCCCTCATCACCCCATTGGGACCCGATGACCGCGACATTACCCATGATACTCTCCGATGTTTGGCTGTTACGGACAAGTTTTGCCCGACCACAGCCGGACAATCAAGGGCAGATGGGATGTTTTGAACAGATTAGGCGGCCCGATGTGGCTTTCCGGTCCCCTGCTGGCGGGTTGCCGCGGCAAAGCCTTCGGAGGTAAAGCCCAGCGTTTGCATGAATTTGAGTTGTTTGGCGGCCAGAATGGTTTGTGCCGCATCGGCATGACCGAATTGCGTGGCGATATTAAAGGCTGTCCGGTCTTCATCATCACGGGCGTCAAAATCGACATTTTCAAAAACCAGCGCGCGGATGGTCGCTTTATCCCCCGTTTGGGCAGCCTGAAACAGGCGGTTTTGTGCGGTTTGAGCGGTCATTTGGACCTCCTGAGCAAATCTGCTGAATTGTTGAAAACAATATAGATTTATATTTTCATAATGTCAATAAATATGGTAAAACCCTTTTGCAAAATAACATATTAAACACACGGAAAAGGGAGGCAGACATGACAACATCAAAAATCAATCTGGCTTCCGACCCTGCTGATCGTCCGAAAACGATTCCACTGCGACCCAAAATTTATCTCTGCTATGGGCGGGACGACATGAACCGCGGCGACAGCCACGGTTATCTGGGCATTGCAAAGGCAATCGCCCGCAAAACAAACGGGGCGCTGCATCGTCTTGATATGCCTTTACTGGCCGATTTATACCCCGACCTGCCCTATCGCGAAGCCTGTGCGGCTTATGTCGCGGATAACGGAACACCCGATCTTGTTTTATCGCGTGAATGGTTTCGCTTACCCGATTGTATGCGCCTGACTTCCATTTTTTGCGTCAGCAAAATCAACGAAGAATTATCGCAGCGTTATGCCAAGGGAACGAAACTTGTATCCCACAATATCACACGCGAACGCCTGAGGCAGGAAGGCGCAGAATTTGCGCACCTTCATCCCGGCATTGATCATCCGTTGATTGCCGTTATGATGGTCCATGATCATGGCATCGGCAGCGCTCCTCAGGATCTTGTCGCGTTATGCGACGATTTTGAACGCGCCACCATCTATGTTTGTTCCAGCCCGCGCACCCGTGAAGATGAATTCTATCAGTTCCAAAAACGCATTCTTCTTGAAATGGCCCAGAAGAACCGGAGCCGGGATATTAAAGTCCGCGGATATTTTCTGAACGGAGAAAAAGCAGCCGGAAACCCCCATAACCCGTATGTCGGATTATTGGATCAAGCGGATCATATCGTTGTCGTTGGCCCATCCCAATCGCTCGTTTCGGAAGCCTTGGCGTCTGGAAAATCTGTTCATGTCTATAACCAGACGGAAAACTATGCGCATCTGGAAGATAAGGGACTGGTGCATGATTTTAATCGTTATGCCCTGAACAATCATTTCCAGACTGCGGCCATTGAACCGGTGAACCTGACCGATCAAATCGCGGATGGCATTATCCGTGATTACACAGATCACGTGCAAAACTTTGGGCCCTTCCGTAAGCTCTGCCGCACCATTGTCCAAAAGGCGGGGTTTTGCTGATGACAACACCGTTTCCCGCACAACCCATTATCTATGTCAACTTTCCACCGGAAAGTGCCGTGGGTGGTGATATGCATGGGCTGGTCGGCATAGCCGACGTCGTCGCACAGAAATTGAACGGGATCGTCCACCACGTTTCAGTAAAGACATTGCACAATGCCTATCCTGCGGATTTACCGGCTGGGGCTTACCAGAAATTTGTCGATGATCACGGGCGCCCCGATATTCTTTTTACACTGGGCAAAAGCAACTTTCCAAAAGCCCTGCACGACAAATCAATTTTCGTGATTAGCGAAATCAATGAAAAATTGACCGAAAAATATGCCGCCAATTCACCGCTGGTCGCCCATCACATCACTGCTGACCTGCTGAATGCTGAAGGTTTAAAATTTCGGGAAAAACATCCCCATATTCAACATCCGATTCTCGCGGTTATGGTCGCCTCAGATTACAACATCAATGGCTTTACAGATTCATTGATGAAGATTTGTGAGAATGACAACAAAGCAACAATCTTTATCTGCACCAGCCCACGAACCAGCCATGATGATTTCAAAAGAATGAAGCAGGCGATCATGGCCAAGCTTTACGCCACCCGACGTGCCTACGATATTGTCGTTGAATCATTTCATCTCAACCGGGAATGCTATTTCAAGGGATATTATAATCCTTATTTGGGCCTTCTGCGCGAAGCAGACCACATCGTTGTTTGCGGGCAATCACAATCCATGGTGTCGGAAGCCTTGATGACGGGAAAATCTGTCCATGTTCATCACCAACTGAACGATTATAGCGATCTGGTCAATAAAGGGTTAGTCCATGAGTTCAATCGCGCATCGGGTAAGGGGAATCTTGTGACACAATCTGTCACCCCCATCAATCTGACCGAACAAATCGCTGATGGCGTTATTGAGGATTACCGCCAGCATCTTGAACAAAGCCGCCGTCAGGCTGCCCCGCCGCCACACAATCGCCGGGAACCATAAATGCTCAGAACCCTTTTTAACAAGGCTGCCAAACCGCCTTATCTTCCCGAAACACCAGTGGTACTGGTGAGCACCCTTGGCGATGACAGCACGCGCGGGGACAGCCATGGCTATATCGGCATGGGAAAAATCGTTGCTGAAAAGCTGGGTGGGTCATATCACTATGTCGATGAAAGCGTTCTGCGGGATCGCTTCCCAAAAATCGATCATCCAGAGCTCAGGCTCAACGCTTTTATAAGTGAGATTGGCACACCCGATATTGTCTTTTCACGCTGCCATCACGACTATGAAGACCATAATGACTTCTCAGGTAAAACGCCGTATTTAATTAATCAGATTAACGAAAACCTCGTTCCTTTTTTTTCATCCCTGAGAGATCTGGTTGCACATCACCTCACCCCCACCCTTCTTGAAGAAGAAGGAAAAAAATTTGAGGCGGCTTATCCCAACCTACCCCACCCTCTGGTGGCGGTCATGATGACGGGTTCACCGGGCCGGACACTTCCAGAAATACTGCCCAACACGTTGCAATATTTTGGGCAATCTACTGTCTTCATCTGCACAAGCCGGCGTACGGAACAATATTATTTCGAAAAAATGACAAAAGAACTCAACGTCTCTTTAAACAATCTGGGGCTTACAGACCGGGTTCAGATTTTAGGTTATGAATTTCATACAGCCAAGGCAAACAATGCTTATAACCCCTATATGGGCCTATTAAACAAGGCTGACCACATCATTGTGTGTGGCAGTTCTAATTCAATCGTGTCGGAATCCTTGGCAACAGGGAAAACCGTCCACCTTTCTGAATGTCACAATGAATATTATCCATTGATAGAAAGGGGACTGGTATCAGATTTCAATGAATCAGCAAAAAATATGCCGCTGGAAACGAGAGCGATTAAACCGCTCAATCGCACCGAATTCCTGGCAACCCGTATTGTCGATCAATACCGCCATAAACAACAACGCAAACTCGGATTTTTCGGTGCTATCGGCGCCTATATGATGGACGGTTAATATGCTGAGAACCCTTTTTAACAAGGCCGCTAAACCTTCTTATATTCCGCAAAAACCAGTCATTGTGGTGAGCACGCTTGAGGATGACAAATCCCGTGGCGACAGCAATGCCTATAAACGTCTGGGCCAGTTGATTGCTGATAAAATTGGCGGAGAATACCGTTACGTTGATGAAAATTTCTTAATGACAAAATACCCGGATAGTTCCGATTACCGGGCCGCGCTTTCCATTTATATCGAAGAAAACGGTACGCCGGATATTGTCTTTGCGCGTTACCGCCATCAATGGATTGCCGAAAAAGACTTATATTCAAAATCAAAAAATCCCTTTTATGTCCAAGGGATTAATGAGTACATGACAAAGGAGATTACAGGTGAGAAAGAACAGGTGTCCCATCATCTGACACCAGCCCTGTTAAAGGAAGAAGGTATAAAATTCCGCTCCGCCCATCCTGATATGCCCAAAAATCTGGTTGCTGTCATCGTTGCAGATTGCAGCCTCGGCTGTAATTTTCCTGAAACACTTCTTTCCAGCCTGCCGAAAAATGAACAAACAGGAATTTTCATCTGTACCAGTCGCCGCACACCAAGCGAAAACTTTGAATACATAATGCAATCAATGTCGTTTCATATGGACGGTGGAGACAGCACGGATCATCTTGTCTTACGCGGTTATGATTTCCGCACCGGGCGGGAACAAAACGCCTATAACCCTTATATGGGCCTAATCAATGAGGCGGACCACATTGTGATTATTGGCAGTTCACAATCAATTGTTTCTGAATCCTTGTCGCGAGGCAAGTCTGTCTATTTGCATGAAAACTATGACCCTTATGATGAGTCTGAAAAAGCTGGGCTGGTGAAGTATTTTAACACCATGTCGGCGCATAAAAATCTGCAGACCGACACCGTGACGGTTTATAACCCGACCGAATGCCTTGCCGATGGCTTAATCAAAAAATACCGCCGCCATTGTCAAAAACAACTGGGTATCGGGCGCAGGGCGCTGGCCTATTTAATGGATGGCTGAACTAAAAAAATCAGGCTGATTTTGCGGCTGTTTCAATAACGGCACACAAATCGCTGACCACGCTTTGGACCAGATCATGATTATCACCTTCGGCCATAACCCGGATCAACGGTTCTGTCCCCGATGCGCGAACCAAAAGACGCCCATCATTGGCCAGATGCGTCTGCGCCTTGGCAATCGCATCCTTCACAAGATCGTTTTCCAGCGGCTTGTTGCCCGACGCAAAGCGCACATTCTGTAGCACCTGCGGAACGGGGGTAAAAACATTCAAGGCGGTCGAAGCCGGGAAGCTTTGCTGCTGGAGAACGGCCAGCACTTGTAACGCCGCCATTAATCCATCACCGGTCGTGCCGTAATCGGACATGATGATATGGCCCGATTGTTCGCCACCCAGATTGAAACCATCCTGACGCATCCGTTCGACAACATGGCGGTCACCCACCGGTGTTCGCGCCAGCGTCAACCCACGGCCCGTTAAAAAACGCTCCAGCCCCAGATTGGACATCACCGTGGCCGCGATACCGCCGCCGCGCAAACGTCCGTTTTCGTGCCATTTTTGCGCCATCAGCGCCATCAACTGGTCACCATCAATCCGGCGGCCCTTTTCATCGACCATAATCAAACGGTCAGCATCGCCATCCAAGGCAATACCCATATCGGCCTTTTCAGAAACAACGCGTTCCTGCAGGGCATCAGTGGCCGTGGCCCCGCATCCCGCATTGATATTGCGGCCATTTGGATAAATACCCATGGGCACGACTTCGGCTTCCAGCTCCCACAATACTTGGGGCGCGATTTTATAGGCCGCGCCATGAGCGCAATCGATAACAATTTTCAAACCATCAAGGCTGAGGCCGCGCGGGAAACTGTTTTTCAGGAATTCAATGTAGCGTCCATGCGCATCATCCATGCGCCGCGCCTTACCGATCATGTCGGGTTCCGGAAGTTCACCGGATAAATCCTGATCCAGTCGGCCCTCAATAGCTTCTTCCAATGAGTCCGGAATTTTATAACCATCAGATCCGAACAGTTTAATGCCGTTATCTTCATACGGATTATGCGAGGCGGAAATCATCACGCCGACATCCGCGCGCAAGGACCGCGTCAACATGGCAACGCCCGGTGTTGGAATGGGGCCCAGCAGAATAACTTCCATGCCCATCGCAACAAACCCGGCTGCCATCGCTTCTTCCAGCATATAGCCGGACAGGCGGGTATCCTTGCCGATAATCGCGCGGTTCTGGTGCAGCCCGATATGATCATGTTGCAGCGACAAGGCGGTTGCCATTGCCACTTTTAAAGCCATATCCGCCGTCATCGGAAAACTGTTTGTCCGACCGCGAATACCATCCGTTCCAAAATATTTTCGTGCCATGATGCGATTCATACAGGAAATCGGTGGCGAGGAAC
>CAACXI010000046.1_pt1 | contig 16209 bp, 13 predicted proteins | sample 2275891 | NCBI WGS metagenome assembly CAACXI01 (sample SAMEA5312484, study PRJEB27640) | indoor metagenome | biome: indoor environment; feature: controlled; material: polymer antistatic dissipative epoxy resin | place: Italy | collected 2014-05-27 | reverse complement strand
TCCTTGTGCTCGCCAACGCCGCGGCCTTCGCGGATTTCAATCGTCATCGAACGGGATACAACGTCACGGCTGGCCAGATCCTTGGCTGATGGCGCATAACGCTCCATAAACCGTTCGCCTTCGGAGTTGGTCAGGTAACCGCCCTCGCCCCGCACGCCTTCGGTAATCAGGCAGCCTGCGCCATAAACGCCGGTCGGGTGGAATTGAACGAACTCCATATCCTGCAATGGCACACCGGCCCGCAGGGCCATCGCGCCACCATCACCGGTGCAGGTATGCGCCGAGGTACAGGAGAAATACGCACGGCCATAACCGCCCGTTGCCAGCACGGTCTGATGACCACGGAAACGGTGGATGGTCCCATCCATCAAATTCCACGCCAGAACGCCAACGCATTCATCGCCGTCCATAATCAGATCCAGCGCAATATATTCAATGAAGAATTCAGCCTTGTGCTTCAGGGCCTGCTGATAAAGCGTATGCAAAATCGCGTGGCCAGTCCGGTCAGCGGCGGCACAGGTGCGTTGCGCCGTTCCCTTGCCGTAATGGGTGGTCATGCCGCCAAAGGCACGCTGGTAAATTTTACCTTCCGCCGTGCGACTGAACGGGACACCGTAATGTTCCAGTTCGATAATCGCCGGGATGGCTTCCTTGCACATATATTCAATCGCGTCCTGATCACCCAACCAGTCCGACCCCTTGATGGTGTCGTAGAAATGGAAGCGCCAGTCATCTTCACCCATATTGCCCAGGGCTGCGGAAATGCCGCCCTGTGCCGCCACGGTGTGCGACCGGGTTGGAAAAACCTTGGAAATACAGGCTGTTCTTAAGCCCTTTTCCGCCATGCCGAATGTCGCGCGCAAACCGGCACCCCCAGCCCCGACGACAATGACATCATATTCGTGATCGATAATTTGATAGTTGTGTGACATGGAACCCTAGCCGGCAAACGCGATTTTAAGGATGGAAAAAATAGTGGCAACCGCCGCAGCGAAAAAGAACAGCTTGATAGAGATCAGCTTGGCAAGTTTATAGCCTTCGTTATGGATGTAATCCTCAATGATGACCTGTGCGCCCAGTGCCGCATGGTAAAAGGTTGTAATGATCGACAGGATCATCAGCACCGCATTCACTGGCTGGGCCAGCCATGCTGTAAAGCTGGCATAATCCAGAATACCAAAATTGGTGACCGACCAGACCAGCCAGATCATCAAAGGAATGCTGGCCACGGACGTTATGCGTTCATGCATCCAGTGATGCGCCCCGCTTTGCGTGGACCCCTCACCGCGCGCGGCGGAAAGGGGGCTTTTGAAATCTTCTTTTTTGCTGTTTGTCATGATTGCTTATCCGAAAAAGACGTTCCACCAGACCAGCGCCGTTGACAGCGCGGTGGCGATTAAAACAGCATAGCCGCTGCAAAAGGCGGTCTTGATTTCAAAACCCAGCCCGATATCCCAGAACAGGTGACGGATGCCGTTGAACATATGATAGAACAACGAAACCGTCCAACCGAACAACATGAACAGGCCCAGCGGGCTGGTTGCGAAATTCTGGAACTGGATAAACGCGTCTTCGCCTGTGGCGGCGGCCAGCAACATCCAGATGACCATCAGCGTGCCAAACGCCAAAGCCACACCCGTCGCCCGGTGCAGGATGGACAGCGCCATGGTCAAACGCCAGCGGTAAACCTGTAAATGGGGAGAAAGCGGTCTGTCAGCCATGAACTCTAAATCCTTGAATTTTTCCAAGGACATATTAGAGCCTGTCGGCTGGATTTTAAACCCCTAAAACCGGATTAAAACGCGTTTTCAGAGGAAATTATGCGGCCGGATGAAAGGTCAGGCAGACACCATTCATGCAATAACGCTTGCCCGTTGGCGGCGGACCATCATCAAAAACATGGCCCAGATGCCCACCGCAATGATTGCAATGGATCGAATCCCGCGCCACGCCGATTTTATAATCCGTCCCCGTCCCGACCGCATTATCATCGACAGGTGCCCAGAATGACGGCCAGCCCGTCCCGCTATTAAATTTCGTATCAGCCTTGAACAACGGCTTGTCACACCCGGCGCAATGAAAAACACCCTGGCGTTTTTCGTCATTCAGCGGCGATGTAAAAGCCCGCTCCGTCCCGTCCTTGCGCAGGACATGATAGGCATCCGGTGAAAGCCGGGCGCGCCAGTCCTCATCGCTCAACTGAAATGGAAAATCCGCGTCTTTTTCAGGGGGATTTTTGGTAAATAAACCCATTGGAAATGCCTTTCTGGCCCGACAAACGAAGCGGCCTTTATATCTGAATAATCAAATAGGCTGTACCGAGGGGAAGGCAAATCCCCTAAACGACGTAGCGGATCCAGTTTTCCGGCAAGCGACGGCCCCGTTCCGGGACATGGCGGGATTCTTGCGCATTGCTGACCGCCAGATTCATCCAGACATTAAAAACTTCCTGCAAGCTTGTCGGCCCTTGATAGGCTCCACCCACTTTTTTCAGGTTGCGGATCCACAACATATAATCAGATTGATTTATATTATTGACGACATCGGCAATCATCATCGTTGAATGACGCGCAACCAGATGCATCTGGCTGGCCGTTCTGGCCGGGAATTCGACCATTCCATCGCGCTCACAAACGTCATGGTAAGGGTTCAGGCCGTTGAGATAAATTTTAATGATCGCATTACGGGCGGCCACCGCTTCGACATCGGGCATACGATACCCCATTTGCACACCGGTGCTGATAAGACGCTGATGCTCGAAATGCTCCAGCACCTCGTCCATTTTTTGCGTCATGATACAGGCGCTGTGATACAGCTCGACATACGCATTATAAACATCGCTGTGAATTTTGACGCGACGAATTCGCGTTTTGGGATCCCAAGAGGATGCCTTGTTATGTTCGGTCATCTATAGCCTGCCCTGTGGTTCGACCGGTAATTTCCGGTTCTTAGAGGCTATAAATACTCCTTCACGAGCTTTTCTGCAATTTGTACAGCATTCAAAGCAGCACCTTTTCGCAGATTATCGGCAACGCACCAGAAATTCAGGCCGTTTTCGACCGTTGGATCTTCGCGGACGCGGCTGATAAACACTTGATCTTCCCCGGCAATTTCGGCTGGCGTGACGTAAGACATCTCGCTTTCGAGGTCAATTAGGGTAATTCCGGGGGCCTTGGCCCAGGCCTTTTTGGCGTCTTTGGCGGAAATATCGCTCTCAAATTCCACGTTAATCATTTCCGCGTGGCCGATAAAGACCGGAACCCGGACGCAATTGGCGAAAACCTTAATTTTCGGGTCGAGGATTTTTTTGGTCTCAACCGCCATTTTCCACTCTTCTTTGGTGGCATTATCGTCCATGAAGTCGTCAATCTGGGGGATGACGTTAAAGGCGATCTGTTTTGGGAATTTGGACAATTGCGGCGTGTTATTCATGAAAATAGCGCGGGTCTGGTTGAATAATTCATCCATCGCCTCACTGCCCGCACCCGATACGGATTGATAGGTCGAAACAACCACACGTTTAATTTTTGCAATGTCATGCAGCGGTTTCAACGCCACGACCATCTGGATCGTTGAACAATTCGGGTTGGCAATGATGTTGCGCTTGGTGTAGCCCGCAATCGCTTCCGGGTTCACCTCGGGCACGACCAACGGCACATCCGGGTCCATGCGGAACTGGCTGGTATTATCAATGATAATGGCCCCTGCGGCAGCGGCCTTTGGCGCGAATTCCGCCGATACTTTTGCCCCCGGTGAGGACAAAACGATATCCACCCCCTTAAAATCAAACCCTTCCAGATTTTGGACTTTCAGGACGTTATCACCAAAGGACACTTCCTTACCCGTGGATCGGCTGGAGGCCAGCGCAATCACTTCTGTGACCGGAAATTTGCGTTCATCCAGTGTAACCAGCATTTCGCGGCCCACATTTCCCGATGCTCCGACGACGGCGACTTTATATCCCATGATGCTTTTTCCAGTTTTATAGAGGGTCAGGGTTAACTGATGACTTCGTTTCACCGTCCTATCTGTGTTAGGATTGCGGCGAAGTCAAGCTGTTCAGCAAAGATCATGTCCGCAAAACAACTTTTAACCAAAGAATTTCTGGAAACTGTCCCTTTGGGGGTCTGTGTGGTGTCCCGCCAGACGCCGGATCTGTGCATCCTGTTTGCAAATTACAGCTTTGTGTATCTGTTGAAGAACAAGAACTTTGCCTCTCCGTTTAATCTGATTGACCGACCCATTGCGCAAATCTGGCCCAGCCAGCGCATGGAAACTCTGGTCCAGCGCCTGAACGGCAAGCATCCGCCGCGCGAAGACACGATCCCGGTCCGCGATCTAGAAAACCCCGCTGAACAGGGGTGGGTCCACATTACCATCAGCGAGGATCGTTATAACGATCAGGATGTCTGGGTCTTATGGGCCACCGACATGACCGCCACCAAGGAATCAGAAGTCCGGTTGCAACAGGCGGTTGCCGAAGCCGATGCGCTGGCCGAAGCCAAGTCCAATTTTCTGGCCACGATGAGCCACGAAATCAGAACACCGATGCAATCCATTTTCGGTTTCTTAGAACTCATTAACGAGGAAAATCCTCCCCCCGCCATCCGTGGCATGGTCAATACAGCCAAGCATTCGGCCAGCGGTCTGCTTGAAATTCTCGATGATATTCTCGACTTTGCCAAGATGGATGCCCAGCAGATGGAGCTGGACCGTTTTGAAGTTCCTGTTCGAACGCTGGTGCGCGGAACGCTTGAAGCCTTGTCCGTCAAGGTGCATGGAAAAGACGTCCAGATTTTGGACCAGATTGAACCCAATATTCCATTTGTTGTGATTGGCGATCCCAAAAGATTGCGGCAGGTTTTGATGAACCTGCTGGGCAACGCGCTGAAGTTTACGGAACAGGGGAATGTCACCGTTCATGTCACGCGTCAGGCCAAGGTCATCACGCCGCCCAAGGGCCATATGGTCTTGCGCTTTGAAGTGCGCGATACCGGTATCGGGATGAGCCAGGCCATTTGTAACCGGCTCTTTAAACCATTTCATCAGGCGGATAATTCAACATCCCGTAAATATGGCGGAACAGGTCTGGGGCTGTCGATCTGCAAAAGTCTTGTCAGCCTGATGGGTGGTGAGATCGGCGTGGAAAGCGTGCCGGGGGAAGGGTCAACCTTCTGGTTTGAAATCCCGACTGAAGAAGTCAGCACTGAACGCTCGAACGCAGACCTGCCCTCGCTGGACGGTATTTCCGTTTTGTCTGTTGAGGATCACCCGCAGGGCGCGCGCGAAATCGTCAAATCGTTGCAGTCCATGGGCGCAAAGGTTGAAAGCTGCCCCACCTATCGTGAAGCACTGGATCTGGTCCAGCGCCGCCCGTTTGATGTCGGCGTGATTGACCAGGGCTTACCCGATGGTCTGGGGATCGATTTGATCCGTGACATTATGAACATACGCCCGTTTATGGGCCTGATCATGTATACGGTGCGCGATGATCTGGGGTTACAGCACAGCCTGCAATCCTTGGGCGTTACTTATTTATCCAAACCGGCGAGCCGGGTTGGATTGGGTACGGCCGTCAAGGATGCAACGCGCAAGATGGCCCGGACTGATGCCGATGGACCAACCCGCCTGCTGATCGCCGAAGACAATGAAATGGTGCAAGAGGTCATCCAACGTCAGCTCGCCAAGCTCGGCGTCGAAGCTGATTTTGTCAATAACGGACGGCAAGCCTTGGTTGCGCTGGAAAGCGGCGCTTATGGCATTTTGTTCACCGATTTGCATATGCCGGAAATGGATGGCTATGCCCTGGTCGATGCGATCCGCAAACAGGAACAAAGCGATGCCGCGCCGCAAGACCACCTCCCCATCGTGGTCTTAACAGCAGACGTGCAGATGTCGGAACGTCAGGCCTATCTGGCCGAAGGATTTGATGAATGCCTGTTAAAGCCTGTTTCCATGGGCCAGCTGCGCCGCCTGCTGATCCGCTGGGGCCTTTTGCGCGATAAGGATCAAGGCAGCAGCGACACCGATATACCGCAAACTGACCCAGTGCCAGCAAACACAGCAGCCAGCATCGATGTTGACGGGCTGATGCGGCAAATGGGCGCCGACCGTGCCGAAGCCCTTGAAATGCTCGGGATGTTCGTTGAAATGACAGCGCCCCTGATCGACCAACTGGGGCCTGCCTCCCTTGCGCAGGATTTCATAGCACTTCAGGAGTATGCCCATAGCCTGAAAGGCGCGGCCCGTTCCGCCTGTTGCCTGCCCTTGGGCGATCTGGCTTCGCAATTACAGGATGACAGCGAAGCCGGGAAAGCAAATGACCCGCTTGTCCAGCGGGTCATTGCAGAATTCAACGCGGTAAAAGACGCCGTCAGCGCGCTTTAAGGGCCAACCGGACAGGTCGCCGCATTGGTGAATTTGGACTTGTCACGCGGTGGTGTTGCCCCCAGATCCGCATCCTTATGCGTGATCATCCACATGACGAAGCAGGCGCTTTTCGACGGGCACTCTACATCCGCATTATTCGTTATGTTCACAGCGCTGCTGCTGGTATTCAGGATCATATCCGCTTCACAATCCCCGAATCTTTCATCCAGCTTTTCCAGTGCCGTTTCAATATAGGCGTCGGTTTTATCGCTGCTGATCCAAAAGAAAACGCCATCCACGCCGTTATACCATTGCCATTCCCCGAACAAGGCCGGTGAAGGCGGCATAAATTTCCCGGAATTGCCCGAAAAAATTGGCTCATGAAGCGCTGTTGGCGATTGCGGGCAAGGGTTTTCAAAAGGCGCAACAGAGCAAGGCCCCAGCGTGTCGCCGGGGCTGCCCGGACAACCCAATTCCTTGACCAGTGCCTTGGTTTCGGTTGACGCATCGGTCAAACGATCAGCCCGTGGATCAATCGGGAATCTTTTATTGGCACCAATCGTATTCATTCCGGAAATATTATCAATCCCGCCATCGCCACCACCATGCAGAACGACACATTCCTGTACAGCCGTGCGGATAAAATCGACCTGCGCTTCCAGTTCAGAGGTAAGCTTAAATGTATTCTGGCTTTGCGTCTGCTGGCTCGACGGCTCCATAAAACTCACCGTCAGCGCCGCCAGTAGGGCAATCGCAATCAGGATATAAACCAGCGCACTGCCTTTTTCGGCATTCCTGTTTTTCATTTTATTCCCCAGCATCATCATTCTCTTTAATAAAAGAGGCCCGACACGCATCGCGCATCAGGCCCCAAATTTTTCAGGCATTCAAGAAACAGTCTGCTTACCGTTCAACCAGAACATGGTAATAGACGTAAGTAGTGCCAACCATGCTGCATCCAAACGGTTGGCCTTCCAAGGATGGACCTGTGGACCCAATCGTGCCGACAAAGCTAACATTAATCCCCGTTACATTCGGAGAAATCCCACCCATGCCAACGGGCTCTGCATAAGAGGACATACCGCCCCCCAGATTAGCAGGGATTTTATTCGTCGCTGTGTTATCAATAATCCCTAATTCATCATTTAACTTCCGGCAGACGCTTTGCGTTACGCCTGGTAAGAAAGCAATAATGTCATTACCGGTTGTTCCGGCAGAGGCCTCTGTTGACCCCACACCTTCAATTTGAAATTGCGAGGAAAAGATCCATTCGCCGCTAAAGCCCGGAGCTAATACATCCGCAGGGGCCGCCTGGAAAATGGCTCCGCCACCGGTAGGATGGAACACGTTATACTTCAAGAGCTCAGGGTTTGAGGAGTAATCGCCCGTTGTATAAGAAGAAGGCGGGTCGAAACGTAATTCCTCAACAGGCACACCACCCAAAATCATACGAACGACAGCCGTCCGGACACCGGCAGGATATTGCGCAAGCTGTGCTGAACCAATCAGGTTCTTTTCGCCAGAACTGTCACCCGAACCCGAACGGGTGGATTGCGTTACGGCATAAGATAACGCGGCGAAAAGCGCCACCGCAATCAGGATCAGGAATAAAACGTTACCGCGTTCCCCTGCTCGATTGCTCTTATGAATTGTTGTCATGTCTTGCTCCTTGGATGTTGCCTGAATCTGGTTATTTTTTTTATTTTTCAAAAAAGTTGCCTATTATGCGATTAAATTCCGTTGGTTACCACGACTAACTTTATGGAGTCACCACCGAAACCTTGTTGATTTTCAATAATGCGGCCAGTTTTTCCCGGTCACACTCTCGTCCGACACAGAGACGCTCCACACTGACGCGCCAGCCCGATCCGCCGTTTTGAACGTGTCCGATGGCTTCCCGGAATTCTGCAAAGCGCGCCGTGTCTGTCGCACTGATCTGAATTGTCGATCCTGTCGCCTTAATCGTTAGCCCCCGATATGTGTCCGCCATTTCCTTGGCAAACTGCGTGACCTCGGCCGCGCTGACAGCTACATCGGTAATTTTTGGTACAACGGGGACGAGGGCTGACGTTTCCTTGAGTGTTGCGCGCAATTCGATCATCTGTTTCGTTTGCACGAACGTGTAGAGACCAAGCATCGCTGCAATAGCCCAAGCCACACCGCCCGCAATCAAAACTTGATTGCCAACAGTTTGCGGCATTTTTTCTAAAAATGCGTTCAGATCATTTGCAGCTTGGGGCTGCATATATTTCTGTAGCGAACGCCAGTTAAAAGATTTGAAGTCCATCAATGATGCCTATTAAGTCATACCCTTAATTCATTATAACGTAATTTTTTTAAATGTGCTTAAAATCTTATATATTTCAAACCGATAACTCTTAAGTATAGGTTAATCTAACTTCCCTTGATTCTGACGCGCCCATCTTTCTCAATGCCCGGCTGAATCTGGCCTTTGACCTGCCCTACCCCCCCGGTAAAGGATTTTGGCACCAGCGCCTGCCATTCCGTTTTGCCCTTGGTCACTTCATATTTTACCAAGGTTCCCTCAATCGTACGCAGCGTATCCAGAATTTCCTGCACCCGGACCATATGCTTGATGGTATCGCTTTGCAGTGCGTTGTAAGCATTGATCATAAGATCATTTGCGGCCTTGTCTGACTGTGCGGTCACGGTTTCCAAATCACGCTGAATTAAGATGGTCCAGGCATATTGGACCCCTAAAATACCAATAATCAGGAAACAGACGGATAGTCCGCTCATCAAAAGCATTCTAGCCGTCGCACGGGATAATTTTTCCGTTCTCAACGCGCGGTTTTTCCAAGGAATAATGGCCGCCGCATCCGGGTTAATTGTCACAAAATTCGCATCCATGCTTTGAATGCGCGGCAATAACGTCCGGGCCGCACCGATAAAGACCTGCATCCGCCCTGTTTCCGGGTCCCACCGCAAGGCAGAGGCCAAACCTTCCTGCTCATAAAGGTAAACTGTTTCGCGGTCCCAGAACTCGCTGTTCCCCGGCAAGGCTGCCGCCAACGGGCACCAGCTATCCGGGTTAGAGGCCATGGCAACAGACGGCACGGCCAGATACCAGCAGCGCCCTGAATCGATGGAATAGCAATAGTGAACCCGTTCGGTCCCGCAAGCCTGTGAAGCCGCATTCCAGACGGCTTCTTCTTCCATACCAGGAATATGCGGAATAGACCCGCCGATCAGTTCGGCAGGCAGATATGTTGATAAATCGCTTTTAAAATCTGCGCGTTCGCCGGCGGCCATATCGGCCATGCCCGGACGCGGGCGCTGATGCAATGGCGCATTGGCATCACCTTGTTCGACAGGTGATGCAGAGCCCATCTTATCGCGGGCTGCCAGAATTTTGTCTTTTAAGGACAACGCCAACTACATCGCTCCTTCCATCAAGCCGCCCATCATGCTGTCCATGCTCATATTCATCACAGTCAGGGCGTAAATAGCGCTTCCGAATGCAAGCGCGAGGTAGACACCGGTCAGCGCAAAAGCAATCCACACAATCAAGGCGTGTTTTGTCTTGGCTGCAGCAGCACGCATTTCTGCTACCGATTCCAATACTGTAGCAACTTGTCCAAGGTCAGACAAGCTGGCAAGTTCCAGCCGTTCGCTGCGTGATAGTGGCGCGCGATCCATCGCCGCACCCAAGTTAACACCATTTTCCAATTCACGGTTTGCCGCCATCCAGTAATCGGCCACTTCAGGAACGCTGGTCGCTTCGGATGATTGTTTCAATGTTTCGCCAATTGGCACCGAACCGCGCATCATCCGCGCCGCCGCCATCATCGAATCCGCAAAGCCAAGATCACGCAGATAAGCCCCAATCATCGGGATTTTCCGTACAATACGCGCCGTCGGCCAGTCGTTTTTCCCTTTATTGATAAAGAAGGAAAAGACCGCCCAGGCCATAAAGGCCCCGGCGCCAAAAGCTGTGCCGATCAAAACATCCCATGTCAGGGATAAATTTCCGACCACGCGCTCAAACTTTTCAAGCTCGTCCGGATTGGTTGGAGCGTTATCATGAAACCATTTTAAAACCATGCCCCGGCCCCAGACCAGCGACTGCACGATGGATACAACGTCAAAGGCCAGCCAGGCCATGGTCCCGACAATTGCCCGGGTATTCTTACGTTTCTGGGTAATCGAATGGATGGCGTGTGGAATGCCTTCCTGCAATTTATTGGACCGCTCACTGGCGGCCAGAATGGCAATGGTGCCGTGATCAAACGCGCGTAACGCCTTCAGGGCATCAATAACCCCCAACCCGCGGGCCAGTGCTTCACGCGCCGGAGCAAGAATGTTCTGGCGCATCGGGTTTGTTTCCGCCTGAATAATCCGCCACAGAGCAACGCCCGGCGATGTCGAGGTCGAACGGAATTGAATCCCGCGCAAAAGCTGAACCTGCCACCATGTAGAGCGCGAAAGGAGACGTTCAATCTGGGAGCGTTCATGCGGACGGATCGACAGGACGTAGCCGCCCTTTTTAGAAATGGCGGCCCGCACATCCTCCGCCGTTGGCATATAATAAGATTCAACGGCCCGTTTCGGACCTGATGTCGAATCATATGCTACATCCGCAACCCATTGCTGCATGAAACTCTGTTACCCTTTAACGTAATATTGTATCGAAGGCTTTAACCTTCAAGGTTGGAGAGCGCGGCTTTTGGATCAACCAGACCACTCAGGACCAGATCAACCAGCCCTTCGCGGCGAGTATGAACAATCACGCCGTCTTCACGAATTATACCATTAACATTCTGCATCAGTGCATTATAAATACTATCCCGCTGTGACGGACCGAGCGGAATAAGCAAAGCATCCAGCAACAAGGTTCTGCCCATAATTCCTGTACGGTTACAAAGATCACAGCCGGTCGGGTTATGGCGGCGCACTGAAGCATCAGGATCAATGCCCATCATATTCATTTCGTGGAAGTCCAGAACATCGGCTGCCGTTACCTTGTGTGCGCAACCCTGGCACAGGGTTTTGATCAAACGCTGGTTCATAATCGCCTTCACCTGCTGCGACAAGGTATAGGTCGAAGACCGTTCGCGCGCCGTCGGCATCAACGACCGCAGACGTTCAAACGTCTGAAGCGCGGTATCAGCGTGAATGGTGGAGATCACCGTGTGACCGGATTCAGCGGCGCGCAGGGCCGTTTCAACCGTATCGCCATCCCGCATCTCCCCAATCACAATGTAATCGGGGTCATGACGCATCGCGGCGCGGATCAAATCAGCGAATTCGCCGCCCGGCATTCCGGGGCGAACCTGCCATTGCGTCGCGTAACGCAATTCATATTCAATCGGATCTTCAATCGTCAAAACGTGACGGCGGCGGCGGTCAATTTGCTGCACGCAAGCATAAAGTGTTGTTGTCTTCCCCGAACCGGTCGGACCAGATAGCAAGATCAAGCCGCCCCCGCCCTTCATTTCGGGTGATAAAAGCTGCGACAAATAATCACCGACATCAATATGGCGGCGAAATAATTCGTCAAACCCTTTCAGCGCAGCACGGTCGAGCAGACGCATCGTGATTTTTTCACCGTCTTGCGCCTGTGGTCCGGCGGCAACCCGGACGTCAATGTTCCGGCCCTGCCAGGTAAAGGAAAAACGTCCATCCTTCGGTGTTGTCCTATCCCCGAAGTTCAACCCCGCATCACGTTTCAAAAGCGTGGTCAAACGGGCCATTGCATCATTGGGCAGCAAGTGCATCGGAATCACATCGCCGTCAATCCGGTACCGGATCCAGTTTGGCGTTTCCGGGTTATTATCCTGCAACAGGTGAATATCAGATGCGCGAAGCTGCAAAGCCTCGGCCATCATATCGCGCTGGAACTGGTTCAACAGCAAACCGTTATCAACATCGGACAACCATAGCGCCAGTGTTTTTTCCGTCCGGTCCGCAGACAGGTCATGGACGGCCCGCAGCGTTTCCAGCAGTTCCGCCCGGTCCCAGACTTCAACTTCAACCCGGTCCACAACAAGGCCGGACCGCGTTGCTGTCGATGTCAGTGATTTGATCTGGCGATCATTCATTTCGTGCAGGGGCGCAACGCGCAGGATACCTTCCTGCAAACCGATCAAATGGATGGAAAGCGGCAACCACGATTGCACCGGCAGGATCGAGCGCAGCTGATCCCCGGTGGCGCGGTCGCGCGTTCCTTCTTCTTCGGTTTGGGACGTTCCACCCGCCCCGGCCAGATCCAAAAGCTGTTCCGTGGACCGGGACACGCCCTGATCCATCAGCATCACACGTTCCTTCTGGACCATATCCAGATAACGCTCGCGCCCTTCCGTGGATCGCGCCCGGCGTCGATCCGCCCACATCCGGCGCTCTACGCCCTCTGGTGGATTGGCACTCGCCTTACGGCGGTCTTCACGAATGGGGAAGCGGCGCTCAGGAACACCTTCGGGTGGGACATCCTCAAAAGTTTCAGCAGCATCAACCGGGGTTTCCCCCGGCGCGCCTCTGTTGTCTTTGTCGGGAAAATCCTGATCGTCCATTATACATCAATTGCTGGTTGCAGCCGGTGGTGCAGCAGTCGCCGAAGACCCGGCTGCAGAACTGCTTGACGTCGATGACGTCCGCGCGGCGGCGGCAGGTGTCGAAAGGGCACGATCAAATAATAACAATACTTTTTCATCACCACTGCGGAATTCAACACCGCTGGAACGGATATTCACCTGCCATGGGAAGCCGCCAATCACGACCTCTTCACCATGATAAACAATACGGCTGCCACCTGGACCTGTAATGATCGACCGTTTGGCGGAGTGCGATGTAACGATGAAACCATCCAGAACGGAACCCGGATCAATATCCTTATTTTGAATTCTGATCTGGCTGCCAATATTGTCGTCACCGGCAAGGGAGGCTGTATCCTCACCCCCGGCCAGACGAATGGCTTTATTATCCTTGCTGACAATGCCATTTGCGGAACCGCGGACAGGCATGACCAGAATGCCACGCGCGCCATCATGGACAATCTGAACATCGTCCAGAACATCACCCTCACGCACCGGGTTCCATGAAACGGTTAACGGGCAGGCCTCAACCGGCTCCAGAACCAACCCTTTGGAGCAGCCGGACTGGCTCATCGACAAACCATTATCGCCACCCGCCAAACGGATATCCTTTAAAGTCACAGCTGAATCGCCGACATTGACCAGCGATACAGTGATCGAAGACGATGTATTGATCCCGGTCCCGAATTCAACGCGGTTTTGCGAGGAAACCAGCAAGCCCTTACCGGGAACGGCTTCGGGGAAGACTTTTGCAGCGGACACTTCATCCGGATTGAATTCACCCAGCAACGGAATGCTGGCGACGCTGGTTGGGCCTGTATGCTCGACAATCAAGACACCCGTTGCTTCGCCACGTAAAAGCGGCGACCAGATCATCGTGACCATACAAGCCTGACCCGGATTCAACTTTTCGCAATCGGTGCGGAAACTGAAACCGGCCTGTTCGGCAGCTTCAACGTAAATAGATGTGATATCGATTGGATTGGATGTAATGTTCCGCAAGACAACCGGACGCACCGCTGGCTGGCTGGTGCTGATATCTTCAAAATCCAGCTCTGCCGGGATGGCTTCAACATCGCTTTTAAAGCGGTTCGTATCGCTGTCATTGCTTTCTTCAATATTGCCCTGAAGCGTCGCCGTAACCAGACGGGTTGTTCCCGTGTGACGCATCAGCATCTCGACGCGCCAGCGGCCCGCCTGCAGACCCTGAACCGACATCCCCACGGCACAGACTGCGCCGGGCGGTAAAGGTTCGGTCGAACATTCATTCAAGGAAATATTCGCAGATACCGTTGACGATGGATAAAGATTAATCGCCCCGGTTTCCAGCGCACGACCGCTATCGTTCCGGAACATCACAACGACCTGCGCCGTTGCGCCGATGCTGATATTTCCAGCATCGATCATCGGTGTCGTTGGAACCAGATCGGCGGCCGCGCCAGTCCGTCCACCCGTTGCAGCCCGCGCGCCCGGGTCATCAAAAGCCGACTGTGCATACGCAGCATTAGAGAATGTTAAAAGCGCCGCCATTGCAGCCATGGCAGAGGCCACACGAAAACGGCCCGCCGCGCGATGCAGAATATTTGCATCAACAACCTTCAGATCAATCGTTTTAAACATCAAAGACATCATCAAATTCTAGCGATACAGAGGCGTTGGAGCAGAAGGGGCTGCGTAAGATGGATCCATCAGATCCATCGGTATGGATGGGTTCGGGGCTTGACCAGAAGCCTGACCCAGCGCTGAACGATCAACACTGACCGATGTGTCGGGCGTGGATGGGTCCAGCGCAACAGCATCAATCGGTGTCGCACCGGACGGCAATAATGGGGCCTGCTCTAATGGCATGGTTGTGATCGTATCAACCGGCGCGGTCGAAACCACCTCAGCCGCTTTTTGAATCTGCTCAACCGATGGGATATTCCGGACTGCATTATAATGCGTATTATCATCCTGGTTGGCATAAACAATAACCCGTGGGCGCATCAGGAAGACCAGCTCCAGATTATTCGCCTCAACCGTGCGGCTGCTCGGCAGGACAGGCTTCATAAAGCCCGGACCAGATGTGCTGTAATTATCGGATTCACGGACTAGACCAGCGATCAGCAACGAATCCCCCGGACGGATACGAACCTGCGTCGTCACTTCGCGTTCGGTCGTTTTCGGCAACTGGATGGTGGTCGATCCGCCGGCGGTGGACTGGAAATCAAAGTTTTCAATCTCCAGAACATCCGTCAGCGCAATTTCAATATTGGCATAGACGGTGGCATTATCCCACGCGCTGCCAATGGTCAGCGTAAAGCCGGTATCAACCGAATCCGTGCTGACCGATGTTGTCGATTGACCGTTATCCAGCGTTTCCGAAATATTCGATACATAGTTTTCACGGTCGGCGGCACGCAATGTCGCTTCGGAACCGGACAGAACCGTAATCTGCGGCTGGGAAATTGTTTTAACCGCGCCGAACTGGGACAAGAACTGAACGACTTCGGTTGCAGACATTGAACCATCCGCACCTTCGATATTTTGCGTGGTTGGAATACCAATGCTGATCGGGTTGGTGAAATTCGGGCCGACCGAACCATTAATATTAATCCCTGTATTGAACTTGCCAAACGACTGTAGCGCCGTCCAGTCGATGCCGGTGGAATTGCCGGACGTCAGGCTGACTTCCCAGATATAGGTTTCAAAGATGATCAATGCGGTGCTGCTGCGCATCCGCTGGAAATAACGTAGCGCCATATCGGCATTGCGCTGCGATGCCTGATAAATAATCGTGCGGGTTGATTGATCGATGATCGGCGTCGTGCCTGTAATGGCCTGAAGACCGGCCGCCACGTTCTGCATAAACGACGCATCCTGGCTGATCGGCGGGATCTTAACAGTAAAAGTCTGGCTTTTCTTGACAACGAGCAGGCCGTTTTCAAAAGAACAGTATAAAGCGGCAAGACCACATACCTGATTAACGACATTGCCCAAAGGTCCGCGCAGATTGGCGACACTGATCGGAGTGGTCAAGCCCTCATCGGCCTCAAACGCCAACGGCACATCATAATCGGCCAGGATGAGCTGCAAAGCCCCGGCCAGCGTCTCACCGCGCAATTCAAAAGGACCAACATTCACATTCGGCAGCGGATCATCTGACGCCACTTCCGGCATCAAAACATCGCGGCCCAGCGGCAAATACATCACCGCATCGGGACGTTCATTCACAGCATCGCGGCGTTTTTCGGCAAAGGTCGGGTTGGGAATATTGGCATTGCGCGCATCCGGAACATCCGCAGAAGCA
>CAACXI010000084.1_pt1 | contig 16386 bp, 13 predicted proteins | sample 2275891 | NCBI WGS metagenome assembly CAACXI01 (sample SAMEA5312484, study PRJEB27640) | indoor metagenome | biome: indoor environment; feature: controlled; material: polymer antistatic dissipative epoxy resin | place: Italy | collected 2014-05-27 | reverse complement strand
TATTTCAAAAAGCGCGGCGTTATCGTCACCTTTAGTTCCTAAGAGTCCCCCATGGGATTTTCCATCGGTCCTGTTGATATCGAAGATCCCGTTTTTCTGGCCCCCATGACGGGCGTATCGGATTTGCCCTTTCGCCGTCTTGTCAAAAAACACGGTGCGGGGTTGGTGTTTTCAGAAATGATCGCCAGCCGCCCGATGCTGGACCAGTATCGGTCATCACCCAAAGCCAGCGCAGATTATACGGGCGAATTTCCGATGGCTGTTCAGTTGGCAGGGTGTGAGCCGCACATCATGGCCGAAGCCGCGCGCATCAATGTGGAACGCGGCGCAACCATCATCGACATTAATTTCGGTTGCCCGGTGAAAAAAGTCGTCAATAATTTTTCCGGATCTGCCCTGATGCGGGACGAACCCCTGGCCGCCAAAATCATGGAAGAAACCGTTCGCGCGGTTAATGTTCCCGTGACGGTCAAAATGCGGTTGGGATGGGATGATACCTGCCTGAACGCTGCAAAGCTTGCAAAGATCGCCGAAGATGTTGGCATTCGCATGATTACCGTCCATGGCAGAACCAGAAACCAGCTTTACAAGGGCCATGCCGACTGGGCCGCTGTTCGCGCCGTGAAAGACGCGGTGAGCCTGCCGGTCATCGTCAACGGCGATATCCTGACACCGCAAAACGCTGTCGATGCCTTACAACAATCCGGTGCGGATGGGGTGATGGTCGGGCGTGGCGCTTATGGACGCCCATGGGTCTTGCAACAGATGATTGACCATCTGAACAATGACATCCCTGCCCCGGTCCCGTCGGGGGCAGTATTGCATGATTTAATTCAGGATCATTACGATGCGATGCTGGATTTTTATGGCGTACACCAAGGCATTGGAATCGCGCGCAAGCATTTGGGTTGGTACGCGCAAGACCTCACCGATTGCTTTGAGTTCCGCTCAACAGTCAATCAGCTGAACGACCCGAAAACCGTCAAGGCCACGATTACTGAATTTTTTGGGCGTCTTCAAAACTAACCATACGGGCGGAATCTTCATCCCACAATTTCCAACGCAGGCATTCAAGACTTTGCCGGATCGTCATGCGGTTCATGTTTTTTAATTCCGGATGATCTTCGACGCATTGCTGCAATTTATAATTCGGAATTAACGCGCAAAGGTGGTGAACGTGGTGTACCCCAATGCTGCCGGTGAACCATTGCAGGACCGGATGCATAACATAGTGGGAACTGCCATACAGCGACGCTTCCTGGTGGCTCCATTTCTCATTATGTTCCCAGACCGTATCTTCAAACTGGTGCTGGACAAAAAACAGCCAGCCGCCAATCCACGCAGTCAGGATCAGGATGGGCAGATAAACCATTAAAACATTGGCCGCGCCAAACAGATACATGGCCAAACCGTACACAACGACAATCGCCAGATTTAACGACATAATGCTTTTCAGCGCACGGTCCAGCTTGACCGAACGATATTCAGGAATCAGCGACAACCCCTTGATCGGCGGCATTCTTTGCAGGATCAGAACGTGCAGCGGTGTACCCAGAATCAGCAGCAGGAAGTTATTCCGATACAGACGGTATGCCGCTTGTTTGCGCGGTGGCAATTTATGGTATTCACGCACCGTCAGCGTATCAATGCTGCCCAACCCACGGCGGCTGAGATTGCCGGAACTGGCGTGGTGCATATTATGGGAGTCGCGCCAAAAAGCGTAAGGAGTCAGCGTCAGAATCCCCAGCAGGCTTCCCACAACATCATTCGCCTTACGCGTTTTGAAATAGGACCCATGCCCACAATCATGCTGGATAATAAAAATACGGACGAGCAGACCAGCCGCCGGAATAACCGCCAACGGTAAAACCCAGTAATGCCCCTGTATCGCGGCCCAGATCATGCCCGTGCAGGTGGCAAAAAACAGGGCCAGCGTCACAGATAACTGGACGATACTGGTTTTAATTTCAGCCCCCTTGTAACTGAAACAATGAGCGGCGAATTGCTGAACAGTATTGGGTTCATTCACGGCAGAGTTCGTCATACGCATTAACCATTCGGGGGCAAGAATTGTGATTGAGCAGCTTTACACGACCAATTAGAGCGCGAAATCTCGAAAATCAGCCCTCTGCGCTATTACGCACATATTTTTGCAACGGCTGAAGTCAGGATACAGAAGCATAACATATTGAAAAATAACAAATAATCACAAAATTAACGGGGTTTTTATACCGTTTAACCAAAGAGAGATGATTTGCACTGGGCGATTCCTTTATGTTAAGTAGTCAACAAGCAAAAAATTATAAAAGACACAGGGACTATCATGGATAGACGTTCATTTTTAAAGGGCGCCGCAGGCGGCCTTGGGGCCATATTTCTGGCAAAATCCGGAATTTCATTTGCTCAGGAGAACACGCCGAGCATTCCTGTGGCTGCGCCACGAAGCTATATGCACCCGACCCTCGCTTCCAACAGCCCTGAAAAAGTAGGCGCACGCCTTGTTTGCCTGTTTGATGTCAGCGGTTCCATCGATAACACCGAACATGATATTCAATTAGAAGTCATGGCCGATGCGATTGGATCTGAAGATTTCCGCAATGCTATTTTTTATACCGGCGGCCCGCAATCACTTGCCATTTGCGTTGCCGATTTCGGCAGCACGGCTGATATGCGCATTGGCTGGATTGATGTCCGCAAAGGTGACGATGACAAACTAAAACTTCTGGCCCACCAGATCCGCGGTTTAAAACGTCGGGAAGTTGGATCGACACACCATGCCCCTGCTTTGGAACTGGCCATTACTGCGCTTGATAACTGTCCCTGGGCCGGAAAGCGGACGATTGTTGATCTGCTGACTGACGGTGAGAATAACGAAGGCGGAGACTCTGTCCCCCGCATGGAAATTGCCCGCGAAACATTGGCGAAAAAACACGAAGCAACGATCAATGCCCTGATCACACTTGATAACGATGCCAATCTGGAACAATGGACGCGCGATAATTTGATTACACCATCAAAATACATCAAAGCCGATGGCAGCTTCCTTGATCCCGGTTTCGTTAAAATCGTGGCGACACAGCAAACAGATAAAGGCGCCCTCGTCAAATATCAGGACGCCATGAAAATGGCCTTCCGCCGCAAATTAATTCTAGAAGTTGCCGAACTTGAACTGGAAGACCTGCATTCCATCGTCAAAACGCAAAGTTTACCCAGTGCCGCAAGTTTGAACACCGCGGCGCACATGAAACCAATTTTATAAATAAAGACAGGATGATCCAGTGACCGGGACCCAGAACGATACGGATACACTCACATCAAAATTCGGGCGCGCCGTTCGTAATGCCCGCGCCGTTCTTTTTATTGAGCGTGCCGTACCGCGTATCATGCCTCCGCTTTATACCAGCGGCCTGTTTTTATCCGCGTCTTGGGCAGGTTTATGGGCCCCCCTGCCCGTCGAAGCACGCATGGCCGGGGTTTTGGCGTTTGCCGTTGCGCTGGTCGCGTCCCCCCTATTCGCAAAAACAAAAAACCTGATCGTCACCAAGGATGACGCACTTCGTCATTTGGACGACAAAATCGGGGACCCGTCGCGCCCCGCACAAACTTTGGGCGATCACCTTGGTGAGGGTAATTCCCCTGCCACCAAGGCTCTCTGGGATCTCCATTTGACCCGCATCTGGGAAAAATGGGGGGATCAATTTGATGCCGGGAAGCCACAAATCGACATTGCCGCGCGCGATCCCTATAAATTCCGTTACAGCGTCGCCCTTGCCATGGTACTGACTGCGGCCATGGCTGGTGGACAGCATTTTGAACGGGTTGCAGATGCCTTTGACTGGACAAAACAACCAGTGCCGGAAGACGCGGCAAAACAGGCCGCCGCCCTGCAAATCAAAGCGTGGGTGACGCCCCCGGATAATATTAATGTACCGCCGCTTTATTTGAATGAATCCGTACGCGACCACACCCAAGGCGGCAGCAAGCTGATTGCGCATAAAAACAGCGTCCTGACCATTCTGGTGTCCGGCAAAGAGCTGAACATTCAATTAAATGGCCAGACGGTTCCGCTGCAAAAATCAATTGCGCCACGGTCCTCTCACCAAGGGCTGACGACGTATCAATATGAAATTCCGCTCAGTGAAGAATCCAGCATCGTGACGATTGAGAATGGTCCGAAATGGCAGTTTGAAGTCACACCGGATAATGCGCCGGATGTGTCCGTTAATAAAATTGAGCCAAATGACAAAAATGTCCGCGCGCTTGACCTGACCTGCACAGCAAAGGATGATTTTGGAATTATTGAAGGTGAAGTGATTATCACATTGCCCGGTGCGCAAGCCCCCGGGGCAACCCCCTTGCCCTCTGGAAAGCTTACGCCCCTTCCTATTCCGGCCCCGTGTACGCCACAATAAGGATTAATTTGGCTTTTATCGCGATGGCCCGTTCGGGCGGCGATTATTATTCAACAGGCGCTCCAGATATTCGCGGTCGCGCTCTTCAAGACCTGGGTTTTCCAGACGATCACGGATTTTATCACGCGCATCACGCCCGTAATTTTCACCCTGTTTCGGATTAACGCCCATATTGGCATTCGGGTTGCTACGGCCCAGCGGGTCTGGGCGGTCAGCCAGATTACCGCCTGGCGCACCCATTTCCGGCGCCCCCTGCCCTTTGCCCATTTGTTGCTGCATCTGTTGCTGCATTTGCTGTTGTGCTTCGCGCAAAGCATCAAGCGCCTGATTCTGGTCAGTGACAGCATCACCCGGCTGATTATCCTGCAGCCGGTCTGTCGCTTCATCCATTTCTTTTATAGCTTCTTCGAGCTTGGAGGTGTCTTCCCCTTTGCCTTTCATATCCCGAACCATTTGGTTCAATTGCCATTGCAGCTTGTTCTGTTCGCCGCGCAGTTGCTGCGGCTTACTGCTTTGGTTTGTTTCGTTGTTCAGCTCATCCATCTGTTGCTGCAAACTCTGTTTTGGCTGCCCGGTCTGCGGCTGTGAAGGTGGCGTTTGCTGCTGATTGGGGGACATTTGCTGATCAAGCCGCTCGTTAAGCTCTCGCAGTTGTTTAATTTTCTTTTCGGCTTCCTGTTCACTTAAAGGCACCCCATTCTGGCGCTTTTTTTGCAAATCCTTATAAACAGCATCCGCATCCTTGCGGATATTTTCAAATTTCTGCTGTTCATTTTTATCTTTTTGAAACCCCTTCCATGTGTCGGCGCGATCGCGCAGCGTCTGCGCCAGATCTTCCATTTGTTCCTGCATATGTTTCATATCAGGTTTGCCGGATTGACGGCTTTCAGCTTCCTTCTGGGTTTCCTCGGTCAGCTTTTCCTGTTCTTCAATAATTTTTTGAAGGGCATCAAGACGCTCCTTCATCTCTTTCATTTGCTTCAGCTGTTCCTGCATCTCTTGCATTTGCTGCTGCATATTCTTTTTGGTTTGCTTCTGGCTTTGGCCCTGCTGTTGCATCTGCTTCATCTGATTCAGCATTTTCTGGGCCGATTGCGGGTCCATTTTCTGCATTTCTTCTTGAAGCTTGCGCATCTCTTCCTGCATCTTGCGCATTTCTTCCAAAGCCTTTTTTGCTTCAGGGTCGTTTTCTTTTTCCGCCTGCTCTTTTAAATACTCTTCCATGGCCTTCTGGGCTTCTTCAGCCAGCTTTTTTAGCTCTTCCTGTGACAGCCCCTTATCGATGGCTTCCTGCAATTTCTTTTCGGCTTCACGCAGATTTTTTTCGGCTTCTGTCATGCTGTCCTCTTCAAGCTGCAACATAACGCGCCATAAATCCATAACTACTTGGTCCAGCGACTCCGTATCCTTGGCGGCAACCAAATTACGATGAACACCTTGTAAATTCCCGGCAATGGCGGGATTGGTCGGTGGGGTATCTTGTAATATTTTTTCTAATTTCTGGGCGACGGCACCGGCTTGACGGCTATCAAGCGCCAGCGTCTTGCGCAACCCCGCCAGAGCCGGGTTCAGGGCGTGACGGAATTCGATCTGTGGCAATTTTATACGAATTGTCTTGCTGCTTCCCGCCTGGCCCAGCGCATCCTTTACCCGCACCTGAACATCAACATCCGAACCCGCCAGCGGATGAGAACTCATATCCGGTAATTGATAGGTTCCGGTACCGTTGGTATGAGATGGCGGCGTTTGCGCCGCGGCACCGCTTGCGGCAAGAAAAGCTGCGCTCAATGCAATGCCGGTGGCAATGGATTTCAATTTTCTGGAAGCGATCATCATCGGAAACAATCCATTATATTTTTGGAGAAAAGCTACGCGCCGGGACATTCGGCGATAAACCATAAATCGCCAGCAAACCGTTATGAAGCGGCTCATCCGTGCGTTGCAGAATAAATTTGAATCCTTTGGATTTGCAGATTTGTTGCAGAGCCTCAACCTGTTCGATCATTTTCTTTTGATATTGTGTCTGAACAGTTTCAGCCTTTTTGAAAGCCTTCTTCCCCTCGCCCTCAAGCCCGTTAAATTCGACATGGCCCCGGAATTTAAAATCAATTTCCTGCGGGTCCAGAACCATGACCATATATCCGCTCAAGCCCAGCCCGGTCAGGTTGGATAATTCCTTGACGATCTCGTCAGGCTTTGTCAGAAAATCACCAAATAAAATGGCCGTGCTGTTCCGGGGCAACCTACGTTCGACTTTCGGCATATCGCCGGACATGATCGTCACATTCATTAATTGGGCTGCCAGTTGTTCCGATGCGCGGCCCCCGCGATAAGCACCACGTCCATCCAGAATACCAATCAGTTCCTCATTCTTTGCCAGATGCTTTGCAAAGGCCAGAAGCATGATTTCGGCTGATTGCTTTTTTGTATAACGCTGTTTATCAGAACTGTAATTCATTGAAGCCGTAGCATCGCGCCACAGATAAAAATGCTGGCGGATTTCCGCTTCTTTCTCCACAACGACCAATCGTCCGGCCCGCGCGGAAAGACGCGCATTGATACGCCGCGGCTCATCGGAATCAGGACGGAAATCGCGGGATTCAAAAAACTCAGTCCCCTGTCCCCGGCGATGCAGACGGCGCGGTCCAAATTCACTCAACCCCTGACTGATCTTTTCAATATCCATCCGCATATTGGTTGGCATCTTGCCATAGGTTTCATCAACACCCGCAAGCAGACTGTAAAGCGTATCAAGCCCGGTTTTTGTATTGGCCAATTTTTTTGTCCCTATTATTTTTATAAATTGTTTGGTGTCGGTGCGGGTTTTGATGGGCGGCGAACGCGCGGCAGCATCCCCTGCTGCCCCATCAGAACCAACAGATCAAGAATCAGCAATGACATCGCCCCGGCGAGTAAGGGTCCGGACAGATCATTGCCAGTTTCAGCCCCCGTATAACCTGCCTTGGCCACATCATCCCCAAAAGCCGGAAGCGGTTTCATTTCCGGTACGGCACTGGCCAGATTATGGGCCTGACGCATACTTTCATTGCCGTAGAACCCCGGTGGGTTATGGGGATTGACCGTTCCTTGCTCTACAATATTTTTGGTCAGGGGATTAATCCCTGCCCCCGGTGTAACCAATTGACCGTACCCATCCAGTGTTTTTAGCGCAGGCAGGCTGTAATCAGGCCCATTCGGATCATTCGCAACACCGTTGCTATGATTAACAACAGCCCGCATCATATCGACAAACGCTGCTGACAAAGCGAGGTTAGACCATTCCGTATTCGCCGTTGTATGAACCAGAACGATCCAGCCCTCACCATCTCGGCGCGCGGTCACCAATGGCGTACCATCTTCAAGACGCGCCCATGTTTGTTCATCCAGTTCGGCACCGGGCTGCGCCAGGACTTCGCGTTCAATCAGAACATCTTCCGGAATATTAATCCCCTTAAACGGGGTTGCGGTATCGAACGGCGCAACACGCCCCGCCCCGCCCGGACGTGCACTGGAACCCGGACGCAGCGGAACCGCTGTCAAGCCATCATCTTTCTGATTGGCCGCCAGATTGGGACCGGCAAAGCGCAGCAATGTTCCGCCTTGCTGAACCCATTCATTAATCCGGTCGCGCGTTGCTTCGTTCAAGATCACAGAATCCGTCAGGATCATAACCGCCAGCTTACTTTGCAAAAGCGACTCAACATTCCCCTGCCGCAGATCGACATAAGGTTCCAAGGCGCGGTTCACATAGCTGGTTTCAGTTAACAGGCTTTGCGTTGAATCTGTACGGCTTGGCTCAATCAACCCAACCGGGCGGCGGCGCCAGCGTTCATCCAGCAGAACAACTGATCCTGCGCTGTTTTCACCGTCAATATGAATGCGGGTTAATTGATTGCGGATCTCTTTTGGCAAATCGAACTGGACCTTGATTTCAGTTTCCCCGGCCTTGAACGCGGCCTGTGCCTGCCCAACGGCGCGGCCCGTTTCATCGCTGGCGATCAGGGTTAGATTATCATCCTGATCACCCGTGGCGCGGCGCACCGTAACGACCAGATCAGCACTTCCCGCGCTTGGCGGCACCAGAAGACGCGCCCCCATGGCCGGTTCGTCCTGTACCACGGTCAGCTTGCCAAAATTTTGCAGCTTTTCGGCCAGTGCCAGCGCCCCGGCATCGTTGAGCCCGTTACTGAGCCAGATCACCGAAGTTGCTTCCTTTAATTCGAGCGATTGTACCGCATCGAGCGCACCCTGACGATTAACGGGCCAAGGTTGCGGTTGCATATCCAGCAAAATCTTGCGGGCCTCTGCCGGGGTCATTGGCGCACTCGGCGAGATGGCCGCGCCATCCGCAGGCGACGCTGTCGGCAGGACGACAATCAACCGTCCTTCGCGCTCAACATTATCAATGATTTTTTTCATTTCTTCGGTGCGTGCGGACCAATTGCGTGCAGACGACCAGCCATTATCGACCACCAGCATAACCGGGCCCTGTCCATCCAGCGGTACTTCATTACTCAATTGCGGTTGAGCAAGCCCGGTAATCACCAGTCCCGCCGCCGTCAGGCGCAAAAGACGCTGCCAAAGCGGCATACGCGCCGGGGATTGATCTTCGGAATTCATATTGAACAGAATGCTCATCGCCGGGAAAGCATGGATCACCGGCTTTGGCGGAACGGATTTCATCAACCACCATAGGGCCGGCAATGTCCCAAGCCCCAACAGCACCCACGGCGCGGCAAACGTCACCGGGCCAAGCACCAAGCTTGCCGCTGCACCCGTACTGGCCAGTGCCATGGTCGGCATTGCCGCCATACCCGTACCAGATACAATTTTAAATATTTCTTTTAGTGATTTAATAATAGCCTCACTTCCCGCTTTGACCTGATGCCCGCTTATAGCGAAGGACCGTTATCCGGTTGCGGTGTTTTTTTCCTGAATAAATCCTGTTTTAAATTGCCGCCGCCTTCGCGATACCATGCCCCGGCCAGCAAGCCGACCATCAACAGCATCCCCGCCCAACCGGGGATCAGCGGTGTCCCGTCAACGCCCTTCAGGCGGTCTGCCCCGCTCATCCGTACGCCCATCCAGTTGGCCCCCGTCATTGCTTCGCCGGTCTGTGCCGTGGTGCGCGTTTCCAGTTTAGGGATAACAAGGTTCCCCTTGTTATCAACAAGACGCAATATTCCGCCCTGTGTTGCATCGACAGACGGTTTCAAAAGATCGGGTGTTGATAAAGTATTGATAAATTCTTTAGGGCTGGATGGACCGACATTCAAAAAGGCCCAATTCGCAACGTCGCCAATCGTTTGGCGGGCGCTGTACATTCCAAGTTCAGTCGCGGGAATTGTTGCGCTCCACAAACCCGGTGATCGTTCTTGAGGTGTTACCGTAATTGTTTTGCCCGATGGGGTTTGCACCGTAATGGACTGGCCCTTATCGGCCATCGTTTGTTGTTCAATCACCACCTGACCATTTTTCTGGGTGATGCTCAGCGCTTCTTCTTCCATAGAAGGCGCCTTGGTCAGCCAGCCTGACAGGCTGCGGAATAATTCAACGTGCGGACCGCCACCATCATATTTCATCGCCCAAAGCCACGCATGGTCCGACATCAACATGGCGACACGACCTTTTTCCTGCCGGTCAAGATAGAGAAGCGGCTTATCATTCGCCCCCTGCATAACGACGCTGCCGCGCGCCGGTGTCGTATCGACAATGCGCATCCATTGGCCCCATGGTCCATCAACATACGAATTTTGAATATTTCGGGTTACGGGATGACGCTGGCCCAGAACATTCAGTTGCGGCCTGTAGCCGCCTTCTGTCACTGCGCCTGTAGGGATCGCCGGCAAGATGGAAGCAAGCGGTGTTTTGTAAAGACTGCCCGGGCCGGCATAGTCCGGTCCCGATACAACCAACAGCGCCCCGCCTTCTTTCACATAGTTGTTGATATTATTGAGATACGCAGCGGGCAATAAGCCGTCATAGCTGTAATGATCAAAGATCACCAGATCGAAACTTTTCAATTTTTGCGCAAAAACTTCATGCGTTGGGAATGGGATCAGCGCCAGTTCCTTCAATGGCGTGGTGTCCTGTTTTTCCGGCGGGCGCAAAATAGTAAAATGGACCAGATTGCTATCCGGGTCGGCCTTGATCAAATCCCGCCACATCCGCGTCCCCGCATCCGGCGTACCGGAAACCAGCAGGACATTCATGCTTTCACGAATACCTTCGACCTTGGCAACGGCCCGGTTATTCACATCGGTCAGCTCATTGGCCAAGGCTTCAGCGGTGATTTCAATCATATTTCCACCGATATGCGCAATATCAACCGCAATTTCAGCTTGTTGTCCGGGCGTCACGCTTTGACGGGAAATTTCCTTGCCTTGGCTGCTGATCACGACATTGACCCTTGCTTGCGGGTCTGGCACTGCGCCATCATCAACAACACGGAATTTAATCGTTTGCGGCTTATTAATCATGCCAAAACGCGGTGCTTGATCAATCACCACATGGCGGTCAACTTCACTTTGCTTGCCGGATAACAAAACGTGCAACGGAACGCCATCACCAAGCCGTTTCATATCGGCTGGAATGTCATGGATCTGACCATCGGTCAGCAGGATGACAGCGCCCAGCTGGTCGCGTGAAACATCATGCAGATTGGCTTCAATTGCATCGAATACGTTTGTACCGTTAATCGGTGTTCCGCTTTTTTCGTTGTCCACTTCAATCGTGCGAATATTAACGCCCTTGATCTGTGACAACTGACGGACCACCTGCTCATAAGCGGCCTGCGTTGTTTTATCCCGTCCATCCAAAGACTGGCTGGCACTTTTATCAACCACAACGATCACTTCGGTCGGAAGCATCTCGCGTTCTTCGGTCATGATTTCAGGATTAATCAAGGTGACGACCATCACGCCGCCCGCCGCCGCGCGCAGCCATGATCCACGCATCCTGCGGCTTGCGCCGAACAAACAGAATGCCCCATATAGCGCACCCATCCCGGCAATCATTGCAATGGGCACAAGCGGGTCCATGCCGACGGACCAATCAGAGACAGTTTCAGCGTTAGACGCGGCAACCTGCGTTGCCTGAGGATTGGAGGACGCTAATTCTGGTGAAGTGTTTTCCTGCGCCAGAACGGACGCAGACTGAGCCAGGCCGAAAGCCAGTACGGCAGCCGCCACTTTTGATGTTAGCGTGTTGCGAGATTTCATCCCGGTCCCTGTTCTTTTTTCATTTATTATTATGATTACATAATGGCTAACAACCACAGGGGGGAGAGTCAACGAATTTCAGGGTAAATTAAGGATTCCCCAGCGGAAAAACCGCATTGCGCGCCCGCATTCGTTAACCCCTGTAATATTCCCCAGCCAAACCTTGTATTCCCCCGCGCTTTCTGTTTTGTATTATGCAATATAAAAAAACAGGGGCTTAATAAAATGGGATTTCAGAAAAAAACAGCAGGGTTGCTTCTAGCCGCCTTCGCAAGCATTGGGACATGGAACAGCTATGCGCAGACACCGCCCGAAGCTCCCGTAAACGCACCCGCGTCATCATCGGCCTTGCGTCATGCGAATGCGCTGCACCTCGCCTATATCGCATCGCCATCAGAAACGATTAACAGTGAATCCCGTAATGGCCTGACCGTTCTGGCGGAACAGATGGGACAAAAAACAGCCGTTGTGCTGAACGGCGTTGTTGGCTTGGATATTGAAAAGGATGAGATCGCATTTTATCCTTTTATATATTGGCCCGTAACCGCCAACACCCCGCCCCTTTCTGAAAAAGCCCAGCGCAAGGTGCAGAATTTTATCAATGCGGGCGGTACAATTGTTTTTGATACCGGCTATGTCACGGGCAGCGCGACAAATGCGCTCGGCACAATGCTTGGCAATGTTGTTATCAAGCCCCTTATCCCGATGGACAAAAACCACACATTGACCAAATCATTCTATCTTGTTGCTGATCTAAAAGGCGGACGCAATGGATCGATATGGGTGGAGGCACCGGGCGCGCAAGGAAACAATACTGTTTCTTCCGTTATTATCGGCGAAAAAATGTGGGCGCGGTCATGGGTTAATCTGATCGGTTACACTGGTAAAGATGCCGAAAAGGATCAGGTCCTGCGGTCCGGCATCAATATGGTTATCTATGCCCTGACCGGCAGTTATAAGGAAGACCAGATTCACGTTCCTTCAATTCTGGAACGCCTGCAAAAATAATCCATGATCGACAGATAAAAAAAAGAGTGCGGTTTATGCCGCACTCTTTTTTTATGAATTTAGAGGGCGATTACAACCCCTTGATCAGCGCATTCTTAATGTCTTTATAGCTGACCTTCTCCGAGCGTGCAAGAAAGCTCAGCGCCATGCGGTGTTCCAGAATTGGATCAACAACGGCCAGAACATCTTCGATGCCCGGGACCAGACGCCCTTCCATCAAGGCGCGTGCTTTTGCAGCCAGGGCAAAGGCCTGTACTGCGCGCGGACCCGGACCCCAGGCCACATTGTCCTGAATCAATTTCGGTGAACCTTCAAGCGGACGCGCATTGCGGACGATCTTCATTACGGCACCGACCACCTTGTCGCTTAACGGCATACTCTTGGCGATTTTTTGCATGATGATCAGGTCGTTTTTGCCCAAAATCGCGCGGACGCGTGTTTCTTCGTCCTTATCCACTGTGCGGGTCAGATCTTCTCCTCTGGCGGAACGCTCGAACAAGTCACGAATATTCGCGCCGCTGGCTGTGGTTTCAATCATCACCCGGCGTTCTGCAGGCTCATCCGGATAATCAACGTCCAGACGCATCAGGAACCGGTCAAGCTGCGCTTCGGGAAGCGGATAGGTTCCTTCCTGCTCGATCGGGTTTTGTGTCGCCATAACGTGGAACGGACGTTGCAAAGTATAGGTATGTCCGGCAACCGTAACGCGCTTTTCCTGCATCGCTTCCAACAGCGCGGATTGCGTCCGCGGACCGGCACGGTTGATTTCATCGGCCATCAGGAACTGGGTAAAAACCGGCCCCTGATTAAAGCGGATGATTTTTTTACCTTTGTCGTCTTCTTCCATCACTTCTGTGCCCAGAATATCGGATGGCATCAGATCGGGCGTAAACTGAACGCGTTTAAAGTCCAACCCCATAACCGTTGCGACACGCGACACAAGGCGCGTTTTCGCCAAACCCGGTGCGCCGACCGACAATAAATGTCCGCCCGCAACCATGCAGTTCAGCGTCAGCGCAATCACGCGATCCTGACCCCAGACTTCAGAGGCAATTTCTTTTTGGGCATTTTTGAGTTTTTCGGAGCATTCTTCAATGCGGTCCGCAAGATATTTGGCTTCCTCTTTATCCAAAGGACGGCCCTGTACTTCATCTTTTGATGGATCTTTCGTCACGCTAGCTCTCCCTGTCGCTTTTTATTATTTTAATGCGCGTATGGTGGCGACCTTAGCGTAAAGATAAATGATCGATCAAGCTTATATTATGCCAAACAAGAAAAACGCCCATGGACATCCACAGGCGTTTTTAATACGGAAAATAACCAGGCTTAGCGTTTTTTCCAAGCCCCGTCCGGCGTTTGGAAGAAGCTGCCCGATGGCAGCCCATTGATAATCTGTTCCGCAGCCAGCTTAGCGACCACGCTCACCGATTGCTTGTTAGCGGCAGAAATACGCGCATATTCCTGTTTGCGCTTTGCATTCACATCGGCAACCAGGGCATTCGCTTCGGCGGATGGTTTTACGGCGGCGATGTAGCCTTCCAGGGTTTCACCCACAATCCCTGCGCTGCGCGCCTGTTGCAGATCAAGCGCAAAAGCCGGAAAGGCAGCCAGCATTCCAACAGCAGCCAGCACAGTTAAAAATCTCAGTTTCATTATCGCCTCCGTTAGAAGATATCTTTGTTTTTCGCAATTGCCGTTTGAACATCACGTTCGATTTCCACTTTGACGCGGTGTTCGATATTGACGTTCAAATTAATCTCAATCGGTTTTTCCGGTGCTGCCAATTGTACGGTCGGCGTACAGGCAGCGACAAGAACCGTCGCAATAAGGATCAGACCTGTCTTTTTCATTCTTGTCCTGCCTTTAAAAGTTTTTCCGGATTATTCAGCAACATCAAATTTTGCTGAACGAAGTCTAACACATCGCCGGTTAGACGCACGTTCAATTTAACAGCCCTTCCATTATATACATCAGGATTATGGCCTTCTAAGGCCAACAAAACGGCGAAATTGTTTTTCGTATCACCCTCCGTACTGATGGAAAACTGGCTATACTGCAGATCGCCAAGGATATTGCGGACCAGCTCGATTTGCTGGTTATCGCCCGGAATGGCATCCGGGGGCATACTGATAACGCCGGGGCCGTGCGCCTTCAGCGTTCCTTTTTTGATCGTCAATTCGCCATTGCGCGCAATAACGACAGGAACGCTGCCCGATACCAACCCGGTTGCCGACACACGCTTTCCTGTCAATGTCTGAAGCAATTCATCAATTGAAACAGCCTTAACCTGTAGATTAAAACTGATCGGTTGTTTGGTGTTTTTTAAAAGCATCTGGGCGTTTTGTAGGCCAATCGCCCCGCCCTTCCACGGCAAGCTGGCTTTCACGATCGTCAGCTTTGATTTTTCAGGGTGATTAAAATCATCCTCATACCGGAATTCCAGATTGTATTTCTTATCCGCGCTGATGAACTGCCCCTGTATCCTCATGCGCGCCTCCGCATCAAGGCTGATTGTCCCCGCCCCTTTTAAAGCCGGGATTTTTTCCGGCAGGCCCGCCACCTCAACCTTGTCGATTGCCCATGTCCCAGACCAGCGTTTTTCACTTTCTGTTAAAGCAAGCTCAGCTTTCGCCCCATTCGCCACCGCTTCGATTGAGCCAAACTTCAACTGAATATCCTGCGTCGCTTCATAGGTCAGTTTTGGCGTGGGTATTTTTTTCGCATACACTTTCAAAGGCAACGCGATTTGCCATGTGTCAGAAATCACCGCGATATGGCTGTCCTCAACCGACAGCCGGTTAAAGGGGATAAAGGCAAGCTCTAACCTTGTCACAGGAAGGGTCACCGCCGCCTTTTCCGTGGATTGCGGTTTCATCAACCCTTCCAACCCGGCAACGACCCATTTGCCATCAACTTTCTGCGCTTGCAGGTCCAATCCACTGACGGTCAGGCCACCAACCATCTTCTGCCTGATTTCAGGCAGCGTGTAATCAATCGTAACATTCCGCAGCGTCAACGGCGTATCACCGCCAAAGGTGATGTTTTCGAGGATGATCCCCTTCCACCCCAGCCCGGCAATATTCAAATTCACATTCTGAAACCCGCGTGCGGACAGCATGGATTTCAACTGCCCTTCCAGAACTTTTTGCCACGGCATAATGGCCACGGCCAAACCGATTGTGACGGCCAGCAAGAGGAACAGGGTTAGAAATTTATGTCTGCAAAGAACGCTTTTCATACAGTGAATATAGAGCTGCCGCCCCCTCTTGTTAAGGCCGTTCCCCTTTCTATATCATTGTTATTCAACAGGAGAATGACGATGAGCGAACGGGCAATTCTAGCGGGCGGGTGTTTTTGGGGCATGGAAGAATTATTCCGCCATTTGCCCGGCGTGATTGGCACACGGGTGGGGTATGCCGGGGGCGCAACGGATAATCCGACCTATAACGACATCAAAACAGGAAAAACCGGCCATGCCGAGGCCTTGGAAATCGTCTTTGATCCGGCCACCTTACCCTATCGCAAGGTTTTGGAATTTTTCTTTCAGATCCATGATCCGACAACGCCCAACCGTCAGGGCAATGATCGCGGCAGCCAGTACCGTTCATTGATTCTGTATCTGTCCGAAGACCAGCAGCAAACGGCCCGGCAATTAATGATGGAAATGGAACAATCGGGGAAGTGGCCCGACCCGTTCGTCACGGCATTGGAACCCGCCGCAACATTCTATCCGGCAGAAGATTATC
>CAACXI010000043.1_pt1 | contig 16976 bp, 16 predicted proteins | sample 2275891 | NCBI WGS metagenome assembly CAACXI01 (sample SAMEA5312484, study PRJEB27640) | indoor metagenome | biome: indoor environment; feature: controlled; material: polymer antistatic dissipative epoxy resin | place: Italy | collected 2014-05-27 | reverse complement strand
AGGCGAAAGCCCCGTCCGGCAAAAGTTATGCACCATTCCCCGCCGCGACTTAGCCTTAGCTTACTCGGGGTTATTCAGGCGGCTATGCTTATATGAATATGCAAAATAGATGACAACCCCAACCAGCAGCCACAGCACGAAACGCTCATGCGTATGGGTTGGCAGGAAAGCAATCAAGGCCCCACAGGACAAGATCCCCATGACCGGCAGGATAATACCGCCCGGCATTTTAAAGGGACGCTTCATATCCGGATGGGTTTTACGCAGAACAATGACCCCGGCACAAACCAGCACAAAGGCCGCCAGTGTCCCGATATTGACCAGTTCCGCCAAGGCCCCCAAGGGGATAAACCCGGCCATGATAGCCATAAACACACCGCAGATGACGGTATTTTTAACCGGCGTCTGGGTTTTCAGGTTTACGCTGGAGAATAAGCCCGGCAACAACCCATCCCGTGACATCGCCACCAGAATGCGGGTCAAACCGTAATAAAGGACCAGCATAACGGTGGTCAGACCAGTAATTACCCCGGTTGCAACCAAGGCCGAAGCCCAATGCACCCCAACGCGTTCCAGACCAAAGGCGACTGGGGACGACACGTTCAGTTCTTTATAATGAACAATCCCGGTTAAAAGCCCTGAAACGATGATGTAAATCAGCGTACAGAACACCAGCGAGGATAAAATCCCAATTGGAACATCACGTTGCGGGTTTTTAGCCTCCTCGACCGCCGTCGAAACAGCGTCAAAACCGACATAGGCAAAGAATACGACAGAAGCCCCGGCCAGAATCCCAACCGGCTTGCCCAGTTCATTATGCGAGAACCACCCAAACGGCATAAAGGGGTCCCAGTTTTCCGGGTTCACGTGAAACACCGCCACGGCTACAAAGACAACAATGGTCAGCAATTTGATAAAGACCATGGCCATATTCAGCCGCGCGCTTTCCTTAACCCCGACTACCAGCATGGCGGTAATCACCAGAATAATCCCCGCCGCAGGCAGGTTAACCCACCCGCCCGACGCCAGCCCGGTCGTAGAATCCACCGCAAACGGCCCCTTGGTCAGCATTTCCGGCAGTCCCAGCCCGATGGCTGTCAGTGCATTGTTAAAGTAGCCGGACCATCCATTGGCCACGGCGGCCACCGCAACCCCGTATTCCAGGATCAAGTCCCAGCCAATAATCCACGCGATAAATTCACCAAACGCGGCATAGGAATAACCATAGGCGCTTCCGCACCCGCCAACGCTGGACGATAACTCTGAATAAGCAAGGGCCGCAAAGGCACAGGCCACGCCCGCCACAACAAAGGACAGAACCACGGCTGGCCCGGATGTGGTCGCCGCAGCAACACCGGTCAGGACAAAAATCCCCGTCCCGATAATCGCGCCAATCCCCAGCAAAGTGAGGTCAAACGCGCTTAAACAACGGCGCAGCCCATGGCTGTCCATATCATCAACGACGGATTTCTTGCGGAAAAGCTTGCTCATACCTTGGTCCCGGCCCTGTTTTTTTGTTCAAGGCTACAGGATAGGCAGGGGAATCAGTGCCCGAACAGGGCTAAATTACTTTTTCCCACAAATCTGGTGCAATGGAGGGTGTCCAGGGAAGAAAGTGGCGGCCCATTTCTGAATATCGGACTTTGCCATGGTCGAAACGCGCTGGATACGCGGCATATAATGTCCACAGAACAAATCCGGGCGCATTTTCGCGGAATCGAGGGCAATTTTGTTCGCAAACTGGGTCCGCATCGTGTTCAAACGCGCTTCCGGGTTGGTTTGCTTGGTGCGCAGGAAATAACCCATCATTGTTGCTTCATACTGTGCAAACAACATTTCGTGACGGGATGTGAACTCACGGTAGCTTTGATAAAGGTTTTTCTGGCCCGCCGGGGTCAAATGCTGACAGTTCAAACCAATAACCATCAATTCGCTATGGATACGGATAGCTTGTTCGGCCTCTGCTTCGGCCTGGGTGTAGCAACCATCGATAATGGTTGGATAAACGGTGACCTCTGCCGCGACAGCCGAGGCTGAAGCCGTTGAAACCACACAGAAAACCAACGCTTTAATGAAATTTTTCAAGCCACACCTTTTATTTTTAAGAAATTACCACCGGCGTTATTAACGGTTTTCCATCGAAATGCGCAAGCAGATTATCGACGACCAACCCCGCCATTGCCGTCCGTGTTTCAATTGTGGCCGACCCGATATGGGGCAACAAAACAACATTATCCATCGAAATCAAAGCCTCAGGGACATAGGGCTCGTTGACGAAGACATCAAGCCCGGCCCCGGCGATTGTCCGGTTGGATAACGCCGCCAGCAAATCCAGCTCCTTTACCACCGATCCGCGGGACACGTTGACCAGAATCCCGCGCGCGCCCAACGCATCCAGAACATCATAATTCACAATATTCAGCGTCCCGGCCCCGCCCGCACAGGCCAGAATCAGGACATCGGCTTCCTTGGCCATCGCCAGCAAATTATCAAAATACTGATAGGGAACGTCTTTTCTGCTGCGCCCGTGATAGGCAATGGTCATGCCAAAGGCTTCGCAACGCTTTGCAATCGCCTGCCCGATCCGTCCTAGGCCAACAATTCCAACCGTTTTCCCCGACAGGGTCATGCCCAACGGCATCGGCCCATTTTGCCATTTTCCGACCCGGACATACATATCGGCTTCGCATATCCGGCGCGACACGGCCAGAAGAAGCGCCAAGGCCGTATCCGCCGTATCATCGGTCAAAACTTCGGGTGTATTGGTCACCGCGACATGGCGGGCCTTTGCAACCTGAAGATCAATATTATCGGTCCCCACCCCTGACTGGGCAATAATCTCAAGGTTAGGCAGTGCTTCGATCAGATGCGCGCGCACCGGGGTCATCGCCGTGGATACGATGCCAACAATATCCATGCGGTGTTTCTGGAGAATGGCTTCGGGGTCGGCCTCCTTCCACAGCCGGATCACCTGAAACCGTTCTTCAAGGGTTTCGAGGGCTTCGGGCAGAATGCTGCCAACGGCAAGAAGGGTACGGGGCATGAAGCTTGATTTCCGGGCTGTGAGTGTGGTTTAACCGCTGCATTATGAGCACACCGGACAAAAAACTCTATATCAAAACGTGGGGCTGTCAGATGAATGTCTATGACAGCAACCGCATGGCGGATATTCTGCACCCTCTCGGCTACCGCATGACGGATGTGCCGGATGATGCCGATATGGTCATTTTGAACACCTGCCATATCCGCGAAAAAGCCACGGAAAAAGTCTTCTCTGATCTGGGCCGGATGCGCGACCATAAAAACACGCGCAAGGCCGATGGCAAAAAAACCCTGATCGCCGTGGCCGGTTGCGTGGCGCAGGCCGAAGGTGATGTGATCCTCGACCGCGCGCCCTATGTCGATATGGTCTTCGGGCCGCAGACGTATCACGAATTGCCAGAAATGATTATCAAGGCAACGGGCGAGCGAGTCATTAACACCGACTTCCCTGTTGAATCGAAATTCGACTCCCTGCCAACCGATCATGCGGCCCAATCCGGCCCGGCGGCGTTTTTATCCATTCAGGAAGGCTGCGATAAATTCTGCACCTTCTGCGTCGTTCCCTATACGCGTGGCGCGGAATATTCCCGCCCCCTCGCCAAAATTATCGACGAAGCCAAAACATTGCGCGACCGTGGCGTCGTGGAAATTGTCCTGCTGGGCCAAAACGTCAACGCTTATCATGGCGGCACAGGCGGCGGACTGGGCGAATTAATTGCCGCTGTGGCCGATGTTGAAGGTATTCAACGTATCCGCTACATGACGTCCCATCCGCGCGACATGGATGACGCCTTGATTCAGGCGCATGGCTCGATCCCCCAATTGATGCCGTTCCTGCATCTGCCGGTACAAAGCGGTTCCGATGAAATTTTAAAAACCATGAACCGCAAGCATAGTGCGGATCATTACCGCGATATTATCGCCCGCGTCCGCAAGGCCCGCCCGGATATCGCCCTGTCATCTGATTTCATTGTGGGTTTCCCCGGCGAAAGCGAACAGCATTTTGAAGAAACGCTGCAATTGATCCGCGATATCGGCTTTACGACATCCTATTCCTTTAAATACAGCGCCCGTCCCGGCACTCCGGCTGCGAATATGCAAGGCCTGATCCCTGAAAAGCTGAAGGATGATCGGGTTCAACGCATTCAAAAACTGCTGTTTGCCCAGCATCAGGAGTTTAACAATGCGACCATCGGCAAGACGCTGGACGTCCTGCTGGATGGTTATGGCCACCGTGAAAGCCAGCTTCATGGCCGCACCCCCTATAATCAGGCCATCCACATCACCACCGACCGCGCCAATTTCGGCAAAGTGATGAAAGTGCGCGTCACCAACGCATCCGCAACATCTTTAACGGGGGAAATCGCGGAATAAAAGTTTGCAGTATTCTGAAAACAGCCTTATAACCCCCTCATCGCTTATGACAACTTCTTGAACAGGGGTATTCCTAATGACTGAAAAAAAACGTGGCGGCAATAAAAGCGCCCAATTCAACGAAACGGGCCGCGCAGAATCTAATGATAATGCCGCTGGTAAACCAGTCATTCAAAAAACAGAATTAATTGCAGCCCTGAAAAACGCCCTTCCAGCCTATGGTGCGGATAGCTTTAACCTTGGCGAAGAAAAAATCTCCGCGACCGCGAACCAGAAAAAACTGCTGAACCTTTTGGATACAAAAACCATTGTTTTTGTTAAAGGCCCGTTCGGTACAGGGAAAACCTTCTGGACCTGCCTGGCCGGTCTGCAAGGTCTGGTCGAAAAGAAATACAACAAAATTTCCCTGACCGCGCCTGCCGTTGAAGCGGATGAAGAACTGGGCTTCCTGCCCGGCGATAAAGACGCGAAAATGTCGCAACACGTCAACCAGATCATCGAAACACTGGAAGATCTGGTCGGTAAGAAAACTGTGCAGGATATGCGCGAAGCCGGTCTGATTGAAATTGCGCCGCACGCTTATAACCGTGGCCGTACCTACAAAAAGACTTTCTACATTCTGGATGAATCGCAAAACGCGTCCGGCAAACAATTGATGACATCCTTGGGCCGTTTGGGCTTTGGTTCGACCTTTGTCTATATGGGCGATGCGAAACAGAACGACCGCACCAATGGCCAGCCTGCTTTTGTTGCCTTCACCGAACGCTTCAACCAGTCCGCCTATGCACACGCCATTGGCGAAGTGACCATGGGCAAGGAAGACGTCCGCCGTCACCCGCTGCTGCAGCTGATCGTTGCAAATGGCGATGATTGCTCGCTGGATGAAAAGCCGCAGCCAAGCCGCGAATTACGCTCTGGCAACGGGGATTTCCCAGCGCTGAAACAATAATCAGATCTGTTAATTGATATTAACCAATCGCCTCCTATTTTACTGTAAGATATTCTAGTTACAGTAGAATCAGGAGGCGATTGCTATTACAACACAACAGGAACTGCACGAACGGATGGTCTTTGATGACAACCGGCTTCTCCCTGCCCTTTTCGGCGGACAAAATTCACACCTGACCCTGCTCGAAGAAACTCTGGGTATCCAGATTCAAAGCCGCGGTAATGAAATCACGCTGGTCGGCAATAAAGCCGACACCATGCGGGCCAAGGATATTCTCGCAATTCTCTGGAACAAGCTGCTGTCCGGGCAGGATGTCGATCAACAAGTGGTCGATGCCGCCTTGCGCTTTTCCATCGCCGATCAGGAACAAAAGAAACAACCTCCAAAATCAGGAAACGGTATGCCCCATAGTGAAACGCACCACTTGAAAGATTTTGCTGAAACCAAAAGCCAGATTATTGTCCGCAAGAAAACCATCGCCGCCCGTTCGCCGACGCAAAGCGCCTACATCGACGCCATGCAAAAACGCGAAGCCGTGTTTGGTATCGGCCCCGCCGGGACCGGCAAAACCTATCTGGCCGTGGCGCAGGCTGTAGCCCTGTTTGAACAGGAACGGATCGAACGGATTATCCTGTCACGACCGGCTGTGGAGGCCGGTGAAAATCTCGGCTTCCTGCCCGGTGATTTGAAAGAGAAAATTGATCCATATCTGCGCCCGCTTTATGACGCGCTGTATGACACGATGGGCGCGGAAAAGGCCGAAAAACGCATTCTGGCCAAGGACATTGAAATTGCGCCTCTCGCCTTTATGCGCGGACGCACGTTGACCAATGCTTTTGTCATTCTTGATGAAGCGCAGAACACAACAAGTATGCAGATGAAAATGTTCCTGACCCGCCTTGGCGAAGGATCGCGCATGATTATTACGGGCGACCCGACCCAGGTCGATTTGCCCAAGGGTGAAAAATCCGGCTTGCTGGAAGCGGTCGAAATCCTGCGCGATGTTCCCGAAGTCGGCGTTATCCGCTTCAGCCCGAAAGACGTTGTGCGGAGTGCCCTCGTTGCCAAAATCGTCGGGGCCTATGAACGGCGTGACGAAGAGCAGTCGAAGACATAAGCCGATGATCGATCTTGATATTGCCGTTGAAGACCCATCATGGGAAACCGCTTGTCCGGGTTACGAGGCCTTGATCCACCGTGCGATTGACGGCGTTTTAAAAGAATCCCCTGTTGCCGCATCGCTGCTGGAACAAGGCATCGAATTTGAAATCAGCATCGTTCTCGCCAATAACGATATGGTCCAGACATTGAACCGTGATTACCGGGGCAAGGACAAACCAACCAATGTTTTATCCTTTGCCCTGCTGGATGGCGAAGATGGGTGGGAAGAACCAACCGGCCCGGGCCTTTGTGCTTTGGGTGATCTGATTTTGGCGTTTGAAACGGTGGATGCGGAAGCGCGGGCTGAGGATAAAACCTTCGAGTCGCATTTTACCCATCTGGTGATTCACGGTATGCTGCATCTTCTGGGCTACGACCATCTGGACGAGGACGAGGCAGAAGAGATGGAATCGCTTGAGATTCAAATACTTAATGGTTTCGGTATAAAAAATCCTTACATTACAGAGGAATTTAGCGCATAAATGCTAAAATGAAAAACATGACAGACAAAAAAGACGATACAGGCGAACCTTCAAGTACCGCCGGTGGTGCAACCCTTGAAAAAAACGGCAATCATTTGCACGTTGTAAAAGGAGGAAGCACTGCCAGGGAAGACCAGAACGGGCATGGTGAAAAACACCGCGAACACGCCCCGTTAATGGGTTTCCTGAAAAGCCTGATTACTGGCAAAACAGAAACAACCCTCCACGAAGCGCTGAAGGAATATGTTGCATCGGATGCCGATGATAACGGCGTACCGCCTTCTTTGGCTGCTGATGAACGCACACTGATTTCCAACATTCTGGCTTTGCGCGATATGCGCGCCGTTGATGTGATGATCCCGCGTGCTGATATTATTGCCATCGACATTAAAACCACGGCGGATGAGCTGATGGAGTTACTGTCAGAAAAACAATATAGCCGCTTCCCGGTTTACAATGAATCGCTGGACGATGTTGTTGGAACCATCCATATCAAGGACATCCTGATCGCGCTGGCGCAGAAAATTCCGCTGGACGTTGAAAAGCTGGTCCGCGATGTTCCGATTGTATCCCCGGCCATGCACGTTTTGGACCTGCTGCTGGAAATGAAGGAAACCCGCCGTCAAATGGCCTTGGTCGTTGACGAATTCGGCGGCATTGACGGGCTTGTCACCGTTGGCGACATCATGGGTGCGATTGTCGGCGAAATGGAAGACGAACACGAAGTCGATGACCAGCCGCAAATGATCCAAACACCGGACGGCACCATCCTTGCCGATGGCCGTGTTGATGTTGAAACCTTTGAAGCGGCCCATGGTTCATTCCTGACCGAAACAGAACGTGACGAAATTGACACGCTGGGTGGTTTGGTCTTTGCGATTGCCGGGCGTGTTCCGGCACGGGGCGAAGTTGTCAGCCATGAATCAGGGCTTGTTTTTGAAGTTCTGGATGCTGACCCACGCCGTGTTCACCGCCTGCGCATCAAAAATATTTCCAAAGAACAGTCGGACGCGTAAGCTCCCCGCCATGATGCTCGAAAAACTGAACGCCCTTTCTTTCAGGCTGCGCTGCCTGCTTACCTTTGTTACGGGTGGGGTGATGGCGCTTGCCATGCCGCCAACCGGCTGGTGGCCACTATTATTTATCTGCCTCAGCCTGTTTTATGTTTTGTTGGCGCCCTTTAGGCGCTGGCGCGCCTTTCTTCTGGGATGGCTATTCGGGTTTGGTTATTTCGTCTTTGGGCTTTACTGGATCGGTAATGCCTTGCTGGTTCCCGGCAATGATTTCAAATGGGCCTGGCCCTTGGCGGTTTTAGGATTGCCCTTTGCGCTGGCCTTCTTCACCGGGTTTGCAAGCTGGGCAGCCACAAAATTAGCGGACCTGAAAACATGGCGCGGTTATGCGGCTGTTATTTTCTGCCTGATGATATCGGAATGGTTGCGCGGGCATATTTTTACCGGGTTTCCCTGGAACCTTTACGGCTATGGCTGGGCCAATGTTTTGCCCATCGTCCAATCCGTATCATTGTTTGGCGTCTATGGGCTGACGCTGCTGACAATCATATGGGGGCTGTTGCCGGGGTTTCTTTACAGCGCCGGGAAACCGCGCCGCGACGGCTTTATCGCTCTCACCTTAACTGTATTTTCGATCACATCCTTGTTTATCTGGGGCGCACAACGTCTGGCGGCCAACCCGCCACAGACTGACTCCGATATCATGATCCGTATCGTCCAGCCCAATATCCCGCAGGAAGATAAATGGAATAATGACAAGCTGGTCGAAAATATTCAAAAAACCGTTGGCCTATCGTCCGCGCCTTTTGTGGATGGTAAAACCTACGCGATTGTCTGGCCCGAAACAGCCATTACAGATTATGTGATCCAGGATATGAATGCGGCGAATTTTATCCGGAATTCCCTGTTCCCTGAGAAGCGTCCGGGATATCTGCTGAGCGGTGTGCTTCGCCACGACATCGATGATGCCGGGAAACCCGCTTACTATAACAGCCTGGTCGCTTATGATTCAGACCTTGCCCCCGAAGCCACCGTTAACAAATCGCATCTGGTTCCTTTCGGGGAATACATCCCCTATCAAAAATACATTCCCCTGCGCCCGGTTGTTCAATTTTCCGGCTTTACACCCGGACAGGGCGTTACAACCCAAACGCTTTCCGCCCTTCCGCCCTTTAGCGGGCTGGTCTGCTACGAAGTTCTTCTTCCCGGCAAGGCTGCTTTAACGTCCCCACGCCCCCAATGGATCGTCAATGTGACCAATGATGGGTGGTATGGCGACAGCCCCGGCCCCTATCAACATCTGACGCAAACCATTTACCGGGCGACTGAAGAAGGGCTGCCTTTGGCCCGGGCCGCAAATACAGGCGTATCCGCCCTGATTGATTCTTATGGGCGGGTGCTGGTAAAAGCAGGGTATAATAAGGATAGTTATCTCGACTATCCCTTGCCGCAGGCTACAGCGGCCGCTACTTGGTATGCGCGCTATCGGGATACCTTGCTTTTTTCTGTACTAATACCACTGCTTTGTTTTGTCATATTGAGACGCAAGGTTTAGCATCGATATGTAAGGCGGTTTTATTTTTATGGATATAAGTAAGATTGCATACTTTAGCGTTCATTGATAAATCATATCCGCGTACTGAATAGACTGATCAGGAACATAGAATCAAGGTTGCCTAAATGCCTAAAAAAACCACAGTGAAAACAGCTTCAAAACCTGATCGGCTCACCAAAAAAGTAAAGGGTGATGGCCCTAACCCGATCGATATTCATGTCGGTGCTCGCGCTAAATTACGCCGGGGGATCATGGGGTTGAGCCAGGAAAATCTGGCAGAATCCCTGGGCATTACTTTTCAGCAAATTCAAAAATATGAGCGCGGCGCAAACCGCATCAGCGCCAGCCGACTGCATAAGTTGAGCGAAACACTGGGCGTACCGGTTGGTTACTTCTTTGAAGGCTATAACGAAGACGAACCTGAACGCGCCTATGGTTTTTCGGATACCCCGCAGGAAGATTTCAGCTGGCTTGAAGAAGATGACGGCGATTTGATGGAACGCAAGGAAACCATTGATCTGGTCCGTATCTATTATTCTGTTCAGGATCCGGCCTTGCGCAAAAGCTTTGTTAAAATGCTGAAAACCCTCGTTTCCAGCCAGATTGTCGCTGACTAATCCCGCCTTTTATCCTTTGCCTATGCATGAGATCCCTTGATCTTGTGCGCTGCGCCTGTATCTTCTGATGGAGCGGTTACACATGACAGGGACGCAAAATGAACAGCACAGCAGGGCAAGCAATGGCAAAATCCAACTCCGATACAAATATCGCGCCGCATACCGAATTACAAAACTTCCTGTTCACCAGTGAGTCTGTTTCCGAAGGCCACCCGGATAAAATCTGCGACCAGATTTCAGATGCCTTGGTCGATGTTTACTTATCCCAAGATCCCTATTCCCGCTGTGCCATTGAAACCGTTGCAACAACAGACACTGTGATTATCGTTGGGGAAACCCGGGGGCCGGACAGTATTACGCATGATTTACTGCGCGATGTCGCACGGAATAAAATCCGCGAGATTGGTTACGATCAGAACGGCTTCAGCTGGAAGACCGTCAATATTGATATCAAACTGCATAACCAATCCGCCGATATTGCCGTTGGTGTTGATGCAACAGGAACCAAGGAAGAAGGCGCCGGCGATCAGGGCATTATGTTTGGTTATGCCTGCCGCGAAACCCCTATCCTGATGCCTGCCGCCATTCATTATTCTCACAACATCCTGCGCAGCCTGTCGCAAGCCCGCCATTCGGGTGATCTGGCCGGGAAAATTGAACCGGATGCCAAGTCACAAGTGACCCTCGAATACCGTAACGGCCAGCCCGTCCGCGCAACATCGATTGTTGTTTCGACCCAGCACGCCGAAGGCCTGACCCAGGACGAAGTGCGCGAAATGGTCCGCCCCCATGTTGAAAAAACCCTGCCCCAAGGTTGGATGTGCGATGAATCCGAATTCTATGTGAACCCCACCGGACGTTTTGTGATTGGCGGACCGGTTGGCGATTCCGGCCTCACGGGCCGCAAAATTATCGTTGATACCTATGGCGGGTCTTGCCCGCATGGCGGTGGCGCGTTCTCTGGCAAGGACCCAACCAAGGTTGACCGTTCCGCGGCTTATGCCGCGCGCTATGTCGCTAAAAACATTGTTGCCGCCGGTTATGCAGATCGTTGCACGATCCAGCTTTCCTACGCCATCGGCGTTTCCAAACCGCTTTCCGTCTATGTGAACACCCATGGCACCGGCAACGTGGATGAGGCACAGCTGGTCAAGGCCGTGGGTCAGGTGATCGACCTCAGCCCGCGCGGCATTCGTGAACATCTACAACTGAACAAACCCATCTATGCCCGGACCGCTGCCTATGGCCATTTTGGCCGCGACCCCGAAGCCGATGGCGGTTTCAGCTGGGAAAAAACCGATCTGATTGAACCACTGCGCAAAATTCTCGGTTAATAGCAATAATTTGTCGCCCCCGCCTTGTGCGGGGGTCTGGTCTTTTGTAGAGATAAGGCCGGATACCCGCACAAGGCGGGTATGACAAGGACATAAATCATGAATACCGATACCCCCGATATTAAACGCCGCCGTGTTTTTGGCCGCCGCCTGACCCGTTCGCTCAGCCCGTCTTTGCAGAATTTGCATCAGGCCATGCTGGATAAGCTGCAGATTCCAAAACCTGTCGTTGCGCGCGGAAATTTAAAGGCCGCTGATATTTTCCCGCAGTCTTTTGAAAAGTTCTGGTTTGAAATAGGGTTCGGGAACGGCGTTCACCTGCGTGATGAATCTTTGGCACATCCGGATACCGCCTTTATTGGCGCGGAACCATATATCAACGGTATGGCCACCTTTCTGAAAAGCATCGAAGATCAAAGCCATGATAATATCCGTGTCTGGATGGATGACGCGATTGCGCTGATCGATTCACTGGCTGATGGCGTACTGGACGGGATTTATATTCTGAACCCTGATCCTTGGCCGAAAAAGCGCCATTGGAAACGCCGCATCGTCAGCACCGAGAATGTCGCCCGTTTTGTCCGCGTCCTGAAACCGGGCGGACAGCTGATTATGACGACCGATATTGACGATCTGGCCGAATGGATGGCTACCCATGCGATCAATAACCCGGCATTGACATGGACCGCCGAAAGCCCCGAAGACTGGAAAAACCCGCCCCCCGGCTGGAATCCCACAAAATATGAGAAAAAGGGCGCGGCCAAGGGTCGCCAGCAAAGCTATCTGGTCTTTCATAAACAGGCCTGATGTCCTAAATTAGCATTATGCAGTTGACATTATGGATAATAAATTTCTATTATTAGCACTCACATAAAGGGGAGCGCTGCCATATGAGCCTGTTAACAAAAAAGAATATCGGCATTGCCCTTCTATCCAGCTCTGCCCTGATCGCCAATTTCAGCGAACAGGCTGGCAATGCCTATCATAGCGGGGCGGCGACAACCGATGTCTTTTATACCGTCGGCGCTGTTCACGAAGGTTTAACAGGCAAAACCACATCCACCTTTGAAAAAGCAACGCAAATCCCGACGGTTGGGGTGCTTCTGGGTTTTACGGGCGGGGTTCTATCGTCCTTTATCGACCCGAAAAAACCGGAACAGGTCAATTTCAGCGCTGCCGGGCTGGCGTCCCTACCCTTTAATGCTCTGGCCGGGATTGCCGGGGGTGTTGCCAAGGGATTTGAAGATAAAAATCCAACCGCCGAGGCCACCGCATACCGGGCATCGGGTCAGACCAGCATGGATTATGCCCGTGACCAGGCCAGCCTGAAACTGTCCATCCGCTCTTTATAATAAAGGCTTGCAATCCTGGGGAATTCGGGGGTATAACGTCCCCAATATATACCGATCATGTTTGATAGGTGGGCTCAACGGCCCGCCTTTTTTGTTACCAAAACGGGACTTTAATGCGGCTTTCGCCACTGGAAGAAAAGATTACAAAACTGGTTGAACCCATCGCCGCTGGCCTTGGGCTTGAACTGTATTGTGTTCAGCAATCCGGTGAATCAACCGGTCTGGTCATACAAATTATGGCCGAAAACCCGACGACTAAAGCCTTGAGTGTTGAAGAATGCGCGGATCTGAGCCGCGGAATCTCCGCCATGATGGATGTTGAAGACCCGATTACCGACGCCTATCGCCTTGAAGTCGGGTCCCCGGGCATTGACCGCTTTTTGATCCGTGAACGTGACTACGCCGATTATGTCGGTATGGAAGCCAAGATTGAGATTGATCCGCCGCTGGAAGGGCAAAAACGCTTCCGTGGCCGGATTCAGGGTTTTGAAAACAATGCTGTGATTTTCAAGATTGATACGGGTGAAGTCGCCCTGCCCTACGCCGATATTCAAAAAGCCAAGCTGGTCATGAATAATGAACTGATTAAGCTTGGACAGAAGAAGTTTAAACATTTACAACAACAAACAGAAGACAGCCACGAAGAAGAGGTTGAAGACCATGGAACTGCTACAAGTCGCTGACGCCGTTGCGCGTGAGAAAAATATCGATCGTGACATCGTGCTGGGCGCGATGGAAGAAGCCATTCAAAAGGCTGGCCGGTCGAAATATGGCTTTGACCACGATATTCGCGCCACCATCGACCGCAAATCAGGCGACATTGCCCTGCGCCGTTACCGCGAAGTTGTTGAAACCATTGAAGACGAAGCGACCCAGCTGACTCTGGTCGAAGCAAAACGCATCAAGCCGGACGCCGTAATCGGTGAATCGCTGGTTGATACCCTTCCCCCGCTGGATTTTGGCCGCATTGCTGCCCAAACCGCGAAACAGGTTATCGTACAAAAAGTCCGAGATGCGGAACGCAAACGCCAATTCGAAGAATTCAAAGATAAAGTCGGCGAAATGACCGTTGGTATTATCAAACGCGTTGAATACGGCAACACCACCGTTGATCTGGGTGGCAAGGCTGAAGCCCTGCTGCGCCGTGACGAAAGCCTGCCACGCGAAAACCTGAAAGTCGGCGACCGCGTCCGCGCGATCGTTTATGACGTCCGCGAAGAAGTTCGTGGTCCGCAGATTTTCCTGTCCCGCGCCAAGCCGGAATTCATGGCCAAGCTGTTCATGCAGGAAGTTCCTGAAATTTATGACGGCACAATCGAGATTAAAGCCGTTGCCCGTGATCCGGGTTCGCGCGCGAAAATCGCCGTTGCCGCCCGTGACAACAGCATCGACCCGGTCGGCGCTTGCGTTGGTATGCGCGGTAGCCGTGTTCAGGCCGTTGTTGCCGAACTGCAAGGCGAAAAAATCGATATCGTGCCTTGGTCCGAAGATTTCGCGACTTTCGTTGTGAACTCTTTGCAACCTGCCGATGTGACCAAGGTTGTTCTGGACGAAGAAAAACACCGTCTGGACGTCGTTGTTCCGGAAGATCAATTGTCCTTGGCGATTGGTCGCCGTGGCCAGAACGTCCGCCTCGCCGCACAGCTGACCGGCTGGGATATTGATATCCTGACCGAAGCCGAAGAACAGGCACGCCGGGCTGAAGAATTCAAAAAACGCTCTACATTGTTCATGGAAGCCCTGGACGTGGATGAGGTTATTGCTCACCTGCTGGTTGCCGAAGGCTTTATCAGCATCGAAGAAATCATCGAAACGCCAATTTCTGAACTGGCGAAAATCGAAGGCTTTGACGAAGATGTTGCGCAAGAACTGCAAAACCGCGCAACCGCATGGATTGAACTGAAACAACAGGAACTGGAAAGCAAACGCCAAGAACTGGGTATTCAGGATGATCTGATGGAATTTGATGGCCTGAAGCCGGAAATGATCCTGAAACTCGCTGAAAACGGCGTGAAGTCCAAGGATGATCTGGCTGATCTGGCTGGCGACGAGCTTCAGGAAATCCTGGGTCCGGACGTCCTGACCAACAAGGAAGCGAACGACCTGATTATGCTGGCGCGTGCGCATTGGTTTGAAAACGAAAACGATAACGCCGAAGCCACCGCTTCGACCGTATCGGCATCATGAGAGGGCTAATTGATTTACGCAGGGGACCACTCACCCACTGAAACAGATAAAGCCGTTCCGGACGATGTCCGGGACGCTTCACCTGTTGCGGATTCTGCTGAATCAATTCCTTACGTTAAGCCACCAAAAGTCAAAAAACTCCCGATTTGCGTTCAGTCCCAGATTGAATTCGAGGAAGACCGCCTGATGCGTTTTGTCATCGGGCCAGAAGACGTTTTGTATCCCGATTTTTCCGGTGATCTTCCGGGTAAGGTTTTCTGGTGTTCGCTGTACCGTCAAACGGTGCAGGATGCGATTGATGGCAACAGCTTTGCCAAGGCCGCCGGACAGGATGTCAAAATCCCCGCCGATCTGATGGACCAGATTGAACGTGGCCTGCGCAACAAGGCGCTGGCGATGTTATCCATGACCAAAAAAGCCGGACATTTGCTGACAGGCGCAGAAAAAACCGAACAGGTTCTGCGGTCGGGCAAGGCTGGAATTTACCTGACCTCTGCCGCAAAGGATGGGGATACGCGGGAAAAGCTCACCTTCCTAGCCCTGAACGCTCCGCTGACGGTGCGCATTGTTGATATGTTCACCAGCGAAGAACTCTCCCGCGCCAGTGGCGCTAACAAAGTCGTCCACGCGGCAATGACCCGTGGCGGCACAACCGAACGCTTCTTTACCCACGTTAAAAGAATGCACCTTTTCAGAAACCAAGATTAAAAACAGCAAGTAAGCAGACAGATAGACATGACCGATACAGATAAAAAAGACACAGAGAAAAAAGCCCCCCTCAGCCTCGGCGGTAAAGGGACTTTGAGCCTTAAGGGCGGCGCGGCTGCGGGGGCGAAGGCAACCCTGTCACAGCCTTCGCGGTCGGGTAAATCCGTCGCGGTCGAGGTTCGCCGCAAGCGGACCGGTTCGACAACAGCACCAATGGCCCGTCCACAGACGGAAACCCATGTGGAAGAAGAAATCGTTGTGGCCCCGCCACCGGCACCAGTGGCCGCAACGCCGGCTGCGACGGCTGCATCGACCGAACTGCGCAAGCTGACCTCAGAAGAACGTGAAGCCCGCATTCGCGCTCTGGTTCTGGCCGAAGAAGAAGCCAAACGCCGCCCGGCAGACGAACCGGCAGCACAGGAATACGGTTTTGGTGCCCCGGTCAGCAAACCAGAAGAAGCCCCTGTTGTTGAAACAAAGGATGCGCGTCAACGCGAACTGGAAGAGCTGCAGCAGATTGAAGAAGAAGAACAACGCCTGAAACGCGAAAACGAATCGCGTTTCGCGCCACCTCCACGCGCTGCGGCTGGTCCCGGTGCGGCGGCCCCCGGCCCTGATGCGTTCACCGAACGCTTTGGTCCGTCCGGCATTCGTGAAGTCGGTCCAAAAATGTTGGATGCGGATGAGGAAGAAGAAGAAAGCTACCGCGCCCGCATGAAGAAAAATGCGGCAAAGGTTACCCCTGCCAAGCGCGAGGAACCGGATCGTCGCGGCGGTAAAATGACCATTCAAACCGCGTTGAACGAAGACAAGCTGTATAACAAGGACAAGGGCCGTTCGATGGCGTCCATGCGCCGCGCGCGTGAACGTGCGCGTCTGGCCGGTCTGGATACGCAAACCAAGGTCCACCGTGAAGTCGTCCTGCCGGAATATATCACCGTGCAGGAACTGGCGAACCGGATGACCGAACGCAGTGCCGATGTCGTGAAATCCCTGATGAAAATGGGCGTCATGACCACGGTCACGCAAACGATCGATGCCGATACGGCAGAACTGATCATCCATGAATTTGGTCACACCTTTAAACGTGTAACCGAAGGCGATGTTGAAATCGGTATGGAGGGTACGGAAGACACGGCAGAACAATTGCTGCGCCGTGCGCCGGTTGTCACCATCATGGGTCACGTTGACCATGGTAAAAC
>CAACXI010000091.1_pt1 | contig 17206 bp, 15 predicted proteins | sample 2275891 | NCBI WGS metagenome assembly CAACXI01 (sample SAMEA5312484, study PRJEB27640) | indoor metagenome | biome: indoor environment; feature: controlled; material: polymer antistatic dissipative epoxy resin | place: Italy | collected 2014-05-27 | reverse complement strand
ATATTCAATTTCGACCAGATAAAGATCATCGCCGAAATGGCGCCCCATGCTGTCGAGGTCAACCGCCCCGTCCAGCATCCTGTCCATGCGTGTGCCATAGGCACGGGCATAGCGTTCGACAAGCGCTTTCGGCAGGAAATGATAACGCGCCGCCTGTTCTTCAACGAAACCGGCAAAATCACCATTTAAAATATCACCACCAGGCAGGATCACCCCATCTGTCCATGGCACTTGTGGCAGGCGGCTTGATGCCCCCTCCCGGTTGCGGCGCAGCCAATGGGGAACCAGCTTGTCCACAACGTCTTCGGCCAGACGGCGATAGGTTGTGATCTTGCCGCCAAAGACAGATAAAAGCGGCGCACCAAACGATTCTTCAAATTCCAGATGATAATCACGCGTGACTTCTGATGCCTTGCCCTTACCATCATCCATCAATGGGCGAACGCCGCTATAGCTATGGACGATATCTGCCGGGGTCACGACTTTTTTGAAATACAGATTCACCGCATCGCAGAGGTATTTTTTTTCATCTTCGCTAATCACCGGTTTCGCGGGGTCGCCCGTGTATTCTACATCTGTCGTGCCGATCAGGGTAAATTTCCCCTCATACGGAATCGCAAAAACAATCCGGCGGTCGGGTTGCTGCAGGATATAGGCCTGATCCCCGTCGAATATTTTTGGCACAATAATATGGCTGCCCTTGACCAGGCGGATTTGCGGCGTGATTTTTTCACGGGTCAGGTGGTTGCCGTCCAGCACGGAATGAACCCACGGCCCGGCGGCATTGACGACCATATCGGCGGTCACGTTCATCATCTGGTTCGTATCGGTATCCCGCAATTCGGCCTGCCAGCGCCCGTCAACGATACGCAAACCTGTACAGGCCGTATGCGTTGAAATATGCGCACCCAGTTCCGCCGCATCGAGCGCATTCAAAACAACCAGCCGTGAATCCTGAACCCAGCAATCGGAATAACGGAATCCCTTTTTGTGTTTGTCCTGTAAATCCCCGCCGTAAGTGTGATTGCGAAGATCAAGGGCGGATGATTTTTTCAAAACACCCTTGCCGCCCAGATGGTCATAAAGATAAAGGCCAATACGGATCATCCAGGCCGGGCGCAATTGCGGGTAATATGGCAACACAAAATCAAGCGGCCAGATAATATGCGGGGCGAGGCGCAATAAAACTTCGCGTTCTTTCAATGCGGCACTGACCAGATGAAATTCAAAATATTCCAGATAGCGCAAACCACCATGGATCAACTTGGTCGATGCGGATGATGTGGCCCCGGCCAGATCCTGGGCTTCGACCAGCAAAACCGACATTCCGCGCCCCGCAGCATCACGCGCAATGCCCGCGCCGTTGACGCCGCCACCAATAATCAAAAGATCGTAATCAGGTTTCATAGGATAACCCCTAAAGGGATATGGCTTTGGAAATTCAAATCGGCAATAATTCTACATTATTTCCAAGCCCCCTCCATCCCCTTCGCATTTCTTTATCAATTTGATCCGAATTACCCTAATCACCGCGACCTTGTTTTGGGCTGCGCCAAGTCTGGCGTCCGAGCGTGCTTCGCCGTCTTTGTTCGGGCCACTGGGGTTGAATACCGTGCCGTCCGCGCGCATGGAACCCGCCGGAACAATCCGCGCCGGAATAACGACGGCGGACCCCTATGCCCATGCTTATGTTTCTTTGCAGGCGGCGGACGCGCTGAACATTACGCTGCGCCAGAGCGCCGAGATTTCCAATATCCGCGAAGACGCGAAACGGCTTTACCCCGGTGTTGACCTGAAATTGCGACTGGCCGAGGAAAGCCGTTATGGACCGGAAATTTCATTGGGGTTGATGGGCGCGGTTGGTCACACGCGTATGGCCGGGGAATATCTGGCCCTGTCCAAACGCTATAATGACTTTACCTTTACCGGTGGTTTGGGCTGGGGACGGTATGGCGGCAGTGGAACATTCAAAAATCCTTTGGGAATCCTCAGCAGCCATTTTGACCAGCACCGTGCCGCCGATAATGAAATGCCAAACGGACCACAAGATTGGTTCACCGGGGATCAGATCGGCCTGTTTGGCGGGGTAGAATATTTTACCCCTGTGGACGGGTTGAGCCTGAAGCTGGATTGGGGAGCCGATGATTACACGGCGGAAAAGGCAGCCTTTGATTTTGATGCACCGTCCCCCTGGGCGATCGGGCTTAATTACGCGCCGCAGGAAAACGTCAATCTGGGCTTGGGATTAATTGGCGGCGAAAAAATCATGGCGTCGTTCAGTCTGAAAGGCGCGCTACAAAAATGGCCCGGACGTTTTCAAAAACAGGGCGAACCGCCAACATTGCGCCCCGAACGCACCGATTTATACAGCGCCAGTCAGATGTCGTTCGATGCGGCAAAAACAGATTCCAGCCTTTTATATGATATTCGCCGGACCCTGAACACTGCTTGGGCAAAGCTGGAGGTTGAGCCGGGCGAAGCCCTGCCCCGCCGCATTGGACGCGCCGCCCGCAACATGGCGAACCACGCCGGAAAAGATGTCGAAGAATTACTGATTACACCGAACACGCTGGGACTGAATGGCCCGACCATCCGGATTATGCGCCGCGATCTGGAACAAGCCGTTTTGCGGCATCAGGGCAGCGCACAGGAATTATGGCGCAAGGCTCGTCTTGATGCCCCCATCCCCGATGATCTGAAAAACAGCGCCGTTGATGTTGACCGTTTTCAACGCGGATCACGGCAACGCCCCCTGCCGCGCCTGAAACTGATCCTTGATACGCAGATGAGCCTGTCCGAAGAAGATAGCGGGTTGATCTACCGCACCAGCCTGATTGCGGATATGCAGCACCAGATGTCGCGGCACTGGATGATGGGCGGGGCGTTACGATTGAACGGGCCGGATAATCTCAATGAAATCGGCAAGCTGCGCCCGGCCGCGATGTTCCCCGTGCGCAGCGATGTGTCACAATTTGCGGATATGACCGTTTCCGTTGACCGCTTGTATAACGCTTACTTGCGCAGCTTTGGCGATGGCGACTGGCACGTTATGGCAGCGGGCGGTTATCTGGAAGAAATGTATGCCGGGTTTGGGGGCGAAGTCTTATACCGCCCCTATGGAAAAACCTATGCGTTTGGCGCGGAAGCATGGCAGACGTTCCGCCGCGCCCCGGATAGTCGATTGGGATTGGCTTTGAACGGGGATCATGTGCTGACCGGGCATTTAAAAACATGGTATGAAATTCCGCAGACCGATCTGACCATCGGGTTCAAGGCCGGACGTTATCTGGGGCAGGATCTGGGGGGCACATTATCGCTGACCAAAGGCATGGAGAACGGTGTCAAAATCGAAGCCTTTGCCACCGCGACCAACAATGCCGATTACGATCTGTTTGGCGGGACAACCCATATTTATAGCGGCTTGCGGCTGACCATGCCGTTTGGCAATGTCCCTTATGTTCCGCGTGGAAGCATGGCCCGTGTGACAGCTGCGCCGTTGGGGCGCGATATGGGGCAGACGATCGATCAGCCTTTGCCGCTTTATGATCTGACCGAACCTTTTTCCTATCGCGCCATTGCTGCCGGATGGGATCAGATTACGGAATAATCCGGCACATTAGCCCTGCGCGAGAAAAATAGAACGCGCCAGACGATCCGCCGCGCGGCCCGTTGTTACATTCTGCGCGTCCGCCAGATCAAAAATCTGTTCAATCGTATCGCCGATGCGCCCGACATGATTCATCATGATCTCGCGAGTCAGCGGTGTGCCAAATGGATCAAGCCCCGCCGCCGCAAAATATTCATAGCCCACCGCAATCACACCGCCAGCATTGATGGCATAATCAGGAACATACAAAATACGCTTCTGCGCAACCCGGTCTTCATCATCCGGGGTCGCCATCTGGTTATTCGCGGCCCCCGCAATAATATCAACCTTCAGTTTTGGAATCGTATCTTTGTTCAGCTGCGCGCCAAGCGCACAAGGCGCAAACACATTGGCTTCGATGCTGAAAATATCGTCTGGCGCGGCCAGGCGCGTGCCCGGCAATTCTTCGCGCACCTGTTCGATCAAGGCCGGGCGAATATCGGTGACCGTCAATTCAACGCCTTCTTTATGCAGCAAACGGCACAGATCATAACCAACCGAACCCAAACCCTGCACATTCACCTTTAACCCGGTCAACGCATCGCTGCCGTAACGGCGGCGCACACCGGCACGCAGGCCATTAAAAACGCCCCATGCCGTCACGGGTGACGGATTGCCGCCCAGATCGCCCGCCTGGTGCGGCAGGCCGACAACGTATTTGGTTTCATGCGACATGGCGATCATATCATCTTCGCCTGTTCCGCTGTCTTCGGCGGTAATGTAGTCGCCGTTCAAACTTTCAACCGCACGGCCCATGGCCCGCATCAAGGCTTCTGTTTTTCCGGTGAAGGAATCACCGATAATGACGCTTTTACCGCCGCCAAGGGGAAGCCCAGCCAGTGCGTTTTTATAGGTCATACCGCGCGACAGACGCAAAACATCGGTCATGGCCGCCGCTTCGCTTTCATAGGGGCGCATCCGGCATCCGCCCAGTGCAGGACCAAGATTGCGGTTATGCACCCCGATAAAGGCAACCAAACCGGTTTCCTTATCTTCAAAACGACGCAAGCGTTCATGATGATCGTAATCAGGAAAAGCGTTCAAGGAATCTTGTGTTAAATCAGCATACGTCATGGCGGTATTACTCATAGGTCGGTTGTAAACGTGGGGATAAGGGGCCCGGATTGCTTCCGGCCGGTCCGGGCTTGGGCAAGGATTTCAAAATTTTCTGACGTTCTAACATCGCCTGACGCCGTTCATCGGTCAGCGTGTAGAAAAAAACAAGCGCCGGGTCTGTTCCGGGTGGCGGAACATCACCCAGCAGGAAAGACTGATTCACATGACGCGCGTACCAGTCCCAGCAAATGCCGTCTTCGGAATATTGCCATGTTAAAAATTCAGGTGAATCGCGCTTGGGCGCTTTCAGATCATAAAGATGCTTACACCCGTTGCGGGGAAGGATTTCAAGTTCTGCCGGGGTTGGATCAGGCCAGATGATTTGCGGATAGTCGCCGGGCAGTAAGTCCGTCGCAGACGCCTGCGCGCTCAACGGCAACAGCAAGGATGCCGAAAGCATTGCCAGTAAAATAATATTCAGCCGCCCACGACGCATCCAGATATCCTTTTTCAAACAACATTATAGCACGCAAATTCAAACCAGCGAGTCCCACCACGGGACATCGGGCCAAATGTTCAAAATAGTAACATTGCGTCCTTTTCAAATTCATTTACGCAAAAAAGAAACCGTTGATTTGCATCAACGGTTTAGAAAGTTACCAGATTGGTCACATACTCAGTCAGAAACGCTTTAAACTCTCACTCTTGGCTTGTCCGAAACCCCGCAAAAGGTCTTATTCTTTGTCCCGCTTGGCCGTTTTTATAATCGTCCAGCTTTATCCGTCCTCACAGCCTGGCGCCGTTATTCAACATCCGCCCACCTATTCAACTGTATATATCTTTAGTTTACATAAAATTTTATGTAAATACAAAGGTATTTTTATGTAAAATATAAGCTATTGATCTAAAAGGGAAATCAGCTCTTCCAAATCCTCTGGCAGTTCGCTATCGAACTCCATTTCCTCTTCCGTCACCGGATGGATAAAGCGGATTTGCGCGGCATGAAGGGCCTGACGCGGGAATTTCAACACGGCCTCCTTCACTTCCGGCGGATAATCGGCCTTTTTCAGCAAACTATTCTGGCCTGTGACCTGTAACCCATATAACGCATCCCCGATCAGCGGATGCCCGATGGATGACATATGAACGCGAATCTGGTGCGTGCGCCCGGTTTCAAGGTCGCACTGGACCAGACTGATCGTATCGCGGAACACCTCACGGCGATGGTAATGGGTGCGGGCTTCCTTGCCGCCCTGAAACGGGATCGCCATTTTCTGGCGGTTGGTGCTTTGCCGTGCAATCGGCCTGTCGATGATGCCTTTGACCTGCGGCACTTTCCAAACCAATGCATAATAGGTCCGGCTGAGCGAACGGTCGGCAAGCTGCGCCGAAAGGCCACGATGCGCAACATCGGATTTTGCAACAACCATCAAGCCCGATGTATCACGGTCCAGACGATGCACAATGCCCGGACGCACCACCCCGCCAATCCCGGACAGGCTGTCGCCGCAATGATACAGCAACGCATTGACAAGCGTGCCCGTATGATGCCCCGCTCCCGGATGCACCACCAGACCAACCGGTTTATTGATCACCAGCAGGCTTTCATCTTCATACACAATATCCAGCGGGATGTTTTCCGGTTGTGGCGTCGCTTCAATCGGCGGCGGAACGGAGAGTGAAATCACTTGCCCTTTGCTGACCTTGTAGGATGCCTGCAAACAGGCTTTTTCATCGACAAAAACATCGCCGTTTTCAATCAGGGCTTTCAACCGCGATCGTGAATGTTCCGGGCAGAGCTCAACCAATGCCTTGTCCAGCCGGACACCATCCAATTCAAATTCAACAAAGAAATTTTCATCAACGCCACCATCATCGCTGATCGCTACCTCATCATCTTCTTGGTCTGAATTGGGGGCGTCATAAGATTTCATCATGGTGCAGGGTCCGATGGAGGGAGAATACAAGGATCAGTATAAGCACCAACGCGCGTGGCGACAAACACCCAGCCTTCGTGACGCACTTCTTTTTCAGCAGCAATGGCCAGCAAGGCGGCCTGTTCTTCGCTTGGGGCGGGCGGACCGTATCCGGCTTTCGCCGTGGCTTCCGCCATCGCCTTTTCTTTTTCCTGACGCACAAGGGCTTCGGTAATCAATTCAGGCTTCTGGTCGCCCTGTATCTTTTTGATCTCGATAAAGGCCGTCACAATGCGCTCCCCGGTCCAGCCCGAAATCAACTGGCGGGCTTCGGCGGCATGGCCTTCCATATAGCCCTGATCGTCCAGCAGGATGCCGCGCGGTGATAGTGTCAGCAGGCGAATATGGTTTTTAATGTCGCTTTCCTTATCCCGCGCCTTCGCATTGGCCAGCACCGTGACGCGCCCATCCGCATAGGTTTCGACCGCACGGCCATCCAGATCCAGCCCAGCAGCACGCACATAACGCTGCCATATGGTCGCACCATTTAAATCTACTTCTAAAACCCAAGCCGCGCCGGGATCAGTGCCATAAGGCATAACTTGCCCTGCCACGACATAACGGTCTTCGCCAAATTTCATGGATTTCTTATAAGCACCGCGCAGCATTGCAAATTGCCCGCGCGGATAGGTATTCTGCCACGCAATCGTCCCATCATCATTCAGCTTTAACAGCCACCCGGCCATGCGACCGTCTTCGTGACGGATCTGGCCTGTGGCGATATAATGCGTGTTATCCGCAACGGCCAGATTATACAGGTGATTGGATGTGCCGGGGCTGTAAGACCGCTTCCAGATTATTTTCCCATCATCGGCAAAGCGCACCAGCATTGTATGCTCTTCGTTATCGACCTTGCGGTTCATGGCCTTGATAACCGCAACAAATCCCTTTCCGTTCGATGCTGCGCTGATATTCATCGATTCCAGATCATAGGTGGAATCCTTGACGATAAAATCCCGGACAAAATTATATTCGGCGTCATACCACGCCAGCCGCGTCCATTTTTCCGCGTTTTGTTTGCCGCCCGATATGGTCGATGCCACGACATAGCCCGACCCCGATTTTAAAACACCGCTGGACCGTTCACCCGGTTTCGCCGGATAGCGTTTTTCAACCACGGCACGGGCGCGGTTATTCATTTCGACCAGAACCAGTTCAGTGGGGCTATATTGCAAATCCAGCTTTTCGCCGACAACCAGCAGATTACGATTTTCCAGCGCCACCGCGCCAGAGAATTGGACCAGACCCTGATGATCGCCAAATAATGCATCCCAGACGGTTGGCGTGCCAAAAAATGGCGGGGTCAGATTAATAATCGCTTCACGCGCGACCTGACAGGCCAGCGAGCCCGGCCCGGTATCCGGGTAATCCGATTTATCAGCCGTGATAAGCTGCGCCGACGCGGCGGTCGGACAGGACAGCGCGGCAAGCAGGGCCAAGGTCAGGAAATGGATCTTGAAGTTCATAACAACTGAGTCTAGGGTCCAGCGTGCCTAAAGTCCATGCAGGGATTGCAAATTCATGCGCATTTTAATCGTCAGCGATGCCTGGACCCCGCAAATCAACGGCGTGGTCCGCACCTATGAAGATCTGAACCGACATCTGGAGGGTCAGGGCCATGTCATCCGCGTCATCGGCCCCGCTGATTTCCCCAAACGCCGCCCCCTGCCCGGATATCGCGAAATTGAGCTGGTGATCAACCCGATCCAGCCTTTGATTGGAATGATTGAGGATTTTAAGCCCGATACCATCCATATTGCCACCGAAGGCCCGCTGGGGTGGGCCGCGCGGAAAATCTGCCTGAAACGTGGCTGGGGGTTTACAACCGCCTATCATACGCATTTTCCAGATTACACCGCTCTGCGTGCCGCGCGGTTTATACCCGCTTTGTATGGTCCGGTGAAAAAATTCTGCATCGGGATGGTCAAACATTTTCACAAATTTTCCGCCGCCGTCATGACCACCACGAATAGCGTCGATGACACGCTGCGTGGGTGGAAATTTCCTGGGCCGCTGCACCGCCTGACCCGGGGTGTTGATACGGATGTTTTTCATCCCGGCCCCAAAACCCTGTTTCCAGACATGAAAAAACCGGTCGCCCTTTTCGTGGGCCGCGTCGCCATTGAAAAAAATATCGAGGCGTTTTTATCGATGGAATGGGACGGCAGCAAAGTCGTGGTCGGCAGCGGCCCAAGCCTTGACGCGCTAAAATCCGCCCACCCCGAAACCCATTTTGTTGGCAAGCAATCCGGATCGGCGCTGGCCGATCATTACCGGTCTGCAGATGTTTTTGTTTTCCCGTCGCGCACCGAAACATTCGGGATCGTCCTGATTGAAGCAATGGCGTGCGGCCTGCCGATTGCCGGATATCCGGTGACAGGCCCGATTGATGTGGTCACAGAAGCCGTGCTGGGTCATATCAACGAAGATCTGGGAAAAGCCGCCGCCACTGCCCTTCAAGCACCGGGAAGCGCGCAGAACCGCTTTGCGCATTTACAGGCACATTACACTTGGGCTGTCGCTGGCGATCAATTTATCACGGCACAAAACAAGGCCATTATTCACTGGCCGGATTAAACAAAGTCCCGATGCGCATTGGTTTCCGCCGCCAGACCCAGCAGCGCGACATAGGGGTGCAGAATAAGAATGGTCGGGACGGCCTGCAAATACGCATCAAAACGCCCCTTGGCTTCAAATTCTTCGCGGAAGCGTGATTGGAAGAAAGCTTCGCCGAGTTGCAGACAGATCCCGCCAGCCAGATAAATCCCGCCGAACGCACCCAGCGTCAGCGCCAGATTTCCGGCGATCACACCCAGAAAGGCAATCATCATTTCCAGCGCTTCGACGCAAATCGGACAGGTTTTTGAAACTGCGGCGGCGCTGATTTCTTCCGGGGTACGATCGGGCAGATCATCCCGCCCTTCAAGACTGCGCAGGGCATTATAAATATTAACCAGCCCCTTTCCGGAACAAACACGTTCTGCGGAAATATGGCGGTATTTTTGATACAGCGCTTTCAGCACATCAAACTCACGCTGGGTCCGTGCCGGAAGCGTAACGTGTCCGCCTTCACCGGGGACCGGGCAATAACGCTCACCATTCCAGATCAGCGACGCAACCCCCAACCCGGTTCCAGGCCCCAGAATACCAATCGGTGCTTGTGGGGTGGGCGTGATGATTTTGGGTCCGACCTGGCGCATCTGTTCCGTCTTTAAATGCGGAACACCAAGGGCAATCGCCCGGAAATCATTCATAACAGTCAGATGATTAAGCCCCAGTGTCCGCTGAGTTTCCGCAACCGAGAAAGACCACGGGTGATTGGTCATGCTGACCATGTCCTCGGTCACAGGCCCGGCCACGGCCAACGCTCCGCTATGCAGTTTTGGCTGGCCGACCTGCTGCAGATACGCTTGCGCGGCATCGGTCAATTGGGGGTAATCAACGCATTTTAAAACGCGCTCTTCATGATATGTATCGCCGTCGCTCAATGCAAAACGGGCGTTTGTTGCACCAATATCAGCAATTAATCCCAGCGCCTGTGTCATATGGTCTTCAACCTTTGAATTTTTATTATCTGATTCTTATACAAGCTTGACAGGACAGTGGAAAGGCATGACATAAAGGCATTCATTAATTTTGTTTGCGGTGCGTTATGGCCCATATCCTGATTGCCGAAGATGACCCCTCCATGCGCCAGTTTCTGGCACTGGCGCTTGAACGCGCCAATCATGAGGTCGTCACCTGTGAAGACGGTCTTGCCGCGCTGACGGCTTTGGAAAGCGGGACCGTTTACGATCTGCTGCTGGCCGATATTGTGATGCCGGGTATGGACGGCATTGAACTGGCGCAAAAAGCCGCGATGATCGCACCCGGCATGAAAATCATGTTTATTACCGGCTTCGCCGCCGTAGCGTTGGGCCAATATACGGCGAACGCGGTCAATGCCATTGACGCCGACACCAAAATTCTTGCCAAACCGTTTCATTTGAAAGACCTCGTTGATCAGGTTGAAACACTGCTCGCCGCATAAGGGAAAAAAGGCGACATTTCTGCCGCCTTTTCCCTTCTCACACAGAAGCCTGTTTCAATTAATGGCGAACATCACGTTTCATAATAACGCGCTCTTCGCGGGGTGTGCCGGATGCCGGCTCAACATTGGTGATTTGTGAATTGGTAATCTGCGACAATTCGCTAACCTGTAAACCCATTTCATCCAGTGTTACACCATTCAACTTACCCGTTGATTTCAAACCATTTGCGGTTTGGAAATCACGAACGCCTTGGACCGTTTTTGGACCCCATACGCCATCAACGGATGCTTTATAAAAGCCGCTATTCCGCAGGTTTTGTTGAACAATCTGAACTTCATGGGTGTTCAGATTTGTGTAATTCGTATGATAGGCCATACGGTCTTGTTCTGCAGAACGCATGGTGCGGTCATAACGTGTTTCTGCATCCGCAACGACATTACGGTCATAACGTTTTTCAATCATGCGCTTGCTGTTGGTGTCCATCTTGTTAGCAAGCGGTGTAGATTGTCCTGACACCTGATCAGCCGCAGGCATAATCAGACCCAGACGGGTAATGGTTTCTTGATTCAGAACGCCAGTTGCTGGCATACCTTTGGACATTTGATAGCTTGCCAGAGCGGCTTTGCTTTCAGCATCCCAATTGCTGTTTACAGCGCCTTTATAGAAGCCTGTATCTTTCAGGGATTGTTGCAGCGCTTGGGCTACGGTGCGGTTATTGACCGGGGCCATTGCAAATGCGCCATCACGCGAGCGGATGTCATTGTCAAAGCGGTTATGGCCATCGGAACCAACGCGGTCAACGTCATAACGAACATCTTCGCCACGATAAACAGGTTGTTGTTCGGTGTGGTGAATAACGGTGTTCCGGCCATCATGATAACGAACGGTTTCTGCCTGGGCCATCAATGGAAGCGCCATCACACCTGTCAGCAAAGCTGCGCACAAAATCTGTTTTTTCATTTTAATCTCCTGGTTTCTTGAAAAATCTCTCGGGAGACGAACGCCTCAAAATCGAAAAAGTTCAAAAAATAATCCCATTGGGCGGCAGGGGCTAAAGATCCACTAAAAAAACGGGGAGTATTGGGGCCTTTTTCACATAAAAAAGCATTAAAGGGGTTGAAATCAGTCAGATTTTCTGTTTTCTATGACCCCAACGCGCAATTAGCTCAGCGGTAGAGCACTATGTTGACATCGTAGGGGTCACAGGTTCAATCCCTGTATTGCGCACCATTTTTTCCCTTTATTATCAATGACTTAGCAGTGCCCTGTCTTAAAAAGACGTAGGGTTCACTTGTTACATTTGAACCTCAAGGGCTGATGCTGCCCTGCGAAGATAATCCGGGCTGTAACGCGCATAAACGCGCTCAGTCACTGCCGTAGAGCGATGACCTAAATATTGCGCAATCTCAGACATTGGTGTTCCGGCCTCGGCCATCCAGACCGCCGCCGTGTGCCGCAGGACATGGGGCGTCACGCCTTTCAGCCCTCCCCGCGCCGCCGTTCTCCGGAAACCTGACTTTATAGATGTAATCGGCTGACCGGCCCACTCTATAACCCAGTCCGTTTCCCGCGCTTCATAAGCGGCCGCCAAAGCATCCCGCGCCATAACGGTCATTGGCACGGTTGCCCTGCCTTTCAGTCTGGATTCACGCCCCTTTGATAGCCGGATTAAACCGCGCTCGAAATCAACCTGATCCCATATCATGTCCAGAATAGCCCCGGCTCGTGCCGCGGTTGCCAGCGCCAATATAATAAAGAGACGCACATGAGCGGCCTCGGCTGCCGATAATAGGGTCTTGTATTCGTCCAGCGTCAAATAACGGTCCTTCGGCTGGGGCTTTGATGGCAGTTCCACGATTGCGGGGGTTTTGGGGTCATGCCAGCGCAGGGCTGCCCGAAGCATACCCAGCTCCCTATGTACGGTGCCATCCGAAATTCCTGCCTTAAGACGGAATGCCCGATAGCTACGGCTCAAATCCCGGTCCACCTGTTCAGGCGTCAGGTTGCCAAAATACGGAGCCAGCTTTTTCCAGATAAATTTCAGCCCGTCATAGCTGGCTGTGCCCTTCTTGTCGGCTTCATAAGCCGCAAAGATCTCGGCCACCGTGCGCGATGGCGTTTTGCTCTCTTTTATAAAGCTTTGGAAACGCTGCTCGGCAACGGCACGATCCGCCGTACGAAGGGACGCTCTACGGGTGGCCGTTCCATCATTCCAGACCGCGCACCAGGTTCCTCGGTATTGCTTGAGACGCATTCTATCCTCGACACTTCATTATGTGGAATTCTTATTAACCGCCCGATACGGAATGAGCTTAAATCTCCGGCCCGTATCATATCGCGGATGTGCTGCTCGGTGCAGCCCCAGCGATCCGCAAGGGATCGAGTAGAGAAGGGCTTTTCTGATATTCTATCCAAATCTGACTTCATAACCCGGTCCTTTATCTGAATTTTGTTTCATAAACATTGATTCTTCCATGTTCGCTGCCGACAACACTGCCGACATGATTGGGCTAACGGAATTACCACATTTGTGAACCTGTTGAGTTTTGGTGATCGGTTTCCCATCCGCTGTGCGATCGATGATGTAAGTTTCTGGGAAGCCCTGTGCGCGGAATAGTTCCCGCGGAGAAAACATCCTCATACCGATGTCCCAAACAATCCAGTCTCCGAGCATAAAGAGGCTGGGCCTTGGTCCGGACGCGGTTTTTGGAATCACGCCGTAATCCTCTAAGAACCGGACAGTCCACCAAGCTGAGTATCGCTGCTCGTCGCAAAGATTTTCCGGGGTGAGGGCTTCAACCTGAACCAGACCAAAGCGGTCTTTGGTTGTAACTGTTCCACAAGGACCGTTCAGGCCGTGGCCTTCCTTTTCGTTTCCGTAGTATTTCACCATATACGCTGTTGTCAGGGCATGGTGCGTTCCGCTGGCTGAAACTGTGTGTAAAGGCTCATCAGCGCCATGCCCCACATTATCGCTGCGCAACTTGTTCACATACGCGGCCACCATTTGTGTTTGAGTTCCACGCGTGGTTATTGTCGGCATCGGGGTATCAGCAGGCACCCCGACCACGCCGCCAAAATGTTTGGCTAAAAAAGGCATGCACATAGCGAAATGTCCCCCTTTAATCTGGGCGCACTGTGTACGAAGCGGCTCATCGGCTGCAAATACTCGTGGATTGGATGAGTTGGCGTGTTCCGTCAGATAAGGCGTAATGAGTGCTGTTTTGCCAGCACCGCCAGCGGTCACAGTGCCGACGGGTACATCAATGGACGCACCAATGCTTTGTCCAAAATGCCGGGCAACAAAGGGTGAAATCAAAGCATGTTTACCCTTTGCTGTTATCGTCGGCAGGGGCGCATTAATGTCATGCGTTCTGGCTTCCTGACCCGGTGCCTCGCCATGGCAAACCGGCACGATAAATGGGCTATCGGCGTCGATAACAAATCTCCGAAAACCTTTTGCGACCCGTTTCAAGGTATTTTCTGCCAACGGACGAGTGCGTGTGAAAATTGATGGAGCCGGAATATCCCAGTCGATGCATTCCGCAGCGGTACGCCACGGTTTCAGACCGGACTGTTTAAAGCCCACCTTTCGTGGATCGCCGTGGGTGACCTTCGGCCATACAATTAAGTTTCCGTCATTCCTCGCAACGAGAAACAATCGCTTACGAATTGTTGGCGCACCGTAATCCGATGCGCGCAGCTCTCGCCATTCCACGACGTAACCTTGACGTTCAAGCGCTCTGACGAACGACTTGAAGGTTTTACCCTTTTGTTTAGGATCGGGCTGCCCGTCGATCACTGGCCCCCAAGTCGTAAACTCTTCGACATTCTCGAGCATAATGATGCGTGGCTTGACGGTGGCGGCCCAGCGCAGGACGACCCATGCCAGCCCCCGGATTTTCTTCTCCACTGGCCTGCCACCTTTGGCCTTGCTGAAATGCTTACAGTCTGGGCTAAACCATGCCAGCGCAACCGAGCGGCCCTTGCATACCTTAACCGGGTTGATTTCCCAAACGTCTTCACAAAAATGCTCAGTGAGAGGATGATTGACCGTATGCATGGCAACGGCTTCTGGATCGTGATTGATGGCAATATTGACCGGGCGCCGCAGTGCTATTTCTAGACCACAGGAAGCCCCGCCTCCGCCGGCGAAATTATCCACGATCAGATCGTTACATAAGGGAATTTGATACATTAGGCAGCAATCCTTTCCGCGCATTCCGGGAACACAGCCCCGTCGATCACGCTCTGAATATCCTCGGCGATAACCAAATCTTCCGCCTCAGCAATACGGACCAGCCGGGCCAGTTCTTTGACAATTGCGGCCTGCGCCATGATTTGTTGTTGGGTCATAATTACGGGGGTCATGCTGATCTCGCTTTCTTTGCTTCATTCCATGCGGCATTGATCTCACTCATGCGGGCGGTACTGCCTCCGTTATCGGGGTGATGATCTCGGGCAAGGCGTCGGTAATTTAATTGGACTGTTTCAAGTAGTGAATCTGCGCGGCATTCCAGCACATCCCACCAGCTGCGGTCGGTTGATGTCGGAGACGGTAAAGCCTGAAACCCAGTAAAAGCCGCCTCAAGCATATCGCCCGATCCCCAGCGCGCGATCCCGCGTAAGGCATTGATGGTGTGACGGATTGCTTGGATATTTTCCTCGATTTTTGCCCATCGATCGCAGGCAAAGCACATCGGCTTTCCTTTGTACTGAAAATATACGGCTACGCCGGGGTCAGATGGCTGCTTGAAATTCGCATAAGGAATGCCGTCCAGCCGAAGCGGGATATTCGTGGAGAGAACGGTATTCTTTGCTCCGAGTAGTTCAAGTTCCCGGCTCAATTCGTCCCTTACGACCGCAAAGCTGCCGATCCGGAATCGGCTAGATTCCCGGTAATTAGTACGTTTTTTATACTGCGGCCAGTGCAACGGATATGCCACTGGGTACGCTCCTGACGTTCACCGTCTTTGCTTTTCCAGCTTTCCGATGTGGCCAAAGAGAAACTGCAAACCTTGTCACCGGATTGCATATTGCGGATTTCCGGGTCTTGGCCCAGATTTCCAATGAGAATGACTTTATTTACCGAACCGGCCATGATGTTTTGCTCCTATCGCAATGTTGATTTTTGGTGAATTTTGACCCCGGCCAGCACTCGGCCACCGTCGCGCACAAAGGCGTTTACGGCGATCTGGATATGCTCGTCCTTGAAGTATGGCCGCAGGGCTTGGAGATCGACTGCCCCGATGTCCTCAATGTCGCCAGCCCAGCTGGTGCGCAACCCTGACGTCGCGCCGCTTTCGCTGATCGTCCGCGCAAGTTTGGAATCCTTGGCTGACGATGCGTAATTATCCAGCCTGAGGGCTTTTTCATCCCGCATAACGGCAACATCCATCAAGTCTTGCGCGGTGTCGTGAATGCCCTCAGCGGCGTGGGCTTCGGCTTCAAGGGCCAGCTGATCGGCCTTAGCACGTTCGGCTTCGGCAGCAAGCCTCAACCGTTCACGCTCTTTTGCTGCTTTAGCCTCCAGGAACTCCTGCTGCATCTGAACGACACGCGCAGAAATCTTTTCCAGCTTCGCCAGATTGCCGTTTTTGAATCCGTCCACGATTTTGCCAAGCTTGGTGAAGCCATCCTTTTCTGCCTTGTGGGCGGCTTCGATGGCTTTCTTGGCCGACTTCACGGATGCGAGAAAATCAGCGGCTTTGCCAGCGGTTTCATCATCCACCACGTCGGCGACTTCAATCTTGCCCAGATCCTCGATTTTCTGAATCTCAGCGGCATAGTTTGTTTTCAGCTTTTCGGCCAAAATCTCTTCGTCGCTTGGCGGCTTGTTATGCCCGGCTTGTGGAATTTTATATGCGGTCATGGTTTATGCCTCCGCGTAATTGGCTGCGGTTTCATCAGGCGAACCGTGGATGCTTGGGATATTCAGGCGTTCGCTTTCCTTTTGGAAAACGGCGCGGCGGTTGGCGATGATGGCCTTAACGTCCCTGAATTGGTCATCCGTCATGCGGGGTCTGGCCGCGACTGCCTTTTCCTTGGCGATATCCAGTTCCGCATTGTTACGGGATTCCGCAATGCCATCCTTGATGTTCCAGAACTCGTCCTCGTTAAGGGGAATGATTTTGGCAGGAGCAGCTTTAGATTCTGGCTCGTGGCTGATGCTGTCACGTTCCGGATCGTCCCCGGTTTCAAGACCCAGTGCTTTCAGTAATGCATATTTTACGCCGTATGAAATGGCTTTACCGGGGCCTTTGTCTTGCTGGTCGATGCCATAACCGAATGTTGGCACGTCAATGTAATCTGAGGGATCGTCCACATTCACAAAGCGAACATCGAAGTTTGCCTCTGTGCGATTACCATCCACTTTGGTCACCATATTCTGCGGATAATAAATGACCCCTTCTTCTACAAGGTGTGGACGGACTGCGGCCGTTACCGCGTCATGGGAAACAAAGCGGTACTGGATACCCTGTTTTTTGTCCTCTTTC
>CAACXI010000033.1_pt1 | contig 17299 bp, 11 predicted proteins | sample 2275891 | NCBI WGS metagenome assembly CAACXI01 (sample SAMEA5312484, study PRJEB27640) | indoor metagenome | biome: indoor environment; feature: controlled; material: polymer antistatic dissipative epoxy resin | place: Italy | collected 2014-05-27 | reverse complement strand
TGACCAGAATAAGCGTCGTGGTGAAGCCATTGATAGTATCGTTTCGGCGGGGTGCATTATTTCGGGTTCTGTGGTTCGCCGATCCTTACTATCTAACAATGTCAGGATTCATTCTTATTGCCAGATTGACGATTCCGTTCTTTTGCCCGATGTTGTTGTTGGGCGGAAATCCCGTTTGAAAAAGGTTGTCGTTGACCGGGGCTGTAAGATTCCCGAAGGACTGATCGTCGGCGAAGATCCGGTTGAAGACGCCAGACGATTTTTCCGCACCGAAAAAGGTGTCGTACTGATTAACGCAGAAATGCTGAGAAATATTCAAAGTTGATGAAAGTTCTTTTTGCCACCAGTGAAATCTACCCCTTTGTCAAAACAGGGGGGTTGGGGGATGTCGCGGGTGCGCTGCCCCTTGCTTTAAAAAAGCAAGGGATTGATATCCGGCTTCTGCTGCCCGGTTATCCGGATATTCTTAAAAAACTGACGAATAAACAATCGCTCTACAAGCTGCCTGACTTTTTTGGGGCCAGCGATGCCGAAATTATTTTCGGCCAGCTTGAGGGGCATTTGGAGGCTTATGTCCTCGTGTCTTCGCATTTTTATAACCGTAAAGGGATTTACGGTTATGAAGCAGGAAAAGACTGGCCGGATAATCATGGGCGCTTTGGTGGATTTTGTTACGCGGCAAAGGAAATTGTCGATCGGGATTTAAAATGGCGTCCTGATATCGTTCATGGCAATGATTGGCAATGCGGTTTGATGCCCGTTTATCTGAAAGAAATGATCGACAAAAATCCCCCAGCCACGGTCATGACCATTCATAACATGGCGTATCAGGGCTTATTTCCAAGGACACTCTTATCAGCCTTAAAATTATCGCCCGCTCTTTTCAAACCTGACGGTGTTGAATTTTATAATCAGATTGGATTTTTGAAGGCCGGGTTGCAATATGCAGATGCATTAACAACTGTCAGCCCCACCTATGCCCGGGAAATTCAGGAATCAGAGATGGGATGTGGTCTTGATGGTTTGCTAAAACATCGGGAACACACATTAACGGGGATATTAAACGGCCTTGATCCGGATATCTGGAATCCGATTGCGGACCCACATCTTTCCGCGCCGTATGACTGGGATCATCTGGATCAGAAAGTCAAAAACAGGGATGCTTTGTGCGCGGAGATGGGGCTGAACATTAAGGCTAAAAAGCCCATATTTTCTGTGATCAGCAGGCTGGTCGAACAAAAGGGGCTTGATCTTCTGCCCGCCTCAATCCGCCCCGTTCTGGAGCGTGGAGCGGGGCTTGTCGTACTAGGCTCTGGCGATGCTGTATTAGAAGAACAATTTCGCAATCTGGAACAGGAATGGCCGGGGCAGGTTGCCGTGCGCATGATTTATGACGAGTCCATGGCGCATCGGATTTTGGGTGGGGCCGACGCCGTTATTATCCCCTCACGCTTTGAACCTTGCGGATTGGTGCAAATGTATGGGTTGCGTTATGGCACGCTTCCAATTGTCCGCCGCACAGGCGGGTTGGCGGACAGTATAACCAGTGATAAAAAAGACGCAGACGGTTTTGTATTTGAAGAGGCAAGCGCCCTGAATCTTGCATTAACCTTGCTGCAAGCCTATGAAATGTACCGCAAGCCTGCGCAATGGAAAAAAATGCAAAAGCGTGGCATGGAAAAAGATTTTAGCTGGGATGTTGCTGCGCAGAAATATATCGCACTTTATCTGAACCTTCTATCACACTGACATCTTTAAAATGGATACCGGAAAATGGTTCAGGCAGTCCTGAACCATCAGGTGATTTTGTGGGGTATGAGATGCGTTCGTAAAACAATCCTCCATACCGGTGTAATGCGGTAATAAAATTGCGGTATCTTCCCAGTATGTTTCAGGAAAACGCAATTCTTCTTTCGGTTCATCTGTAATCCGTATAGGCAGCGTTATGATATAGTAGACACCCGGGTCCTGTCCCTTTATCTGATAACTCATCAATTCATGGCGACGCTTGCCGGTCATTTTGATGCTGGCAACGGGATGAGACAGGTCCAGTTGCTGTCTTAAATTCAACAAATGCTTTATCAGCCATAATTTGACGGCCCCTGATTGCCATTCCTGGCACAGGGTCGAAAGTATTTTTTCAGCAGGCAGTGATTCCACGTTCTTTAAATCACGGAACATTTTTGTTATCTGGGCATAATCAATCGGGCGTCTGTTATCCGGATCAACCAGATCAAACTGCCAAACCTCACATCCACGATAGAAATCCGGTATCCCGGGGTTTAAAATTTTGAGCGTTAAAGCAGAGAGCGATAAAATTGCTCCGCGTGGCGCCAAAATTTTTACGAAATTCTGGGTGAGGATTTGAAAATTTTTATTTTTTAAAAGAGATTCAACAAAGCTCATGATGCTCTCGTCGAATTCAGGGTTTGGTTTCGGCCAGCTTGTTTCTTCTTTGGCTTCTTTTAAGGCTTTGAAGCTATAGGCCTTTATTCTTTCGATAAATTCGTTGTCGATAACATTATTCAAAGGCCAGACTGAAATAATTGTCTGGCAGGTAAAATAAATATTTTTCGCCGGAACGTGTTCAAAGCTTTGGTCCGGGATCTTCAGGACAGCCTTAAAATACTCAATCCATTCTTCCGACATCGTACTGAGCGCGTATAGGCGCTGGCGCGTATCTTCGGAACGCTTGGTATCGTGCGTCGATGTGCCGTTCATGCTATCTGGATATTCTTGGGCCCGGCTGTTTATCCATTTAACAAACTCTACGGGCTCAATAAGAGGACTATCGGGGGCGCAGCCAACTTCATTCAAGCAGAGAAGCGGGGTATAACGGTAATGGGCTGTATCTTCCAATCCCTTGGCCATGGCGGGGCCGGATAATTGTTGCCAGTCCTGAATGATATGGTTCGGATTTTTTGGGCTATTGCTGAAAAAAGCATCTTGCATATAGCGTTCAGCTTCACTGAACCGTGGGCCATATTTCTTTCGTGCCGTTGCAAAGCTTTGTTTGATGATTTCTTCATCCGCCGGGGACCAGTGCCTGCCATTATAATAGGTGCGGTAAACAGGCAGGCAAACCGTCAATCCGTGCCAGAAATCATGCGCCAGGGATTTATTGTCGAAGGCATTTGAAAGGCGTTTTAGTTCCGCAGGGAAAAGATTTTCGAGGACATATTCTTTTGAATCCATGACGCATTCTTCAAAATCCGACCAGGCAGGTTTCGCATAGGAATGCCAGAATTTTTCAATCTTCTGATAACCATCCGCATCCGTGAAAAGGGCATTCAATTGGCTTATAAATTCATAGCCCGTGGTGCCGGAAACGGGCCAATCAGCCGGAATGCCTTCGTCGATGGCCAGAATTTTTTCAATCCATATTTTATCAAAATCAGCATGAAGCTGTTTCAAATATTTCGCTGGATCGGATAGGCCGTCAATATGATCGACCCGCACGCCGTCTATCGTTTTTAGATTCTTTTTAAGGTCAAGAATAAACGCGTTTGTAGCCTTATAAATCGCATCATCTTCAACGCGGACGCCGACAAGGCCGATAATATCAAAAAAACGGCGATAACTGATCTCATCAAAGATAAGATGCCATTCTTCAAGGCTGTAATGTTGTTGGTCGATAATATCTTTAATGTCGGCGGGGCTGAACTGGTCATGATCGTGCTGCGGGAATGATGTATTATCCTTTAAAGGATAATAATCATCATTTACGCGCAGGTGTTGCTTTCCCTGATAATCCTCAACCGCGATATGGCCAGCTAGAATTTCATCCTGAACATTCTCCCCTAGAACGGGGAGTTTAATTTTCTGGCCTTTTGGAACGCGCATATCGAAAAGGGGCCAGTGAGGAGAGTTCTGGCCATTCTTTAAAATATCATACCAATAAGGGTTGTTAACGGAAGCTGCCATATGATTTGGAACAATATCCAAAATCATCTTCATAGGCCGGTCGAGTTTTGAAAGCGCACGATCAAGATTTTTTAATTTTTCAAGCCCGCCACGTTCGTCGCTTATTTTTAAATGATCTGTGACATCATAACCATGATTGCTGCCCGGTGTGCTTTCAAAGGCAGGGGAAAGATAAAGATGGCTTATTCCCAATTCATGCAGATACGAAACAATTTTTTCAGCGTCATCAAACGTGAAATCCTTATTAAGCTGGATACGATAGGTCGATAAAGGATCATCCATATAAAATTTTTAGCCTTTGCGATATCGCGTGAATCGTGTCTTTCCAATCGGTTTCTGCTGGCCCAAAATTTTTGAGCCACCTATAAAAATCAATCTGGACACTCTCAAGTTCCATCGAAAAGGAAAAATAATCTGCGATTTCGAGCATATGAAGAAAATTTTGTAGATTTTTCTGGTTGGCGTTATCTTTTAAAGGTTCAAATAATTTTTCTAATCCTAGGCAAAATGCTTTTCTAATCGCAGGTCTATCAAAATCAAAGCCCCAGGCAAAAAATTGTTCAACATCTTCTTTGAGATTTGAAAGATCAGCCTTCGACAGAGCGCTATAAATTTGCTCACTTTGAACATGGTAGGCAATTTCACTGAAATTTTCGGGAAGGGCTACGTTAAAGTCATTCAGCTCTTTCATCGTTTTGTAATGGTGCCGGTACAGCCTATCCCATTCCTTTAGAACGTCCTGTGACGTTTTATCTTTGATCCGGTTCAAGAGCATTCGTTGCTGGTCTGTCAGTAAATCTGACAGGCTGAACATTTCCGCTGTATTATCCAATCGATCGCGAACTTCAATATTCAGGGCAATTTCTCCCCGAGATCGAATGGAAATATTCAGGGATTTTTGTTCCGTCGTTCTTAATGACTTTATCTCAAGTGTGGCTGAAATTTCATCCATGTTTTTGACATAGTGCGTCACAGAAAAGCGATGATCATAGAGTGTTCTCTGATGATCGGATTCCAATAAATTTACGGAAAAATTGGCCGCCAGTTGAAAGAAATCCATCTGTGATGGCTTCGCATATCGTTCATAAATAACCCGCCCGTTTTTCATGTCCTCAATGTTTGATGGCGCCTTTTCGAGATGGGCCAGAAATTCAGGCTCCAGATCAACGTCAAAAATGTCTTTGGCAAGTTCCAAAGCGCGACAGGCATATTTTAAATTCTGGACGGTTTCAATGCCGGATATTTCATCAAAAAACCATCCGCAACTTGTATACATTAAAATAAGGCTGCGCTGCATTTCCAGTGCTTTGAACATTTTTTCGGCCAGGGCAGGATCTGTTTCAATTTCTGTTCCAAACCAACGCGCAAAAAAATTGTTCTGACTGTCCGGACTGCCATCGAGAATGACCGAAATATAGTCGTTGCGAACGTCCCAAGGATTGTCGCAATAGGGGGCAAGGAAATTAGCGTAAAGATCGGTCAGACCGTCCCGTAAGGTATCAAAGGCCTCGCGCAGGGGGCCGCGCCAGAGCTGGTTCCAGTCAGGTTGATAACCGCTATGGCAGCCGCAATTGCTGCGCCATCTTTCAATGCCGTGAATGCAGCTCCACGACGAATTTTCGATGATTTCTGCTTCCCATTCAACCGGGTAGCGGCTGAGATATTCGGCATAGTTTGTCAGCGTGACATCGGGGTGATCGCCCATAAAATCAAGGGCATACGCCAGGGCCATATCGCCGTGTTGGTGATGATGGCCATAACTTTCGCCGTCCGTGGCCAGGTTCAGGATTTTTGCGTCTGTATGATCGACATCAAATTCTTCGATGATGCGGTGTGCAAAATCATGTCCGTTATGCAGCAGACCTTCAAACGCAACGGCACGCGATAATTCACCATTATAGAAGAAAGCGATAATTTTGCTGCCATTGGGCAGGTTCACAAGATAGGGACGGCTGCTGTCCACGGTTTCATTTTCAGCATCCTGCCAGTCGGCATCTCCCACGGGGCGGACACATTTTGCCTGACGGGGGGCCAGTATGACGTATTGCATCCCATGCTGGACCATAAGTTCCAGCGTTTCGAGATCGACGGCTGTTTCTGCGAGCCATATGGAGGCTGCCTTGCGTTGAAACCGTGATTCAAAATCTTTTAAACCCCATATAATCTGGGTTTCCTTATCGCGCCGATTGGACAGGGGCATAATCATATGGCTATACACTTGAGCAATGGCGGACCCATGCCCCGAATGTTTTTGTAGCGCCAGGCGGTCCCCTTCCAAAATCCTGCTATAGGTGTCGGGGTCGCTTTTTTGCATCCAGGACAATAAAGTCGGACCAAAATTAAAGCTGATATCAGAATAGTTATTCTGCAGTTGAATCAGATTTTTCTGATCATCAAGGATACGGGATTGTCCATTGGGGCAGTAACATTCAGCACTGATCCGGTCGTTCCAGTCATGGAATGGCGCAGCAGATTCCTGGTATTCAATCTCATCCAGCCAAGGGTTTTCCCGTGGCGGTTGATAGAAATGGGAATGAATGCAAATGTTGCGGTTTGATTTCACCTTTATCTCCCGTTATTACAACAGCTGAGAAGGCGGGAATCTCAATGCCGTTACCATGGCTACGCGGTATTGTTGTGGGGTCCATCGAATAATCATGGGAATGCAACAGCACACTTCCTTTATATTCCGTAGGATCCAGACGGATTATATTTTCAGGCTGAAAGCATAAAATTGCAATAATGAATGTGTCATCATCACCATAGTGTAACGAAATTGTTGAATATTCAGCATGATGTTGAACATCTTCCAGTGTGTATTTTCGCACCAGTTTTGATATCTCAATCAGCTTTTTATAATACTGGATCATCACCCCTTGTTTTGAGTCTGGTTGATAATCCTTTTGGTCCAAAACGCTTTGTTCAAAAGTTGATAGAGCGCAAGGGTCGGGGATATGTTCGGGGGAAATAAAATCCTTCCACTCATTCTTGCGGCTTTCTTTTATGGCATCGCACAGGGCCGGATCATGATGGCTGACGAAATAGTAGAAAGGTTGTTCGCAGGCAAATTCTTCACCCATAAAGACAAACGGTGTGAAGGGGGATAGAAAGGCGCAAGCGGCAGAGAGTTTCAATTTCGGAAAATCGATCAGCATGGATAAACGCTCACCCAAAAACCGGTTGCCAATCTGGTCATGGTTCTGCGTTTCGACGATCAGTCTTTTCTTGTCTATATTCTCATACGATTTTCCATGGCGGCGTTTTCTAAATTCAGAATAATTGCCATCATAGGCGACGCCATCCTTATAAATCTTATAAAACTGTTCAAGCGTGCCATAATCGCTGTAATACCCGTCTTGTTCACCGGTCATATAGGCGTGGATATTATGGTGAAGGTCATCGGCCCAATGCCCGTCAAATTCAAACCCATTCTGCGCGATCGGTTCCAGCAGGCGGGCATCATTCATATCCGTTTCGGCAATCAGAAGCAGGGGAATATTGCGTTCCTGTTCAGCCCGCTTTTTTAATAGCGATACTTCCTGAAGGAAGGGTATGGGCGATGTATCGAATATCGTCTGGACGGCATCCAGCCGCAGCCCATCAAAATGAAAATCTGTCAGCCATTGCCAGACGGATTGCAGGAAATAACGGCGGACCTCTTCGCTATCCGGTCCATCATAATTAATCGCATCGCCCCAAGGCGTGTGATATTTATCCTGCGCATAGGGTCCGCAGGAGAACAGGACATTACCTTCGGGGCCGATATGGTTGTAAACAACATCCAGAATGATCGAAAGGCCGTGCTGGTGACAGGCGTTGACCAGCGCTTTTAAAGCGTCAGGGCCGCCATAACTGTTTTGGACAGAATGAGGAAAGACGCCGTCATATCCCCAGTTCCGTTCCCCGGAAAATTGCGAAACGGGCATGATTTCCAAGGTTGTGATGCCAAGGTCTTTCAGCCGCGGAAGGTCGTTGATAATGCCGTCAAAATTGCCACTCTTGCTATATGTACCCGGATGGATTTCGTAAATAACCCACTCGCTGAATGGCACACCCGCCCAGTCTTGATCTGACCACGGATAATCCTGAGAGATTACTTGCGATGGACCAAAGACGCCATCTGGTTGATGACGTGAAGCGGGGTCCGGCAGTTTTTCTCCGTCCCGGTAAAAATAATAACGGTCACCCGGTTTACGGTCCGCAAAAACCCCGGTGTAATAGCCGCGATCTGCTTTTTTGAGTGGCAATGGCGGCTGGTCGTTCCAGGCAATTTCCATCTGTTCGGCATAAGGGGCCCAGATGCGGACGTGGCAGCCCTGACTGGGAACGTAATTGACCCCCACGCGTTCCGATGGGGATGTCAATTGGCGAAGGCGGTCCTGTATTAATCCATCCATTTCAGAAATATCCCTCCCAAGGGCGGCAAATCCATTTCCAAGCTTTGGGTCTGGCCGTGTGATTCCCAATCACCGGAAGCGATTGTTTTATACTCATCACCGGTGCTGCCACCGTAAATATGATTGTCACTGTTGAAAATTTCCTGCCATTGCCCTTTGGCGGGGACGCCAATTCTATAATGGGGGCGGGGGATTGGCGTGAAGTTAAACGCGCATAATATCTGTTCGCCCGTATGGATATTTTTTCGCAAATATATAATCACAGATTGTTCGGCGTTTGAAAAATCCAATATTTGATAACCGCCTGCGTCATGATCGGCGTGGATTGCAGATTCATCGCGGTAGATGTGATTGAGGTCGGTGACCATTTTTTGAACATGGCGGTGATCTGGGTATTCCAGTAAATGCCAATCCAGACTGGTGTCATGATTCCATTCCGCCCAGGACGCGATCTCACATCCCATAAAGAACAGTTTTTTCCCGGGTTGCGACATCATATAGGCGTAAAGACAGCGTAAATTTGCAAATTTCTGCCATGTATCACCCGGCATTTTGTTCAGCATTGAACCTTTTCCATGCACAACTTCATCATGGGACAACGCCAGAATAAAATTTTCATGAAAGGCATAGACGGAACGAAAGGTCAGTTCATTTTGGTGAAATTTACGGTGAACGGGTTCTTTTTGAAAATATTTCAACGTATCATTCATCCACCCCATATCCCATTTGATGCCAAAACCGAGGCCATCGAGATAGGTTGGTTTGGTAACGCCGGGCCATGCTGTGGATTCTTCGGCAATCATCTGGATATGTGGGAAGGCGGCATAAACGGTTTCGTTCAACTGCTTGATAAAATGAATAGCATCGATATTTTCGCGGCCCCCATGATCATTGGGAATCCATTCCCCGGCCTTGCGTGAATAATCCAGATAAAGCATCGAGGCAACTGCATCAACCCTGAGCCCGTCAATATGGTATTTATCCAGCCAGAACATCGCATTGCTGATAAGAAAGCTGCGCACTTCATTGCGGCCATAATTAAAGATATAGCTTTGCCAGTCCGGATGAAATCCCTTACGCGGATCGGCGTGTTCGTAAAGATAGGTGCCATCGAAATAGGCCAGGCCATGTTCATCACCCGGGAAATGGGACGGCACCCAGTCCAGAATAATACCGATGCCGGCCTGATGCAGACGATCGATTAAATTCATGAAATCCTGCGGGCTGCCATAACGGCTGGTTGGCGCAAAATATCCGGTGATCTGATACCCCCATGACCCGCCAAACGGGTGTTCCATTACGGGCATCAGTTCAACATGGGTAAATCCCGTTTCAAGAATATACGGGATCAATTCATCCCCCAATTCCTGATAGGTCAGGGGGCGGTTATGGTCGTCAGCCTTGCGTCGCCACGAACCGATATGTAATTCATAGATCGACATGGGCCTGTCATGCCCCTGATGAAGGGGGCGTTGTTCTGTCCATTGCTGGTCGCGCCATTCATAATCCAGACTGCGGATAACTGATGCCGTCCGGGGTGGGATTTCCGAATGGAACGCCATTGGATCGGCCTTTTCCACGCAATAATCATCAATGTTTGAATGGATAAAATATTTGTAACATTGGCCTTCTTTGGCATTGGGAATAATGCCGGACCAGATACCGCAATGACCATTTACATGAAGGGGGTTTGCGGTCCTGTCCCATCCGTTAAAATCGCCAATGACGGAAACGTTTTTTGCATTTGGAGCCCAGACGGCGAAATGAACGCCCCCCTGATTAGGCAGAATATGCGACCCCATTTTTTCATATAATTTTGAATTGAGTCCTTCTGTAAAAAAATACAGATCCTCAGCCGTCAAAATACTCATGAACTCGTCATCCTCTTGCCGGAATAAGGCTTTGTTTTCATTGGTTTATTATAGCAGGAAAAGGGCCGTTTTCCGAGCCCTACGAACGCATGAATTATATTTTAGTTCCCTTGGAACTTTCCTATGGCGAAGTCGTTGGAAAGGCATATTAAACCGGAGAATAACAGATGTTACAGATCGTACAGGGCCGCCCTGGTCGTCAGACTATGGATCAATATAGCTTCTTAGCCAAGAAACCTTATGCGGATATTGAGGTGCGTGAACGTCCACAACGTGCCGGTATGCTCCGCGGTGCTGCTAATTTGACCCCGGCGCAAATTGCCGAAAAACGAGTTCATTTTTAATTATACGAATGGAATAACATCCTGTTTATAAAAGTCCATAAATTCAATGGGGTTTAACCCTGTGTTGTGGATATAAATTTCATCAAACCCTAAATCCCGGCATTCCCGAATCCATTTCTGATGATCCTCTGCTTTGGTGGAAATCAGCATCTTTTCCACAACGACATCCATGCCGATTGATTGTGCAGCCTCATCAAACTCTTTTGTTGTTTTGATATTGGCGCAAGCATCTGGCCCTAATAATGTTGTGCGCCATTGCTGCAATGCATTTTGTCTGGCCTGCTCAAGCGTTCTGTCCCAGGAAACTTGCATCTGTAAGACCAGTGGTTTCCCTGTCCCACCGCCCTTATAAAAGGCCTGAATAATGTCTGTCATAAGGGCAGGGTCTTGCCGGGTTGTGATTAAACCATCGGCCCAGCTGCCCAGCCATTCTGCTGTTTTTGCGGTGAGGGCCGCGCCATAGATTTTTGGGCTGATCGCTGGCAAGGAATAAAGGCGCGCCTCTTCTGCCTTAATCGCACCCGTTTTTTGGGTAATGGTTTCGCCCCGCCATAAAGCCCGCATCATATTTACGCCGGTTTTTAAACGTAAATGCCGCTCGTCTTTATCCGGCCAGCCAAGCCCCACCATATTTTCATTTAAAGCTTCGCCGCTTCCCGCTGCAACCCATGGGATTCGTTCAGGGAACATCTGCGCCAATGTTGCAATGGACTGTGCCAGAACCACAGGGTGATAACGCCACCCACCCGGTATGCACAATGACCCATAGGGAATTTGCGTTGCCTGCAATGCTGCGCCCATCCATGACCAGACATTTCCGGAATGCCCCTGACGGGCGCTCCAAGGGGCGATATGATCGGATGACATAGCGCATTGAAAACCGGATTTTTCAGCAATCTGGCAATGTTCCAGCAAGTCTGACGGGGTAAATTGTTCATGAGAGCAATGGTAACCAATTTTCAATTGGTCGCTCCATTTTCCTGCATTGAGAACAGTAAGAGGGATTTTCCGGTCACCGTATAGCTATGCTGCGTCGAAAAGGTCGCGAGTTCATGATCGTTTGGAATATTGGTATCAATCAGTAAATCCCATTTCTTTTCACCGTCCCATTCGGGAATTGTGAAATCGGTCGCGTCAATCCCGCCATTCATGACGATGAGCAGCGTTGCTTCCTTGCCACGTTTTTTGATCCCGGTTGGCTGGGCGCGGCCATCGATAATCATGCCAAAACAATGCATTCCTTCATCGTGCCAGTCTTCATCCTGCATCTCACGCCCTGCCGGGTGGAACCAGCCAACATCTTTGACGTCCAATTCTTCGTTCATCTGCCCGGTCAAAAACCTGTTATGGCGCAGGATTGGATATTTATTCCGCAGCTTCGTCAGTTTTTGGACAAAGCGAATTAAGTCCTGTCCCTTGTCCTGAATGTCCCAGTTCAGCCAGCTGATCTCATTATCCTGACAATAGGCATTATTATTGCCGTTTTGCGTGCGTCCAAATTCATCCCCGGCGACAAGCATGGGTGTGCCTTGGGATAAGAGAAGGGTGGCCAGCATATTCTTTATCTGGCGCAGGCGCAGGGCGTTGATGTCTTCATCGTCGGTTGGCCCTTCAATGCCACAATTCCAAGACCTGTTGTTGGAACTGCCATCATTATTATCTTCGCCATTTTGTTCATTGTGCTTTTCATTATAAGTCACAAGGTCATTCATCGTAAAACCGTCATGAGCGGTAATAAAATTGACGCTCGTCCAAGGTTTACGCCCATTCTGGTTATAAATATCACCAGAGGCGCAAAGACGTGTGGCCACATCTTTCACGGCACCCTGACCGTTCCAGAAATCACGGATCGCATCGCGATATTTGTCATTCCATTCGGCCCATCCTGGTGGAAATTCGCCAACCTGATAACCGCCCGGTCCGCAATCCCACGGCTCTGCAATCAATTTAACGCTGTCCAGCAGGGGGTCTTGGCTACACGCCTTTAAAAACCCGCTCTGATTATCAAAGCCATTTGGTTCACGCGCCAGAATGGTCCCCAGATCGAAACGGAACCCGTCAATATGCATTTCACTGACCCAGTAACGCAGGCTATCGGTAACCATTTGCAATACCCGGGGGTGGGACAGGTTGAGTGTGTTTCCGGTGCCCGTGTCATCAATGTAATAGCGTTTTTGTTCCGGTTGCAGGCGGTAATAGGACGCATTGTCGATGCCCTTGAACGACAAGGTTGGTCCGCGCTCATTCCCCTCGGCTGTGTGGTTATAAACGACATCCAGAATAACTTCCAAACCGGCATCATGGAAACGGGCAACCATTTCCTTGAATTCCTGCAAACTTTTTGCCGGGTTTGATGCATAGCGGGGATTGGGGGCAAAAAACCCAATCGAGTTATACCCCCAGTAATTATTCAGGCCACGTTCAACCAGATGTTGATCATTCACAAAGGTATGAACGGGTAAAAGTTCGACCGATGTGACGCCCAATGATTTGATATAGGCGATAACATCCTTATTGGCCAATCCCGCATAAGTGCCCTGTTCATGGTCGGGGACTTTAGGGTGATTTTTTGTAAAACCTTTGACGTGCAATTCATATATTGCGGTCCGGTCCCACGGAACGGCGTTATGGGGCGGGGCATTTTTCCAATCAAATGAAGGATCGCCAATGACGCATTTCGGCATAAAGGGGGCACTGTCACGCTCATCAAAACTCAAATCTTCCTGATCGGAGCCGATCTGGTATCCAAAACACGCGGGGTCCCATTTTAACTCCCCCGAATGTTCGCGGGAATAGGGATCCAGCAGTAATTTATGGGGATTAAAGCGGTGGCCTTCTTCGGGTGCATAGGGGCCATGAACGCGGTAGCCGTAATTCGTACCCGGTGTCAGGCCAGGAATATAGCCGTGCCAGATTTCATTGGTATATTCTGGAAGTTCAAATCGTTCCAGTTCACGGTCACCGGCTTCATTAAAAAGGCAAAGCTCTACTTTTGTTGCGTTCGCTGAAAATAAAGAAAAATTGGTGCCATTACCGTCCCATGTCGCGCCCTTTGGATAGGGGAGGCCTTCCTTAAGACGGTTCTTATTAATATTGGACATGGCATCCCCTCTGAAATTATTCGATGCTTACGAACGCTTTGATTCTCCTCTTGGTTCCGTTGATGCACGCCGTTAAAACCGGAACCCTTATACGTTCCCAGCGTTAGTGGAAAAGAGTATAGCCATCAAAGAGGCAGAAAATGTCATATGTCGATATATTCACCGCAATTCCTCTTAAAGAAGTCGGCATTACAATTTTACAGACGATCACCGTGTATTGGTTCATCCTCCTTGGCCTTAAGTGGGCAGGGAGGCGGCTTTTTGCGGAAAAAGGGCCGCAGGATCTTGTGATCCTTTTGCTGATCGCCGAAGCCAGTAATCTGGGAATTACGCATGAAGATGCCGGATATTGGGGCGCAATCGCCAGTGTAATAACGATTATCCTCATGGGCTCGTTGATTGAGCGAATCCCGCCGTTACGCGATTTTCTGGATGATGAAAAAGTACTGCTTTTCAAGGATGGTCATTTAAATAGGCCGCTTTTGAAAAAATATCTTCTGGAAGAACGGGATTTGGAAGAGATGGCGCGGGAATACGGAGCCGAAAGCTATCATGCCTTTGATTCAATCTATCTTGAGGGCAGTGGAGATTTGACCGGGGTTTTGAAGACGTTTTTTCGGATCAAAAAAGACGATTCCCGCCCTGTTTCATAATGAGTTCAATATGATTGATAAGCAATCTATGATTCACGATATCGGACCAAACGCTGTGCATCTTTGTGTGGATGCGCAAACCATGTTTCTGGAGGGTACAGAGTGGAAGGTTAAATGGTTTCCACGTACGCTCCCCAATATTTGCAACATCACCAAGGCCCATCCGACAGAAACTATTTTTACTCGTTTTATACCGGTTGAAAAACCGGGGGATGGGCATGGGATGTGGCGGCCTTATTATCAACGATGGGCGCATATGACGCGCCAAAATCTAGATCCGCACTTTATTAATATTATTCCTGAACTGGCTGCGCTGGCGCCGTCGGCCGAAATTATTGATAAGGAAGTTTATGGTCCATGGCTTTGTACGCATTTGCATGAGCGCCTTACAGAAAAGGGGGCAGATACGCTGATCATAACCGGTCTGGAAACAGAGGTGTGTGTGCTCGCCACAATATCCGGGGCGGTCGACTTGGGCTATCGGGTTATTGTGGTTGACGATGCGGTATGCAGTTCAACAGATTTTTCGCATGACAGCATTTTGAATGTGTACCGCCAACGCTATTCAATGCAAATCGATATCGTTAAAACCTCTGAGATTCTTACTTTTTGGCAATGATTAAGCCTGGTTGGAACTTTGGGCGGCGTTCATTTGTTTTTCTTATGCATTGTTTTTATAAAAAAGTGAGGCGATCATGGCATTGCGCGCATATTGGACCGGACATATCCGGCTTTCCCTTGTTACATTTCCAGTGCGTCTTTACGCCGCCGTGACCGAAACTGAAAAGGTACGCTTGCATAAATATGACCGCGAAAGCGGTGACCGGATTCATTATCAGAATGTTAATTCCGATGGTGAAGCTGTTGATGCCGATGATATTATCCGTGGGTATGAATACGAAAAAGGCAGCTTTATTCCCATTGAAGATGAAGAACTGGAATCGTTGCGTCAGGAAAGCAAGCATACGATCGAACTTGTTCAGTTCGCGGATAACGCTTCCATTAATGCCATCTACTACGAAAAACCATATTTTATTGCGCCTGATGGTCCAATTGCGCATGAGGCTTATCTCACCCTGCGCGAAGCATTACATGACGCCAAAAAGGTCGCTCTTGGTCAGATTATTCTGAATAATCGTGAACGTATTGTCGCCATTAAACCCTGTGGAAAGGGGCTTATCATGGAGACATTGCGTTATAATTACGAGGTGCGATCAACAGAAGAATATTTTGAAGGCATTGACGCAAAAACAAAAATTAATAAAGAACAGCTTGATTTAGCCAAACAGCTGATTGAAAGCAAAAGCAACGATTTTGATCCTACAAAATTCAAGGACCGTTATCAGGAAGGCCTGCTGGAAATTATTAATGCCAAGGTTGAACACCGCGTTCCAAGCCTGAACGAAGAAAAAGCTCCGACCGGGAAGGTTATCAACATTATGGATGCCCTAAGGCAAAGTTTGAACCAAAGCAAAAGCGAAAAGCCCGCAGCAAAAAAAGCGGCCAAGAAAGAGCCTGCCAAAAAAGCCGCCGTAAAGAAAAAGCCCGTTAAAAAGGCCGCTAAAAAACGGGCGTAATCAAAGATGAAGAAAATAATCTCAGATTTAGACGAATATAATAAAAAACGTGATTTTAGCATTACGGGCGAACCAAAAGGTGTGGCTAATCGAAAAAAGGCAACCAAAGAACTCGAATTTGTAATTCAAAAACACGCGGCAACGCGGCTTCATTATGATTTACGTCTTGAGTTAAACGGCGTCATGAAAAGCTGGGCGGTTACGCGTGGCCCCAGCTATAACCCGGCGGATAAAAGGCTGGCGGTCCAAACAGAAGATCATCCCATGGCCTATAATAAATTTGAAGGGATTATTCCGCCCAAACAATATGGATCGGGGCCTGTTATGATTTGGGATGCCGGTGTTTGGAACCCTGAAGGCGATGTGGAAAAAGATTATAAAAAGGGACACCTGACATTCATTCTGAACGGAACGCGTATGAAAGGGCGCTGGCATCTGGTGCGTATGCACGGGAAGGGCGAAAAACGGCAAAATTGGCTGCTGATTAAGGGGGATGATGATTATGCCCTTACCCCCGATAAAAACGCCGATTATTTAGAACGGGAAAATATCAGCATCATATCCGGCCGTACCATAGAAGAAATTCAATCCAATAAACCTGTAAAGCAGCGCAAAAAGGCCGTCACCAAAGAAATTACAAAAACCAAGTCCACGAAAGCGGTTCGAGAGGATTTGCAAAAAAAATATGGCAGACCCGCCCTCGCCACATTGGTGGAATTTCCTCCATCCGGGGATCAATGGTTACACGAGATAAAGTATGACGGTTACCGCCTGATGGCGTTCATTCAGGACGGGGATGTTGTTTTGCGCACACGGGGCGGTAAAGACTGGACCAGAAAATTTGCAAAGATCGCGGAGCAGCTTGGGAAATTGAAGGTTGAGAGCGCCGTTCTTGACTGCGAAGCTGCTGTTTTAAGCGAAAAAGGAATCACAAGTTTTTCGGCGTTACAATCGGCGCTCACAGATGGCCAGGATCATAAAATTGAAGCTTGGTTTTTTGATCTTCTCTATTTAAATGGGGAAGATTATGCCCAGCGGCCATTAATTGAACGCAAAAAAGCGTTGGAAAAACTTCTGAAATCAAAAAAGTTAACCCATTTGCATTACAGCGACCATTTTTCAAGTGAGCCCGGATTGCTAGAACACGCCTGTAAAATAGGCGCGGAAGGCTTAGTTTCAAAAAATAGAAAAAGCCATTATAGCGGCCGCCGAAACCATGACTGGGTTAAAAGTAAATGCGGCATGGAGCAGGAGTTTGTCATTGGCGGTTTCATGCCGGGGAAGAATGATCCCAAATCAATCGGGGCTTTATTGTTAGGTTATTACCGCGATGGAAAATTGGCCTATGCCGGAAAAGTTGGCACTGGCTTTGACCGTAAAACAGCAAAATCGATTTATGAACGTTTAAAACCGCTGGAGATAAAAAAATCCC
>CAACXI010000114.1_pt1 | contig 17512 bp, 17 predicted proteins | sample 2275891 | NCBI WGS metagenome assembly CAACXI01 (sample SAMEA5312484, study PRJEB27640) | indoor metagenome | biome: indoor environment; feature: controlled; material: polymer antistatic dissipative epoxy resin | place: Italy | collected 2014-05-27 | reverse complement strand
CCGCCTCGTTTCCGGGCGGCTTAATTAAATTCATCAGTTTCAAGTCAGGCCTTAGCCCATGCTGAGGGCTGGGGTCATCAAAGCCGGTCTTGGGGCTGCGATAACCGGTGCTGGCGCACTGGCCGGGGCAATGGTCGGAATATAGCGGCTAACCTGTGCAACAGGGGCAGGTGCGGCATCCTGTGGCGTATTATTATTAGCGGCACCGCCAAATTTGGCAGACAGCGTATTGGACGCTGCTTCAAACAGGGCGCTGCGTTGGCCAAACAGGAAGTGACCGATTGCACCAAACATAACAGCCATCATAAGAGCGTTTTTGGACGCATGGAGCGCTTTACCGCCGGCACCTTCACCGCCCATTGCGCCGGACAGACCGCCGAGCAGCAGGCCAGCTTGGATAAAGCGATTGGTGGTTGCGTCTTGCTTTGCCAGAGCACCCCAATGAGCCAGTTCAGCTTTGCTGACCAGACCGCCAAGGGCGTCTTCGGCGTCTTCAATTCTTTCTTCAACCTTGTCACGGAAGCTGCCGGATGGGCGCAGAGCCTCAGGAACCTGAATACCACCGGCGGTCAGGTCATTGGCTTGTTGCTGTGCCCCTTCGCGGATTGCGGTGGTCGCAACGCCAAGGCGTCCAAGCGGAACATGAGATGTAACTTCGGAAACGATTTCAGGGCCATAGCGTTGAACAACTGTGGCACCAGCACCGGTCAGGCCGATGCCGATTTTGGCAGCGCCATCAAGGGCCGTGCGGCCAGCGGCAGCAACATTGTCCTTACCAACAACGGCGCCAACGGCATTCACGGCAACTTCACCGGTTGCCAAGGCAGCACGGGTGGTTGCGCCATCGGTCGCATAATGTGCGGCACCAACGCCGAGAGCGGTTTGAACTGGATTTTTTACGGCCCACAAGGTACCGCGGCCAAGCATAGGAAGGGCGCGCATCGCGTAAGGGGCGGCAGCGCTCGCAACAGCCGGAACAGCGCGGAGCAGCAACATACCTGCGGCATAAACGATTGGAAGAACCATGGAAACACCCTCCTTTTTTATTTACGCGGTAACACTTCATTGATTGAGGTTAACCGTACGGTCATCATACTTAAAAGGAGGTGAAAAATCCATAAAATTCTATTTATGTAAAGAATCGCCATAACGTGCTGATTCAGTGTCTAAAATGCCGCATCCCCGTCAAAACCATCGCCAATCCTGCTTCATCAGCCGCCTTTATAATATCGGCATCCCGAATCGACCCGCCGGGCTGGATCACGGCTGTGGCCCCTGCGGCAGCGGCGGCCAGCAGGCCATCGGCAAACGGAAAGAACGCATCGGATGCTACCACCATGGTTTTCAGATCAGGGAAGGCTTCCTTCATTTTGGCGGCGGCAATGCGTGATGAATCAATCCGGCTCATCTGACCCGCCCCAATCCCGACGGCCGCACCGTTCGCGGCATAAACAATGGCATTGGATTTCACATGTTTGGCAATGCGGAAGGCGAATAACAAATCTTCCATCTCTGCCGCGTCGGGTTTGCGTTTTGTGACGATGCGCAAATCGGATTCCTGTATGCGCCCTGTATCCGCACCCTGAACCAGCATCCCGCCCGCAATGCTGCGCACGGTCAAGCGGGGCTGTGTATTATCAGGCAGGCCACCAGTGACCAGCACACGGATATTTGGTTTCGCCGCCAGCAAGGGCAGGGCTTCGTCATAGATGGCGGGGGCGATGATCACTTCGCAGAATTGTTTTAAAATCGCGTCCGCCGTTTCCGCATCCAGCGGATTGTTCAGCGCAATGATCCCACCAAATGCGCTGGTCGGATCACAGGCAAAGGCGCGGTGATAGGCTTCCAGCATTGTTGCACCCGTGGCGACACCGCACGGGTTCGCGTGTTTGATAATCGCAACTGTTGGCGCATCAAATTCCGTCACCAGTTCAAAGGCCGCATCGGTATCATTGAGGTTATTGTAGGAAAGCTCTTTCCCTTGCAACTGTCTGGCCGTTGCAACACCGGGACGATCTGATAAATCGCGGTAAAGCGCTGCGCTTTGATGTGGGTTTTCACCATAGCGTAAGGTCTGTGCCAATGTGCCGCCAAAGGCAATTGTTGGCGGCAGGTTTTCTTGTGTGTCCTTTGCCAACAACCAGCCGGATACAAATGAATCATAAGCCGCCGTCAGGGCAAAGGCCTTGGCCGCCAAGGCGCGGCGCAAATCATCGGAGACTGTTTTGTTATTGGCGTTCAGGGCATCAATCACGCGTGGGTAATCCGCGGGGTCAGTGATGATCGTCACAAATTCATGATTTTTTGCTGCCGCGCGGATCATGGCGGGGCCGCCAATATCGATGTTTTCGATACAGCTTTGATCGTTGCCGCCGGACCGGACAGTATTGGCAAAGGGATAGAGATTGACGACCACCAGATCGATTGCATCAATGCCGTGATCCTGCATGGCGGTTTGGTGATCGGTATTATCGCGCCGCGCCAGAATGCCGCCATGAACACGCGGGTGTAATGTTTTAACGCGCCCATCCATGATTTCCGGGAACCCTGTATAGGTGCCGACATCGGTGATGGCCAGCCCCGCAAGTGTCAGGGCCTTGGCCGTGCCCCCGGTCGATAAAAGATCGATGCCTAATTTCTGGAGAGCGCGTGCAAAATCATCAAGTCCGGTTTTATCGGACACGGAAAGCAGGGCGCGCTGAACAGGCATGGAATTCACCAAAGAGTCAGAAAGGGGGGCTGTATTTTTTGTCATGATGGGGTGCAGCATAAATTGATTCGCAAAGCGGGATCAATTTTTATGAAGACGCCGCCTGTTTAGGCATATCCAAGCGGTAACGCCCGGCTTCTTGTCCGTAAAGGGCGGAACACCCCTCCAGCGGCTGAAAGTCGGTTTTCAGCCCGTTGAGGTTTTCCGTTTCACCAAGAACCAGAAAACCGTTTTCAGCCAGATTTTCGCCCATCCGCTCAAGCATCTGGGTGCGGGTATTGTTTTCAAAATTATGCAGCACATTGCGGCAGAAAATAATATCGAATAGCCCCAGCTCGTCATACGGCTCCATCAGATTGAACTGCTCAAAGCTCACAAGATTGCGGATATTGTCGTTCAGGTGCCAGACATCATCGCGTTCCTGAAAATGCTGGATCAAATAGGTGACGGGCAGGCCGCGCTGGACTTCAAACTGGGTATAATCGCCTGTGCTGGCCTTGCGGATCGCCTGCGCGGAAATATCGGTGCCGATAATTTCGATTTTCCAGCCCTTCAGCTTGGCTTCGATTTCTTTCAGCATAATGGCAATGGAATACGCTTCCTGTCCCGTCGCGCAACCGGCGGACCAGATGCGCAGATGCTTATGGCGTCCACGGTCTTTGATCAGATGCGGGACCAGAATATCACGCAGCGCAATAAAGGTTGGCATATCGCGGAAGAAGGCCGTGTCACTGGCGGACATGGCTTCGATCACATCGTTCAGCAAATTTGTATCGGGAATGCCGCGCAGGGCCAGCGTCATCGCATCCAGCGTGGGATAGCCCCATTTGCGTGCAACCGGGGTCAGCCGGGAATCAAGCAGATAGGATTTTTCTGCCGTCAGGGAGAGCCCTGAGTTACGCAGAAGAAGTTCACGATAAAGTTCAAAATCACTAATTTTCATACTGGCGTTAGTCTAACTCTCTTCAACAAACACTCAAGCCCAAAAGACTTATAAAAGGCCGATCTGGACAAATTTGTTTTGCAGGATCTCGCTATCAAACGGTTTCATGACATATTCATTGGCCCCGGCCCGCAGGGCGCGCTGAACGTGCGCGACATCATTTTCCGTGGTGCAAAAAATCACTTTTGGATGCGTTCCATCCTTCATCGCGCGCAATTTTTCGAGGAATTCAAGCCCGCTCATCACCGGCATATTCCAGTCGAGAATAATCGCATCAGGCATTTTGTTCTGGCAGATTTCAAAGGCCTGATCGCCGTCTTCGGCTTCCTGACATTCAAATCCGAAATCCGCAGCAATGCGGGCCGCAACTTTACGGACAACACGGCTATCATCAACAATAAGACAGGATTTCATAATCATTCCAGTAACATGAGAATCGGATCAGCGGTGTATACGCTGACAGTATTCTACGCACCCGAACCTTAAGCGTTGTTTAACGTCACTATTGTTTTGCGATATTAAAGGAAACGCGGCCGGTTTCCTGTGCGCCCAATGTAACGGTGTGGCCATATTGCGCGGCCAGTACCCCGATGACATACGGATGTACCAGGCGCGGATCAATCACCGATGGGTCCAGTTTTAAATTTAGGGCAGCATCAACCTGTGCGCGGATATTGGCATCATTGCCTTCGGCTGTCACGGTTGTCACGGCGCTGGATGCGTCATGCGTCACACGAATGACGCCGCCCTTGGGCAGGGCTTCTTGCGCCAGCATCAATCCGCACATCAGCAATTTGCTGAATCCTTCGGGGCGGTCATAATCGGCAAAAACGGCATAACCGTCCCAATCCTGCGTGACCTTATTTTCACTGGCCAGAAGATCGCCAAAAATTTTATGAACATCGGCAGGTTTTACCGTGGCATCGCGCCCGCCCGTGCCATAGGCAAGGCGAAAAACCTGCAGGCGCGCAGCGGCGCTTTCCGCACTCATGGCGATCAGGCTGATGGCGTCGCTGACATCGGCGGACCCCATGTCTTCCTGCAAAAATTCAACGCCGTTATTGACCGCGCCAACCGGCGAGATCAAATCGTGGCAGATGCGGGACGCCATCATTTCCAGGATGCTTGAATCGATCATTTTCTTGTCCATGATGGCGTTCCTTATACTCTTTAAATTCTATTGTACGAAAGCGATGTTATAGCCGATTTTCAGTCCTTCTTCACGGACCATATCCATCAACCGTTCCAGACCGTCTTCGCTTTGTGCTTCGCAACGGGTGACAAGGACATTTTGGGTATTGGACGCCCGGATCAACCACCAGCCATCGGGCGTGTTAACGCGCGCGCCATCGATGTCGTTGACGGTAATGTCAGGATTGTTTTGTGCCCGTTCCTTAACCGATTTAACCACCGCTGTAACGAGGTTGAATTTTTCAACTTCATCGACTTCAAAGCGGATTTCCGGTGTATTGAAAATTTCCGGCAAGCTTTCAGTCAGGCTGGACGCCGGGCCGTTGGCAGCAATAACCGCGTCCACCAGGCGAATGGCACAGTAAATGCCGTCATCAAAGCCGTACCAGCCATCACCAAAGAAGATATGCCCTGACAGCTCACCGGCCAGCGGGGCTTTCATCTCATACATTTTTGCTTTGATTAATGAGTGTCCGGTTTTCCACATAACTGGATTGCCGCCCATTTTTTTGATTTCGTCATACATGACCTGCGAACATTTCACATCGCCAATAATCGGCGCACCGGGATGGCGTTTCAAAACATCGCGGGCATAGATGGTAATCAGGTTATCACAACGCAGGATGTTGCCTTTTTCATCCACCGCACCAACGCGGTCAGCATCGCCGTCAAAGGCCACGCCCAGATCGCATTTTTCGTCCCTGACGACGCGGATCAAATCCTGAAGATTTTTATCAACGGTTGGGTCCGGATGGTGGTTCGGGAAATTACCGTCAATTTCATCAAACAGCAGGATGTGTTCACCGGGCAGTTTTTTGGTCAGGCGGCGAACAATTTCACCCGCTGCGCCATTGCCGCAATCCCACGCGATTTTCATCGCTTTGCCGCCCTTGAGCAATAAGCAATCGCGCATCAGGCGGTCAACATATTGATCCTGAATATCATGATCGGAAAGGCTGCCTTCGCCCAAGTCAAAATCACCTTCGCGCGCAATGCGCCCGATTTCCTGCACCGCATCGCCATAGACCGGGCTGTTTTGCAGGGTCATTTTAAAGCCGTTATAATCGGCCGGGTTATGCGACCCGGTAATCATCAAACCGGCATCCGCCTTGCGATCCTTGACCGCGAAATACAGCATCGGGGTCGGGCCGAGGCCAACCCGTTCAACCTGAATGCCCATCGCCATCAAACCGGCGGCAACGGCCTTTTGAAAATCCACACTGGATTCACGTCCATCATACCCAAGGCAAACGCGGTTGCCCCCGGTCTGGCGTTTAACATAGGTGCCATAAGCGCAGCCAACGGCATAGGCATCGTTGACGGACAGGTTTTTATTGATTTGGCCGCGAATATCATATTCGCGCAGGATTTCAGGATCAAAATTATAAGCCTGTGGTGTCATGTCCTTCATGGCTGTTGCATTTTGCATTTCAAAAACGTCCTTTGGTTTAAAGTTCAGCGGCATATTGTTTCAGAATTTTTTTCACCTGATCGCCGATTTCCGGGTCACGCAGGCAAAAGGCGATATTGGCTTCGATAAAGCCGATCCGGCTGCCGCAATCATAACGCTGTCCGTCATAGCGGAACCCGTGGAAGGGCTGCTTGCCGATCAGTTTCGCCATGGCGTCGGTCAACTGGATCTCACCCCCTGCGCCTTTTTCAAACGCGGCCAGATGATCGAAAACATCGTGTTGCAGGATATAACGGCCAATAATGGAAAGCGTCGAAGGGGCGTCTTCCGGTTTTGGTTTTTCCACCAACCCTTTAATGTCGATCAGCGTTCCATCGTCATTTTTAATATCCAGAATCCCGTAACTGGCGGTCTGTTCGCGGGGAACATCCATCACGGCGACAATATTGCCGCCGACCTTATTATAAGTGTCGATCATCTGGGCCAGGCAGCCGCGTTGAGCCAGCACCACATCATCGGGCAGCAAAATGGCAAAGGGTTCATCCCCGACTAACTTCTTGGCACACCAGATGGCATGGCCAAGGCCCAGCGGTTTGGCCTGACGGGTCAGGAAGAGGGAGCCTTCGGGCAGGGCGGTTGATTTGATTTTATCAAGCAGGTCGGTCTTGCCGCGGGATTCCAGTGTCGCCATTAATTCCGGCTGATGGTCAAAATGCTCTTCCAGCATTTCCTTGGCGCGGCCCGTGACAAAAATGAATTCTTCGATCCCGGCTTCGCGGGCTTCATCCATGGCGTGCTGGATCAAGGGACGGTCCACAAGCGGGAGCATTTCCTTGGGCATCACCTTGGTCGCGGGCAGGAAACGCGTCCCCAGCCCGGCAACGGGGAAAACAGCTTTACGAACGGGCTTCCAGTTTGAATTTTGCATGGCGGATTTTTCGCACAGAAACGCTGTGTTTTCAAGTCGCCGTGATTATGACTACTTTAAAAGATAGTCCCGCGCCGCATTCAATTTGGCGGCCATCCATTCGCTGCCCTGCTGGTCGGGGTGGATTTTCATCATCAGGCGTTTATAGGATTCCTGAATGGTATCGTCATCGGCCCCTTCGGACAGGCCTAAAATGGCGAGGGCTTCGATGCGGGTCATGGGTTTGTCGCTGGTCTTTTTGACAGCAGGTTTGCGCTTTTTCCAGACCGACAGGGCCAAGGGCCACAGCGCCAGCAAAATTGCCAATGCCGCAGGCAACCGCCCGGTCAGGGTCAAAAGCAGCAACGCCCCGGCCACCACGATTGTGAAAATGGCCAGAATCAGCGTCCCTGCCTGTTTCGGCGATGCGGTCATCAAAAATTTATAAAGCCCATAAAGGCCAAGAGCGACGCCAAGCGCCAAAAGCAGATAAGGCATGATTGTGTGTTTCCTTCAGGGGCTATATTATCGGCGTCACCGGAAACAGCACAGTGAAAAAAGAAAAAGATCATGGAACAGGACAAAAAGCTGGGTGCGCTACGCGCGGAACTGAAGAAACAGGGCGTTGACGGTTTTCTGATTCCCCGCGCCGATGAATATCAGGGCGAATATGTTCCGGCCCGGGCCGAACGCCTGGCGTGGCTGACCGGATTTACCGGATCGGCAGGACAGGCCGCAGTGCTGACGACAAAGGCCTTGGTCATGACCGATAGCCGTTATGAGATTCAAGTTAAAAACCAGGTTGATGGTACGGCCTATGAAACGCTGATTACAGATCAGGCGGGTTATGCCAGCTGGCTTGCGGATCACAGTGTTGCGGGGCAGGTGATTGGTTATGACCCAAAACTGCATACCCCGGCCCAGATTGCCACGCTGGAAAAAACGCTGACGCCAAAAAAAGTGACGTTAAAACCGCTGGATGCCAATCCGTTGGATACGGTCTGGGATGACCAGCCGGACGCCCCGCTGGATCTGGTTGAAAATTTTCCTGAAGCCATTGCCGGACGCAGCGCGCGTGACAAGCGCGAAGAAATCGCCGCCGCGATTGCCAAAATGGGGGCAGAGGCCGGTGTCATCACCCTGCCAGATTCAATTGCGTGGTTATTGAATATTCGCGGCACCGATGTACCGCATACACCGCTGGCCTTATCAAATGCGATTGTTTATGCGAATGGCGATGTGGACTGGTTTATCCGGTCTGAAAAAATTCCCGGCGATGTAAAGGTCGCGCTGGGAAATCATGTGCAGGTGAAAGATCCCGATACGTTGGAGGCGTCACTGAACGCACTGGCTGGCAAAGCTGTGCAGTTCGATCCGAAACGCTCCTCCATCTGGTTTGCGCAAGTGCTGCAAAAGGCCGGGGCAAAAATCATTGAACGGGATGATCCTTGCGTCCTGCCCAAGGCGCGCAAAACCCCCGAAGAACAACAGGCAATCCGTAATGCGCATCTGCGCGATGGCGTCGCGGTCACAAAATTTCTTGTCTGGCTGGACCGTGAGGGGGGCAAGGGCAACCTGACCGAACTGAGTGTTGCCGACAAGCTGGAAGAATTCCGCCGTGCCGATCCATCCTATCGTGATAACAGCTTTGATACGATTTCGGGCTGGGCCGGGAACGGGGCGATTGTCCATTACCGCGCCACACCGGAAAGCCATGCGGCAATCAAACCACCGGGAATTCTGCTTTTGGATAGCGGTGCGCAATATAATGACGGCACGACTGATATTACACGCACCCTCACCATTGGTGCGCCAAAGGATGACGTGCGTGAGGCCTTTACCCGCGTTTTAAAAGGCCATATCGGCATTGCCGCGATCCGTTTCCCCGAAGGCATTTCCGGCCAGCATATTGATATTCTGGCGCGGCAGGCCTTGTGGGAAGTCGGCATGGATTACGGTCATGGGACGGGCCACGGTGTTGGGTGTTATTTATCGGTGCATGAGGAGGGCGGGCGCATTTCGCTGGCCGGAACTACACCGTTCAAATCCGGCATGGTCGTGTCGAATGAACCGGGATATTACAAGGAAGGGGCCTTTGGCATCCGCATTGAAAATCTGGTGCTGGTCAAGGAAGACGGGCGGGCAGAACAGGGCGGCAAGACGATGCTGTCCTTTGAAACGCTGACGCTGGTGCCGTTTGACCGCCGCCTGATCAAGCCGGAATTACTGTCACCGCGTGAAATCAAATGGGTGGATGAGTATCATGCCCGCGTGGCTCAATCTCTCGCCCCTTATCTGGATGGGGCAGAAAAGAAATGGCTGGCGGAGGCCACCGCCCCACTAAAAAAGCCTGATGCCGCCCGGTTAAAACCGCGGCGGCCTTCCGCGCCAGCGCCGTAAGAAGAAAAGATAAAGGGGGCAACGGCCCCCTTTAAATCCCCCGACTCTTTTTTCCTTCGTCATCCCCGCCTTGTGCGGGGATCCAGAGCAACAGGCATAATGCGTGGTTATCCCACTGGACCCCCGCACAAGGCGGGGGTGACGAGAATATGAAGCGCAATTAAAAAAACACCCCGGAGAACCGGGGTGTTTTTATATCTCTAATAGCTAAAAGGCTTTAATCGCCTGTACGCTCTTTGCGCTTACGCTCGAGCTTGCGCCAACGGCGTACAGCTTCCGCTTGTTCGCGTTTACGTTTTACTGACGGTTTTTCAAAATCACGACGCAGCTTCATCTCACGGAAGATACCTTCACGCTGCATTTTCTTTTTCAAAGCCCGTAATGCTTGGTCCACATTGTTATCGCGGACATGAACGCTAACCAACGAAATCACCTCTTTTCTTTATAAGATGCCGTGTTTTTAACCCCCAACCCCGCATAAAGCAAGGGGAAAATGCCCGGATTCTGGTGGACAGGGGATTTTTTTGGGTCAAAAATGTCTGCAATTATAAAAAAGACAGGGAATACATCAAAATGACCACTGGGCTGGGGATCCCCAAATTACGCCATAGTTTTACCGAGGCTATACGCGCCAGCATTGAATTATGCGCATTTCAAGCTTCGCGGGAGGCACTTTTAGGAGCGACACCTGCGGCGGATGGTCGTCCGGTGCTGGTTTTACCCGGATTCGGTGCGGGGGATGCCACCACACGGATCTTGCGCGGATTTCTGAAAGAAAAGGGATTTGCGGCCCATGGCTTAAAGGGGGGCCTTAATCTGGGGCCCAGCGAAGAGATGCTGCGCCAGATCAAGAATCGGCTGGATGACGTCTTCATCAAAAATAGGAACAGGAAAGTGACCCTGATTGGTCATAGCCTTGGCGGCATTTTTGCCCGCGAACTGGCCCATGCGTTCCCGGACAAGGTGGATCAGGTGATAACGCTCGGTGGCCCGTTTGGGGTGAGTGACAAATCCGATATATCAATGCGTTTCCTTTTGAAACTCTTTCATATCGTTCATGGTGGTAAACGCAATTATACGGGGCCGGATTCGCTGACCGATCATTTTATGGATTCACTGCCTGTTCCCACCAGTGCGGTTTATTCGCAGCGTGATGGGGTTGTGAATTGGCGTTTATGTTTGAATTATCCCAATGAGCGGGCCGAAAATATTGAAGTCGCATCCAGCCATTGCGGGTTGGTGATGAATCCTCTTTCAATGCTGGTGATCCTTGACCGCCTGTCGCAACAGCCGGGGCAGTGGACTTCATTCGATACAAAAAAATACAAGGGGTTTGTCTTTCCGCTTGATCCGGGGCATTTAAATTATACGGTTCCATCGCGCCCTAAAAAATCGCATTTACCGGGACCGCGTATTTTCGATTAAGAAAGTGTTGCCGATGGCCTATGAAACCGAATACCGATTTTTGCTGATGACGTTGCCGCCGCTTGATGGCGCACGCAAAAGCCGTATTGCACAAGGGTATCTGTCAACCGAACCGGGGCGTATTGTGCGCATCCGTCAAAGGGACGATCAGGCTTTTCTGACCATTAAAGGGCTGAAGATCGGCGCAACCGCCCCAGAATACGAATATGAAATTCCGGCCACAGATGCGCCGGCGTTGCTTGCCCTGTGCGGGGATCAATGTCTGACCAAGGATCGCTATGAAATGACCGGCCCGGATGGCTTTATCTGGGAGGTGGATGTATTCACCGGGCGTCATGCGGGGCTGTTGATCGCGGAAATCGAAGTCCCGGCAGAGGGAACAAAATTTGTCCTCCCTGATTGGCTGGATGGTCGGGACGTGACGCATGATCCGAAATTCGGAAATGCGTCACTGGTTTTATTATCGGATGCTGAGATCAGAAAGATGATCGCCTGATCATGCCGCATGGGTGCAGGCGTTGAGGAAAGATTCTCTTCTCCAGCGTATCTGTGGAACGCTTTTACTGATCAACGCCTGTTCATAGCTCTTGCCGCTACTGATACAGGCTTTATCGGCAGCAATAGCGGCCTTGGCAACTTTATACATACGCTCGACATAGGCAGCGCCGCTTGTTTTTGACGACCGCTCGACTTCATCAATAGCCGCCATGGCTCTTTTATCGGAGGCCATCAGGACTTCAAGGCGTTCAAGCCCGTACTGTTTCAAAGGTATTTTAACGTCTGAAGTCACTGCGCCAGTTTTGGAAACCCAAACATTGGGAAGCAAGCCCGCAGAGCAGGAACTTTCAAACGCAAGCGCCAGCTGTTTGAAATTGGGATCAAGGGGGTCCGAAAATTTCGGATATCTTATAAGCTGTTCATTGTACGCAATTTCGAGCTTTTGAACGAGTGGCGCACAGATTTTGTTTTGGCGATTCTCGACTTCGGCCAAGGCCGGCTGGGTATGGGCAAGCAAAGCTGTATTGTTTGTATCAATCGCCCGCTGATGCAGTTGCATGAGATAAAAATATTTTTCTACATATTTCTCGGCAATTTGATCTAGCGATTTTTTAAAGATCGCGGCCATAAAATTTTTAGATTCTGTTGGCGGGGTTTGAGCCGCCGCAGGGGATGTCAACATCGACCCCGATAAAGCCAAAGCGGCTGTTGTGAGCATAAATTTTTTGCTTAATGTCATTTGATTAATTCCCATTCCCCTAATGTGATGGAGAAGGGTTTATCACACACAGGAAAAGATGGTCAAGATCAATTTTCATAATCTATATGGGGGTATTTCTAAGTAACTGTAAAAAATGATGAATTACGCCGCTTTGCGGGCTTTAAGGTTCATGGCGGCGTCCAGCAGGGTTTTGGTGTAGTCCTGTTGGGGATTGTCAAAAATGCTGGCGGCGGGGCCTGCTTCAACAACCACACCGTCCTTCATCACCATCAAATCATGGGCCATGGCGCGGACCACGCGCAGATCATGGCTGATAAACAGATAGGCCAGGTTGTGGCGGTCCTGTAATTCGCGCAGCAGATCGACAATCTGGGCCTGTACCGAAACATCAAGCGCAGAAGTGGGTTCATCCAGTACAACGAATTTCGGGTGCAGCACCATGGCACGGGCGATGGCGATACGCTGGCGCTGTCCGCCAGAAAATTCATGCGGATAGCGATGACGGGAATCCGGGTCCAGATGGACATCGCGCAACGCGGCAACCACCAGTTCTTCACGGTCATGGGCCGAAAGATCGGTGCGGTGAATATCCAGCCCCTCGCCGATAATCTGGCTGACGCTCATGCGCGGGGATAACGCGCCGAACGGGTCTTGAAACACCACCTGCATATCGGACCGTAACGGGCGCATCTGTTTGCGATTATATTGCGCGATATCGCGGCCTTCAAAATTGATTTGCCCGGTGCAAGGGGCAAGGCGCAGCAAGGCCAATCCCAGCGTTGTTTTACCACTGCCCGATTCACCAACCACACCGACCGTCTGGCCCTGGCGGATATTCAGGCTGACCCCGTCCACGGCTTTGACGATGGACGATGGCTTGCCAAAGAAATTTTTTCCGCGCGGGAAATGGACTTTAATGTCGCTGGCGCTCAGGATCACAGGCGCCGTATCGTAAAGGGCCGGCGCGGTAGAGCGCGGACGCGCCGCCAGTAACATTTTTGTATAATCATGCTGGGGGGCGGCGAAAAGGGTCTTGGTCGCTTCCTGTTCAACCAGATGGCCATCCTTCATCACGCAGACGCGGTCAGCCATTTTTTCAACAATCGACAAATCATGTGTAATTAACAGCAGCGCCATATTCAGGCGTGTTTTTAAATCATGCAGCAATTCCAGAATTTGCGCTTGCACCGTCACATCAAGGGCGGTGGTCGGTTCATCGGCGATCAAAAGATCCGGGTTATTGCACAGGGCCATGGCAATCATCACGCGCTGGCGCTGACCGCCGGATAATTGGTGCGGATAGGCATCAAGGCGGTTTTTCAATTGCGGCAGCCCGACCAGATCCAGCAGTTCCAGAACCCGCTTGCGCGCGGCCTCGCGGTTCAAACCCTGATGCAGGATCAGTCCTTCGGCAATTTGCCGTTCAATAGAATGAAGGGGATTGAGCGAGGTCATCGGTTCTTGAAAAATAATCCCGATCTGGCTGCCGCGGATCTTGCGCATTTCCGGTTCGCTGGCACCAATCAGTTCTTGCCCTCGGAATTTGATCGACGATTCTGCGCCGTGGCTGGCCAGCGGATAGGGTAGGAGTTGCATGATGGACAAAGCCGTGACGGACTTGCCTGATCCTGATTCCCCGACCAAGGCCAGTGTTTCGCCCTTTTGGATGGAAAAGGACACGCCCTTGACCACCGGATTACCCCGGAAGGCGACGGTCAGGTTCTGAATCTGTAAAAGTGGATTTTCCATGAAGATATTCAAACACATAGCGGGGGAAAGCGACAGTCAAAAGATTAAGATTTATTAACCCTTTCCCCGGAAAAATCGTGTAGAATAAACCTATCATGGCAACAGAAGTTGGCTCACTGCTATCCGTCGAAGACATGTTGGCGCGCTCCAAAGCCGCCGCAGATAGCAAATCGTCGGCTGCCGGCGGCAGTAAAATTCAGCAAATGATTGCGGCAATGGAAAATGGCGGCCAGACCGATACGGTTAGCCTTAGCCCGGTTGCACAGCTTTTAAAGGGCGAGACAACCGCCAAATCAGATCAGGTCCCCTTTACCGAACAGGAATGGTATATCAACGCGAAAGTTGCGCAGTTGAAGGGCCAGATTCAAATGTATTCGACACTGCCGGGGCTTGATCCATCCGGCGCGGTCATGGACAGCCTGACCGATGAGGTCAACGCATTGGTAGGTAGTCAGCAGGCAAAACTGGCTAAATCGCAGGCAGAGGCCGCTGAAAAACAGGCGCAGCTGGACAAGATTGAAAAAGAAAAATCCGATGCGCCGATGACGGCTGACGCCATGTTAAAGCGGTCCCAAAACCAGGTGAATGGCGTTGCCGAAACCCCGGTCATCAGCAAGGAAGTTCAGGCCTTGCTGGACAAGCTGAAATCAGGCTCCGTGGTCAACAAGACCGCCTAAGTTTTCATTACATCTTTAAATGCAGGAAATCGACAGTGCGGGATTGATCTTCCGGGCTGTGGCCGGTTGCAATCACGTCAAAGCCGCGTTTCACAAAGTTCTGCTTGCTGGCGTCGTTGCCCAGTTTGACGCGGGCATGAACATCATTATTGCCTTGCGCGCGCGCTTCGTTCAGGCACACCTGAATCAATTTGCCCATCAAACCCTGACCCCGGCAATCCGGGTGGACGGTGACGCAACCAATAATGGCATGGTGGCTGGCGCCAGATGCAACATTGAACTGGTTTTTCAGAATATCAGGCAGGGTCACATTCATTTTCGTTGTGGCTTGTGCCACCAAACGTCCGGTTTCATCGGTCACGCCGAAAATGACATCATTGCCTTCAAAGAATTTTTCCATGTAGGCGTGGTCACGCATAATCGTCTGGCCATCCGAAGCCTCTTCCTGCAAACGCAGGATCTGGTCGATCCACGATGCGTCGAGGCGCATGATCGGACCAGCCTTTGGCGGGGTCACGACTTCATTATCCAGTGTATTGATAATAGGGAATGAGTCGGCGCTATATGCGCCAAAAGCAGCAAGATTCATAATCAAAGACCTTCATCACATTGAAGTTCTCTCCTGCAACCATGTGATGGCCTCCTGGTATACTAACGGCCCATATTCTAAGGGCGGGCCGCTTCACCGGACGCGAGGGTTTTCAGGTCTTTGTCTTTCAGAGAGAACTAGTTTCCAATCTCTGACTATTGTTACAAATCGCGCTGCGATGCAAACATTAATTTCCCTACAGCGTCCCACTGAGCGGGAAACTGCTATGCAAAAATGGAATGGGATGGCGGAGCCTATTTTTCCAGCTTCAGGGCGTTCTCAACGATCTCGGCAAAATAGCTTGATCCGACAGGAATCAAATCATCGTTGAAATCATAGAACGGGGAGTGCAGCCCTTGGTTATGCGGGCTTTTCTCGTCCTTGGTCCCTTGGCCGATAAAGATGTAGCAGCCGGGGCGCTCCTTCAGGAAGGATCCGAAATCTTCACCGCCCATGCAAAGCGGGGTTTCGGTGGACACATTTTCCGCACCAACAATCTTTGCAGCGCATTGGGCAGCAAAGGCGGTTTCGGCGGCGGTGTTGACGCAGGCATCCAATTCAAAAGTGTAATCGACATCAATGCTGGCGCCGAACGCGGTGGCGGTGGCAGCGCAGATTTCGATCATGCGTTTCTTGGCCAGTTGGCGGGCGTCTTCGGTAAAGGACCGCACCGTTCCGGTCAGGGTTGCCGTATCCGCGATCACGTTGCTGGCCCCGGTGCCGGCATTGAAATTGGTAATCGACACGACCAGCGGTTCGGTCGGGGTGCTGTTCCGGCTGACGATGGTCTGTAACGTATTGACCAATTGCGCCCCGATAACAACCGGGTCGATGGTGGCTTGCGGATAGGCGGCATGGCCGCCCTTGCCATTGACGGTCAGGGTGAACTCATCAACATTCGCCATCAACGGGCCAACGCGGGTTTCAACGCGGCCAAAGGGTAGCCACGGCCAGTTATGCAGGCCATAGATTTTATCGCACTGGAAATCCTTGAACACGCCCTCATCCAGCATCCTGTTCGCACCGCGCCCACCTTCTTCGGCGGGTTGGAAAATCAGATGAACCTTGCCGTTGAAATTGCGTGTTTCCTGCAAATATTTTGCTGTCGACAGCAGGATCGACGTATGGCCGTCATGACCACAGCCATGCATCTTGCCGGGAATTTTTGACGCCCATTGCTGTCCGGATTTTTCATTGATGTCGAGCGCATCCATGTCGGCACGCAGGGCAATCGTTTTGCCGCTGTCATTCTTTTGCCCTTCAATGGTGGCGACAATTCCTGTCACGGCATAACCGCGTTTGAACGTGATGCCCCATTCGGTCAGCTTTGCCGCAATCAGGTCACTGGCAAAAGTTTCTTCGTAGGATGTCTGGGGATTTTCATGCATCGACCGGCGCAGGGCGGCAATTTCATCTTTAAAATCGGCAACACGGTTGATGACGGGCATGATTAATCCTTAAATCTGGAGGGGCCGGAGAAGGCCAATCATAGCCGAGCGCCGCCCCCGGAGCAATCGCAGGGGGCGGGCTTAAAAGCAAAAAAATCTATAGTTTAGGCTGAAATTCTGGGAAAAACTGTTTTCCGGACTGATATTGCGCCAAGGCCTGACGCGCGTCCTTCAATGGGATCGGCTGGGCAGTTTCCAGCATCTCACCAAAACGCCCCTCGGCCAGTTCTTCAACATGGGCCTTGAACGTCGTCGCCAGAGAAAAACCGGACAGGTCGAATTTTACTTTTTCGCCTGTGGCTTTATTTTCAGCATAGCCTTTATTGATCTGTTCCAGAACCACACGCGCCTGATGGCCGAGCGTATTGGTCGGGGCGTGCAGCCAGTTATACTTGTCCTTTGTTGGGCCTTCGCCAACGGCATCTGCAAAATCCTGTGTCGGGTTCAACATATCCCAGCCGACTTTTTTATGCAGGATATCAACAACGGGGCTGCCCTTGTGGACGCAGGCAAAGAAACAATCATCGGGCGCACGTTCCAGAAATTCATGAACAATCTGCGATGCGATCACAAAAGAATAAAGGCCGAATTTGATCGGGGATACGGTAGAACCGATTTCAACGATTCCTGTATCGCCAATAGGGTGCGACATCGACGACATCCCCAATTCCCCATCCGGTTTAAAAACCAAAAGTGACCGGCCTGATTCCGTACGGTCCACGAAAACGGCATCGCCACGGTCATCAACATTGGGATGACGGTTATCATTATAAAATTTTAAAACGGCAGGCACATCGGCGGGCGTTGAAAAACGAATGGTCAGTGAACCCTGACCGGCTTTGC
>CAACXI010000099.1_pt1 | contig 17711 bp, 21 predicted proteins | sample 2275891 | NCBI WGS metagenome assembly CAACXI01 (sample SAMEA5312484, study PRJEB27640) | indoor metagenome | biome: indoor environment; feature: controlled; material: polymer antistatic dissipative epoxy resin | place: Italy | collected 2014-05-27 | reverse complement strand
GGGACGGGGGCCCTGTCCGGTACGGCCTGCCCGACACGCGCTGGCAATGGAACGGTTAAGATCACTCCGGTAGCCTTTGTAACGCCACAGGATTGCAGTACGATCACCCTGTCCGATCCCGGAAACTATTTTTATCAAGTCCCAGCGTCATGCAATACACTTCTTATTCATGCTTATGGGGCTGGCGGCGGTGGTGCCTATAATGGGCAAGGCGGTGGTGCCGGCGGTGGCTCAGGTGTCGCAAACCCTAATGTTTCAACAATCTACCTTTTGGCGGGCGGCGGCGGTGGCGGCGGTTATGATTCAACTGCCGTAGGCGGCGGCGGCGGCGGCGGTTATGCACGAAGAACGGTGACACTGACCGCAGGCAGTTATCTCCGCATTGTTGTTGGCGAGGGCGGTATGTCTGCTTGTTCAACAGTTGGAGGCCCAGGCGGTGGCCCTGACCCGGGATTGGGCGGCGTCTCCAATCGTGGTGGTGATGCTGCGTTCGGTGGCGGTGGCGGCGGCGATAGCGCTTACCCCGGCGGCAGCTCCAGCAATGCTGGCGGCGGCGGCGGCGGTGGGTCAGGCACTGCAAACAATTCGGCAACCAGTCTTTATGGCGGCGCCGGCGGCGCTGATAAGGATTATGCCTGCGGCGTATCCACCAATGGCGGCGCGTGCAGCGCCAACAGAGGCGGCGGTGGTGGCGGCGGCGGATATGGTGATGTTTCTACAATTGGTGGAACAGCGACAGCGACCAGCGGTGGTGGTGTCGGTGGCGCAGCTGCCAATAGCGGTCCAGGCACAGGCAGGGCCGGCAGCACAGCGTGTCCACAACGCGGTGGCAATGGCCGGATTGTGATCGACCCTCAATAATTTTTTTATGATTGCTAAGAAAAACGCTTCGCGCGTTGTGTTCGGATGCGTTGATAGCGATAGGCGCGGCGCATTCCCTTGACCGGGATATAACAGGCCAGATAGGCGAGCGGCCAACACAGCAGTGAGCAGATAACCCCACCCACCGTCAGCGGTAAAAAAAGCTTCAGCGGATTTTGAAAAAGATATTCAAGGGTCAACGTATCCGGCATGGCGACAATTTCACCGACCCCAGAAAACTGGAACAGGAAAGCGCCCAGCTTATAATCCAGCCAGAACATCGGCGGAAAGGTCCAAGGGTTGCCGGCAATTGTTCCCATGATCCCGGCAAAGACATTGACGCGAAACGCCCAGCATAAAAACATCGCCATAAAAATATGGGCGCCCAGAAACGGCGTAAAGGAAATCGCAATCCCAATGGCCACACCCGCCGTAATTTTATGTGTTGAATCCGCATTGCGGAACAGGCGGTGACGGTAATACGCAACACGGCGGTCCCATCCCGTTTCAAACCCCCTTGGCGGGCAGATCAGGTTTTTTATGCTTTGGAACAGGGTTAATTTCTGGCGACGTTTGAACATTGCCGCTTAACGTCCCTTGGCGCGTTGCACATCCGCAATTTGCGGTGTTGCGCGCAAAGCCGCGATCACATCTTTCAAATGCGCGGTGTCATTGACATAGACATCAATAATCATGTCCCAGAAATCAAGACTGCGATTGGTGATTTTCAGATTGGTAATGTTACCGCCCGACCGGCCAATGACGGTCGATAATGTCCCAAGCGCACCGGGCACGTTTGAAATCGTCACATTCAGGCGGCCCGCATGGGATTCACCCGCATCCGATCCATCACCCCATGAAACATCCAGCCAGCGTTCCGGTGTATCGGCAAAGTTTTCCAGCGTTTCACAATCAATCGTGTGAATGGTCACACCCTTGCCCGTCGTGACGATGCCGACAATCCGGTCGCCGGGCAGCGGGTGACAGCACCGCGCATAATGAACCGCCATGCCGGGGATAAGCCCCTTGATCGGCATTGGCTTGCCCTTGGGTTCCGGCTTGCGGGACACAATATTGGTTTCATCAATTTCGCCTTCACCGGGGCGGCGTCCGGGGACAGCCTTATGGCTTGGGAAAATGGCCTTGAACACTTCGCGGGCAACAATATTGCCCTGCCCGATCCCGGCATAAATATCGTCACCGGAATCAGCGCGGAACTGATTCAAGACGTTACTGACGGCCTTGTCGGTAAATTCATACGCTTCCATCTGGAAGACTTTTTGCAACATCGCCCGGCCCAAAATCACATATTCGTTCCGCTGTTGCTGGCGGATATAACGACGGATATGCGACTTCGCCTTGCCGGTTACAACAAAGCGTTCCCAGGTCGGGGACGGGTTTTGATTTTTGGCGGTGATGACATCGACCTGATCACCGTTTTGCAATTTGGTGTTTAAGGGCGCAATGCGGCCATTGATCTTGGCACCAACGCATTTATCGCCAAGGCCGGAATGGATGGCATAGGCAAAATCAATCGGTGTTGATCCGGTCGGCAATTCGATCAGATCGCCCTTTGGTGAGAACACATAAACCTGATCCTGGAACAGTTCCAGTTTCGTGTTCTCCAAAAACTCTTCCGGTTTTTGTTCGTTTTCGATCAGGTCCAAAAGCTCCCGCATCCAGCGGTATTTTTTGGCATCCTGAAAATCGGCTTTCTTCTGCCCGTCTTTATAGGACCAGTGTGCAGCAACCCCAAGGTCGGCTTCGGCGTTCATGTCGCGGGTGCGGATCTGAATTTCAATACGCTGGTTTTCCGGGCCGATCACGGTGGTGTGGATGGAGCGGTAACCATTTGGCTTTGGCGTTGAAATATAATCCTTGAACCGTCCGGGGACGGTGGGGTACTGGCTGTGGATAATGCCCAGCGCGTGATAGCATTCTTCAATCGTTGATACCATGACGCGGAACGCCATGATGTCGGATAGCTGTTCAAACGCCACATTCTTGCGTTGCATCTTGCGCCAGATGGAATAGCGGGTTTTTTCACGGCCCGCGATATCGGCGTCAATCCCCGCCTGTTCCAGATTTTTCATCAAGGTGACGATAATCGATTTCACCATGTCACTGCCGCCTTCGGCGCGCAGATAGGCCAGACGGTTGATAATGCCTTCGCGGGCTTCGGGGTTCATCACGCCAAAGGCGATGTCTTCCAGTTCTTCCTTGATCCGGTGGATACCGATGCGTTCGGCCAGCGGCGCATAAATTTCCAGGGTTTCACGCGCGATGCGGCGCTGCTTTTCCGGTTTCACGATGTGGTGGATGGTGCGCATATTGTGCAACCGGTCCGCCAGCTTGACCAGCAGAACGCGAATGTCATCGGACATCGCCAAGACCAGCTTACGGAAGTTTTCCGCCTGCTTGCCCTCAACACTCTGCCCTTCGATCCGGGACAGCTTGCTGACGCCGTTGACCATATTGGCAACATCTTCGCCGAACAGCTTTTTCAGCTCGTCCATCGTTGTCGCGGTGTCTTCCAGCGTGTCGTGCAAAATGGCGGTAATAATCGTCGCCGGGTCCATTTTCATGTCGGCGAGCAGGCTGGCGACCTCAACAGGGTGCGTATAATAAGGCTCGCCCGATGCCCTTAACTGCCCCTCATGCTTGACGCGCGCGAAATCAACCGCGCGTTCGATGGCTTTTCCATCAATATCGGCATTATAGGTTTTGATCTGGTTGATAATGTCTTGTGCGGTAATCATCGGGACTAAAGTAGCATGAGGGCGGGAATAAAAAAAGGACCGGAAAAACCGGCCCTTTTTAAAATTTCTGGAAAGATCTTATTCGTCTTCCGGGATGCCGCCTGCGAGGTCTTCGAGGGAGGCTTCGTCCATATCGTCGAAATCTTCGTCGTCTTCTTCATCGCGGGCCGGGGTGTCCATGGCGGCGCTTTGGGCGGCCAGGGCGTTCCATTCATCTTCGCCATCCATCTTGTCGATGACGTCTTCGCCATCATCCATTTCGATGATGCGTTGGTTATTGCGGATCAGTTCTTCTTTCAAATCCTCAACAACAACGGTTTCAGCGGCGATTTCGCGCAGGGCAACAACCGGGTTTTTATCGTTATCGCGGTCAATGGTCAAAGCCCCACCAGAGCTGATTTTCCGGGCGCGTTGCGCCGCCAGCATAACCAGTTCAAAACGGCTTGGAATTTTTTCGACGCAATCTTCGACGGTAACGCGTGCCATTTTGGTCCCTTTTTAATTTCAGATACGGGGTGAGTTCGTAAAGCGCCCTTTTTATAGAGTTTTCGTAAGCTCAAAGCAAGGGTTTTCGCCATTTCATGGCCCCCTGAACCGCGCCTCATAATAATTACTGGATTAGTTCCATAGTTCAGAAAATATGCTTGAATTGTTCCCAAAAAACCTTATATGAAAGGACGCTAATATTAGTGTTTTATCTCTGGCCCCAGCTTTATAGGGGTCGTTAGAGTTGTTTTTATCGCGTTACTTATGATTGGATCATACATTATGCCAAAGAAAAGCCTTGCCCACATCCCTTTCTACCCAGAAGAGAAGTTAGCCCTTTTCATTGACGGATCAAACCTTTACGCCGCTGCGCGGTCCCTTGATTTTGATATTGATTACAAAAAATTGCTGCGCTGGGCTGCTGAACAAGGGCGTCTGGTTCGCGCCTTCTACTATACGGCCCTAATTGAAGATCAGGAATATTCTCCTATTCGTCCGCTGGTCGACTGGCTGGATTATAACGGCTACTCCATGGTGACAAAACCAACCAAAGAATTTGTTGATTCCCAAGGCCGCCGCAAGATTAAAGGCAATATGGACATTGAACTGGCCATCGACATGATGGAAATGTCCGATAACCTGGATCACATCATGCTGTTTTCCGGCGATGGCGATTTCCGCCGCCTGATTGAGGCCGTTCAGCGCAAGGGTGTCCGCGTTACCGTGGTCAGCACCGTGAAAACGTCTCCGCCAATGGTTGCCGACGAATTACGCCGTCAGGCCGACCACTTTTTGGATCTGAAGGAACTGGCGCCGATGATCCAACGCGCACATGATGCCACCAAAGCCCTGCCCGTTCATAATAATGATGATGATCTGGATGGCGAGGACGAAGAAGAATTCGCACCGAATTTCATCCGTTCCTAAGCGCGCCAGCTTAACAAACAACCGCAAATCGGGGTTTCCTTCTGAATGGAGGAAGCCCCGATTTTTTTCACCCCTTTTCCCTCCTTCCTTCTGCGCCATATTCTTGTTAGAACCTTGCACACACAACATATTGAAGCTGACCGAGACGGAGGACCTGTTTTCCCATGGCCGTAACATCCAAAAAGACCCAGACCGCAAAAAGCAAATCGGCCGCCGCCAAAAGACTCGCCAAGCGCCGCGAACGTCCCTGCGTCGTTGAGTATGTGGAATGGAATTATGTGCCTAAAATCGGACGCGGCGTCATTGCACGGATGGATGTTTTAAAAGGGGCCATTCTGGAACGGTCCCCCGTTGTTGTCGCCCCGGCAGCAGATTTTGATGCCGCCCATGGCCAGATGACGGTGATTGATAATTACCTGCTGACCTGGGAAGAAAAAGGCGCGGATAAGGAATATGCCGTGGGCTTGGGTTATTTGATGCTGTACAACCATTCAAAACGTCCGAATGCCGAATTCCGTTATAACTACCCGGCCCGCGAGATCGAAGTGATTGCCCTGCGCGATATTCCGGCAGGCGAAGAAATCACCCATAATTATGGTGGCACATGGTTCAAGCCACGCGACGAAAAGAAAAAATCCGCAAAAACCACAGCAGGCAAGAAGAGTGCGCCTAAACCAGCACCTAAAAAATCTGCCGCTAAAAAACCAGCAAAGAAAACAGCGCCGAAACGGAAATCAGCATGAGCGAATTGAACGACATTCCACCAGAAAGCGCCGCCGATAAGCCGCGCATGATTATTGTCATTTCGGGACACGATTCTTTATCATCCGGGCTATCCCGCCGCTTGATGATGATGGCCGCGATGCAGACAATTATCCTTTGCACGCGCGATGAACTGGCCCGCGAAGAAGCGCCGTCTTTGCAGGATATGGTGCTGCAGGTCGTGGAGCGGCATCCGCTGGAGATGCCAGTGCTGGTATCAGCCCCGCGCGAAATCCGTCAGGATTATAATCTGCGCGCCGGGTATGACCCACGCAAACAAGATCATGCCATGATGGTCAAGTCCCATAACGCCGAAAACCGTACGGCGGCGAAAAGTGCCAAACACAGGCATTTTCACTATTAAGCAGACATAAAAAATCTTTTCCGCTTAGCGGTCGGCCAGTTTCTTCTCCAGCCAGTGAATGCTGTACTCGCCGCCCAAAAACTCTTCCTGCTCTAAAATCCATGCGTGCAATGGCAGTGTGGTTTTCACGCCATCCACAACGGTTTCAGAAAGCGCACGGCGCATCCGGCGAATACATTCATCACGGTTGCGGCCATGAACGATCAGCTTGCCAACCATGGAATCATAATAAGGGGGAATGCGGTATCCGCCATAAATGGCAGAATCAAAACGCACACCCAGACCACCCGGCGCGTGGAATTGCGTAATCTGGCCCGGTGACGGCATAAAGGTATCGGGATCTTCGGCGTTGATCCGTACTTCCATCGCGTGACCGCGCAGATGGATTTTTTCCTTATTGACGCTTAACGGCTCACCCGCTGCAACGCGGATTTGTTCGGCGATCAGATCGATCCCGGTAATCATTTCGGTGACCGGGTGCTCAACCTGAATCCGCGTATTCATTTCCATGAAGAAAAATTCGCCGTCCTGGAACAGGAATTCAATCGTGCCTGCGCCGACATAGCCCATCTTACGAATGGTTTCTGCGGCCAGTGTGCCAATGAAATTGCGCTGCTCATCTGTCAGAACGGGTGATGGTGCTTCTTCGACAAGTTTCTGGTGACGGCGCTGTGTCGAACAATCACGCTCGCCCAGATGGATGGCATTGCCGTGGGCATCGCCGAAAATCTGAATCTCGATATGCTTTGGACGTTCCAGATATTTTTCAAAATAGACAGTATCATCGCCAAAGTTCGCCTTGGCTTCGGACCGGGCCGTTGTATAGGCTTCGGCAAATTCTTCTGCAGAGCGCACGACCTTCATGCCCTTGCCGCCGCCGCCCGATGCCGCCTTGATCAAAACCGGGAACCCGGCTTTCTTCGCTGCTTCCAGTCCGGATTCAGCACTTTCAATGGCCCCATCAGACCCCGGCACAACCGGCAGGCCCAACGCCATGACGGTTTTTTTGGCCATGACTTTATCGCCCATGGTGCGGATATGTTCCGGTTTTGGCCCGATAAAGGCAAAGCCGTGATCGACCACCATTTGCGCAAATTGTTCGTTTTCCGACAGGAAACCATAGCCGGGGTGAATGGCATCCGCGCCCGTCACCGTGGCCGCCGATAAAATCGCCGGAATGTTCAGATAGCTTTCCCGTGCCGATGGCGGCCCGATACAAACGCTTTCATCCGCCAGACGCACCGCCATGGCATTGGCGTCTGCGGTCGAATGAACGACCACGGTTGAAATACCCATTTCACGGCAAGCGCGAATGATGCGCAGCGCGATCTCACCACGGTTGGCAATCAGAACTTTTTTAAACATGGTTTATTCAATCACCATCAGGACATCGCCATATTCAACCGGCTGGCCGCTTTGGACCAGAACCTGTGTCACGGTGCCTGATTTGCTGGCCTTGATCGGATTCATGACTTTCATGGCTTCGATAATGACCAGCGTGTCACCGGCATTGACCACATCACCCTTTTTCACGAACGGGGCTGCGCCCGGTTCAGGCTGGGTATAGGCGGTGCCAACCATCGGGGATACAACAGCACCCGGATGATTTGCCGCCACGGTGGACGGCGCATTGGTGTTCGCCTGTTGTGGAATGGTTGGGTCGGATGGCATGCTGAACGCCACCGGCGCACCGCTGGCAATCACCGAACCGCCACGGCTGACACGAATGACTTGTTCGCCTTCGGCGACTTCGATTTCGGTCAGTTTTGTTTCATCGAGCAGCTCCGCCAGTTTGCGGATTGCCTGTTCATCAATTTTCATCGGGCCGTACTCCCCCGGGGGTTTATAGAAGGTTCGTCCTGCTTAAAGAAAACAGGATGAAAAGTCAAAGGGTTCAAGGGTTTTATTCCCCTGAAAACGGCATAAGGATGGCAAATTTGTTTGAAAAAGCAAAGGGATAAGGCGTTTTAACCCGTCAGATCGTCATCCCCGCAAACCTTGGGCAGCTTGTCCGGGCGGTCGCACAGCACCGTCATCACCCATCCCAGCAGGACCAGGGTCAAAAAGACCGCGGCAAAACCCATCAACGCCACCGCGTAAAACCCGAACCCGATGGCCAGTCCAATGGCCGCTGACGCCCATATTGTGGCGGCGGTGGCCGTTCCAATGACTTCGGTTTCTGCTTTGCGTTGAAAAATAACACCTGTGCCCAAAAAGCCAATCCCGACCAGAACCCCCTGAATTACCCGGGTTGGATCAAAAATCATCCGCTCATCTTCGACCGGGAACGCACCGGGCATCTCCATGCTGACAATCCCGATCAAACAGGACGCCACAGCGATGATCATATAGACGCGAAAATCAATCGGCTTGTTTTTCATCTGACGGTCAAGACCGAGCGCTAACCCCAAAAGCGCAGACAAAAAGATGCGCGCCGCAAGTTCGCCCATGCCCATACTGTTTAATGTCAGGTATTCCATCATCTCTATATGCCGTCCAGAACGTCAATCAGGCCTTTAACAGGCCCGCTAACTGTTCTAACGCCATAACATAGCCATTGGTTCCAAACCCGGCGATCACGCCCTTGGCCACCGGAGAGATATAAGAATTGTGGCGGAAAACTTCACGGCTATGCGGGTTCGACAAATGCACCTCGATCACCGGAACAGGGTCCAGAATTTTCAACGCATCATGAATGGCCACAGAAGTATGGGTATAGGCCGCCGCATTGATGACCAGGCCCCGGATCTGTCCGCGCGCCTGCTGGATCCACGTCACCAGTTCACCTTCCAGATTGGACTGGCGGCATTCGACCCCCAACCCCAGCTGCTTGCCTGTTTCAAGGCAAAGCTGGTCGAGGTCGGCAAGCGTTCCGGCACCATAAATGGCCGGTTCGCGGACGCCCAGCATATTCAGGTTCGGGCCGTTCAGGATCAGGATATCAGCCATGATTAATGCTGATGATGATGCGGTTCAACGTCATGATGGACGTCTTTTTCTTCCGCTGGTTCGGCAATGTCTTCGTCGTCCATGCCCGGCACATCACCGGCGGCGCGTACGGTGACATCGGTCGTGACCGCGCCAGCCTTTTCAAAAACCAGCGTCAGGGGGAAATGATCGCCCACGGCCAATTTCCGGTTCAGGCCCAAAAACATGATGTGGACGCCCTTTGGGCTTAAAGAAAAATTGCCTGTTGGCGGCAATGGAAAACTATCCACGGCGCGCATGGTCATGACATCGTCTTCGATCAACATCGTATGGATTTGCGTTTGTTCTGCGATGGTTGATTCGGCACGCAGGATGCGGTCCGGGACCACGGCACTATCCGCTGGATAAGTAATGGTCATGAAGGCCGCGGCATTTTTTGCGCCATCCGGCACGGCAAAGGAATAGGCATCCTTCACTGCCAAGGTTTCTACGGCCAGCGCCGGAAACGATAAAAGAGCAACAGCAACAGACAGCAGAACAGGTTTCAGAATGCGCATTTTTATGGCCTTGCTTGTTTGATCAGTTGAAGAAAATCGCCATAGGCCATTTCAGGCTTCATGGCGATATACGTCATCTTACGGTTGAAAATAAAACTTGGTGTATATTGCAAACCCAAACGGATCGACAGGGCCAGCGTATGGGCGATGCGGTCTGTGACCTCCGCGCTTTGCGCGTCCTGCTCCAGCTGTGCGTAATCCAGTTTCAGCTTTTCGGCAATATCGCGCAAAACAACATCGCTGACCGGACGTTCGTTGCGCATTAGTTCTTCATGCATTGCCATGAAATTATTCTGTTTCGCCGCCGCCAGCGCAAAACGTGATGTCATTTGTGACAATTCACCTGTTTGCGGCAGGGGATGGAAAATAACCCGCACATCCGGGTTTTCGACCACAGCCTGCATCAGATACGGATTGGTTTCCTTACAACTGCGGCAGGTGTAATCCATAAAAGCCCAAATGGTGACCTTGGCATCCTTTTCCGCTGCGCCATAAGCCTGCGCCGCAGAATCTTTTTCAAGATACGTTGCGATCTGGTGGTGGGTCCAGAATTGCCACCCCACCACCAGAACTAAAACTGCAACGATCAGATAAAGGAACTTTACAAACATCGTAACGTGGACCGTTCCTTAATCAGCTTTTTTAAGAGCGCGCTGGTCTTTAATAAATTTGCGCAACGCTTCGAGGCCATAATGGCCGCGCAACGCTTCATCGCCCAGAACAAAGCCCGGCGTGCCGGAAATGCCGATTTCACGCGCCAGTTCCAGATTTTTTTCAATGGCGGCGCGAATTTCCGGTGTTTCAGCATCGGCTTTCAGTTTTTTCACATCAAGTCCGACATCTTTTGCAACCGATTCCAACTTGGCGTCATTAATCTGACCGCTGCTGGTCATCAAGGCCGTGTGATATTCCCAATATTTGCCCTGCTTGTCAGAGGCCAGCGCATAACGGGCCGCCGTATGGGACGATTCGCTGAGGATTGGGATTTCCTTGAAGACCACGCGCAGATTTTTATCTTCGCCGACCAGGGTTTGAACGTCCTTGAACGCCTGCTTGCAGTAACCGCAATTGTAATCAAAGAATTCAACCAGCGTCACATCACCCTTTGGGTTTCCGGCAACCGGGCTGGCCTTGTCATTATAAATTTCTTCGTGTTTTTCTTTAATCTTGACGGCAAAGGCCTGCGCATCAGCATTTTCCATGTTCTGGCGATATTGTTCGACAGAATCCATAATGACTTTCGGATTGGCCATCAGATAATCGTGAATTGCTGTATCCAGCGCCTTTTGCTGATCCGCGCTGAACGGCGCTGCTGGTGCGCTTTCCGTTTTTGTTGCCTCTGTTTTGGCTGTTTCTGCCGCGGAGTCCTGTGCCATCACGGCGAGCGGGGAACAGGTAATCAGGGCCGCGATGAGGGCGGCATAGGTGGTTGAACGGGTCACTGTTTTATCTCCTTGGGCTTACTGAACAAAAAATCATAACCGTTTATCGTGAAGTATTAAAGTCAGCCGCGGTTATTGCCGTCTTTATTTTTATCAACCGTCCCAATATAGGACAGAATATCCTGAGCGCGAAGCCATGAACGGCTACCTTGCTTAAAACGGCCCGCGACGTTTTCGGCCAGACGACGCGCATCGCCGTAACGGCGCTGTAAAACCGCTTCTTCGGCCAGATTTAACTGGGCTTCGGGTTCATCGCCAATATAACCATAGGCCGTGGCCAGCAAACGGTGAATGCGCGGCGAACGCTGCTCTTGCTGTTTTGCGCGGTTTAATTGCTTAATCGCTTCATTAACATCCGCCTTGTTCTGGCCGCCGCGGCTGCCTTCGATCAGATTATGCGCGTATAATACGCGGATCAACGCTGCATCCGGTTTTAATTCCACGGCGCGTCGTAATGATCCCTTGGCCTGATCCAGACGCCCGAAATCCATCAGCATCTGGCCCTTTAATTCATGAAAATAAGGGTTATTCGGTTCATCCTTCAACAATCCGTCCATCAACCGCAACGCTTCATCAACGCGGTTTTCGCGGTAGGCGGCAATGGTTCTGGCATAGCGCGCCGGTAAGGTCTGGTCGCGGTCATCATAAACCCATGCCACCTTGCCGGGGGAGATAAAGCCCGTCAGCTTGGCCAGAAAACGCTTATGCTGTTCATCCCATTCGGGCGGGAAGGCCTTCCCGGCATAGGGTGATTTTTCGACATTGCCGCGAATGGCATCGATCCGGTTGCGGCTGATCGGGTGGCTTCTGGCATATTCGGCCTGTTGGGATGCGGGCAGCAATTCCTGGGTTTCAAGCTGCTGCATAAAGGTCAAAAACCCTTCCGGGTTCATCTGGGCAGTATTGAATTCATCCAGCGCAGATTGATCGGCGCTTGATTCCTGCACCCGGCTGAAGGACAGGAAACGGCGCATTGCCTGGGCCTGCGCCCCGGATGACACAGCCGCCGCCGCACCGCCATCACCGCTAAGGATCGCCGCCCCCAGCCCCAAAACCATGCCCAGCATCGATTCATAAGACGCATTTTCCATCGCTTCGCGGGTGCGGACCAGATGCCCGCCGCGAATATGGCCCAATTCGTGGGCAATCACGCCCAGCAATTCGCCAGGATTACGGGTTTTTTCGATTAAGCCGGTATAGATAAAGATGTTCGATCCACCCGCGACAAAGGCGTTCACCTCTTGATCCTGCACCACAATCAGATTAACGGCATCACGTTCCAGACCGGCGGCAGCGATCAGCGGCGCGCTCCAATCCTTTAAAATATCTTCGATTTCGGTGTCACGAATGATGGACGGCGCGTTTTGCGCCTGTGCCAAGGGGGTGGCCAGCGCTAAAATCAGCGAAAAGCTGAGAATGCCTGAAAAGAAGCGCTGTATAATCATAGCCATAGAGGATGCCCGAAAAGTATGGTTGAATGATGGCATATTCCACCATAACCCTGAATGCATAATGAATCTAATATGTTAAGCATCGCCTATCAATGGATTGATCTGATTTGGCTGCCTGTGGCCTTACTTTTGACCCGCAAGGGACAGCGTATTATGGCATCTCTTTTCGTGGTGATGTGCATTCTGACGCTGCGCACCCAGCTGGAATTAATGGGCAGTATTAATAAGGCGGACGGGTTGCTGGGTTGGCTGCCTTTGGGGCTTTATGAGCGCGGATTGATTATTTATGGATTTCTGATTGCGCTCTTTCTGATTCTGGCGCATTTTTCGCCCAACACCAAAGGCGTGATCTTTCTGGCGGCGGCACTGTCCCTGTATGTATGCGGGTTCTGCGTTTCCATGGTGGCAATGGTATTTTAAATAAGGAGCGACTGAGCATGAGCGATAAAGATGGCCATAAACCAGTCAATCCACGCGGACGGCAGAAAACAGTCCACGTCAAACGCAAAAGCATTAACAAGGTTTCCTCGCGCCGCTGGCTTGAACGCCAGTTGAACGACCCCTATGTCGCCGAAGCCCAGCGCATGGGATACCGCTCCCGCGCTGCTTTCAAAATTATCGAGATGGACCAGCAAATCGGCTTGTTCCGCCCCGGCATGATGGTTGTCGATCTGGGTGCGGCCCCCGGGGGCTGGTCACAAATCGCCGCGATGCGCGATTGTAAAGTCGTGGCCCTTGATCTGTTGCCGATGGACCCGCTGCCCGGTGTTGCGTTTTTGCAAATGGATTTCATGGATGAAGACGCGCCGGAAGTCCTGATCAACGCCCTGTCTGGCCCGGCTGATCTGGTCCTGTCAGACATGGCCCCGAATACGATGGGCCATAAACAGACGGACCATATCCGCATCATGAATCTGGTCGAACTGGCGTATGAATTTGCGACCCAGATTTTAAAGCCGGGTGGAACATTCGTTGCCAAGGTTTTCCTGGGCGGCACGCAAGGCGAATTGCTGAAACAGATGAAAAAAGATTTCGTCACCGTCAAGCATATCAAGCCACCATCCAGCCGTCAGGAATCATCCGAACAATATGTTGTCGCCAAGGGGTATCGCCGCCAGCCCGAGGCTTGATTTTTCTCCATCCGCGTTTAAAGGAAAACTGTCATGACCCGTAAAGCCATTCGTTCTGTTGCCGCCATTCCCGAGGCGCTGACCTTTGACGATGTGCTGTTACTGCCCGGGGCATCTGATATTCATCCTGCCGATGCGGATACGCGGACCCGCCTGACAAAATCCATTACGCTGAATATACCCCTGCTGTCGGCGGCGATGGATACGGTCAGTGAAAGCCGTATGGCCATTGCAATGGCACAGGCCGGCGGGTTAGGCATTTTGCACCGGAATATGGATCCCGCAGCCCAAGCCGATATGGTCCGGCAGGTGAAACGGTTTGAATCCGGCATGGTCGTCAATCCGATCACAATCCATCCCGATGCAACACTGTCCGAAGCCTTGACGTTGATGCGCGACTTCCACATTTCCGGTATTCCGGTGACCGAACAAAGCGGCAAGCTGGTCGGCATCCTGACCCACCGCGATGTGCGCTTCGCAGAAAATATGCAACAGCCGGTGCGCGAATTAATGACCGCGCAAAATCTGGTCACAGCATCGGCATCCGTCAGCAAGGACGATGCCAAAAAATTATTGCACAAACACCGCATTGAAAAATTGCTGGTGGTGGATGAAGCCGGGCATTGCACGGGGCTGATTACCGTCAAGGACATTGAAAAATCGCATCTGTTCCCGCAAGCCAGCAAGGATGCCAATGGCCGCCTGCTGGCGGGGGCCGCGGTGGGTGCGGGGCAGAACGGCATTGAACGCGCACAAATCATGGCCGAAGCCGGGCTGGATGTTCTGGTCATTGATACAGCCCACGGGCATTCCGAAAATGTTTTGGACACGGTGCGCAAAATTCGCGCCCTGAAATTAGAAAATCTGCAAATTATTGCCGGGAATATTGCCACCGGCGCGGCGGCACTGGCGCTGATTGACGCCGGGGTTGATGCGGTCAAGGTCGGGATTGGTCCCGGTTCAATCTGCACCACCCGCGTAGTTGCCGGGGTTGGCGTCCCGCAATTAAGCGCAATCATGAATGTTGCCGAAGCGTGTGCGAAATCAGGAACACCCGTGATTGCCGATGGCGGGATTAAATATTCCGGTGATCTGGCCAAGGCGATTGCCGCCGGGGCGGATTGCGTGATGATGGGCGGCCTGTTCGCCGGGACGGATGAAGCACCGGGCGACGTGATCCTGTATCAGGGGCGGTCATATAAAACATATCGCGGTATGGGTTCGGTGGGGGCGATGGTTTTAGGGTCGGCCGACCGTTATTCCCAAGGTGGCGTCACACAGACACAAAAACTGGTCCCCGAAGGAATCGAAGGCCGCGTCCCGTATAAAGGTCCGGTTGGCAACGTCATTCATCAATTGATTGGCGGTTTACGCGCATCAATGGGGTACACGGGATCGCGTGATATGGCCGCCATGCAAACGGCGGAATTTATCCGCATGACCGGGGCAGGTTATAAGGAAAGCCATGTCCATGATGTGACGATCACACAGGAAGCCCCAAATTACCGCAGCAGCGATTAAGTCGGTCATCCCCGCCTTGAGCGGGGATCCAGGAAAATAACCACATAGGGTAATTGGGGCACTGGACCCCCGCTCAAGGCGGGGGTGACAGCTCTATAAATTTAGCGGGTCGCGTTATCCACGGCATCGCCAACTTCATCGCCGACTTCTTCAACAGCTTCGCTGATTTGTTCGCCGGTTGTTTTTGGACGGCTGGATTCATAGGCAACAAAACCTGCAATCGCAGCAAGCAGAACGGCAATGACCAGCAGAATGGTTTTGGTATTCATGTTCGTTTATCCTTATAAGTGTTGAACGCGAACCCTACGCAACGTCAAAGCGCAATTCAAGGACTCATACAAATGGACATCCGCCCCGCCACACTCGCCGATATTCATGATCTGGCCCTGATCCATATTGGCGGGTGGCAATCATCCTATGAAGGATTGGTCCCGCCGGATTTTCTGGCCGGGCTGGACCCCGTGAAATATGCCGCCAACTGGGCAGAATGGCTGGGGTCGGGCACGACCGATGCCTTGATCGCGTATGATGCGGATGGCAAACCCGCCGGATTTATCAGTTTCGGGAAATTGCGCACCCCCATTCCGGGAATGTCGCCGATCCGCCCGCTTTATTCGGCGGAAATTTATGCCATTTATATCCTGCCCCCCTATTGGCGCGCGGGTTTGGGGCGAAGCTTGATCGCCTCTGCCGCGCTGGCTTTGCGCGAGAAAAAGCACAAATCCGTGTGCCTGTGGGTGATGGAGGGGAACAAGCGCGCCGTTGGTTTTTACAAGGCTTTGGGCGGCCAGCGCGTGGGAAACAAGAAGGTTGAGGTTGGCGGCCGTCTTCTTTCGGAAATTGCCTTTGGCTGGCGGGATAGCGCGGTTCTGACAAATACGCCCGGCTAACACTCTGAAAAGTCACGGGCCTGACATTATTTTGCCCGAATCTTCTATTATCGTCATAGGTATTCACACTTATACCTCGAGGAGCTAACTTAATGAACGCAATGTTTCCGGCAGTTGTTGCCTTGGTTACCGTACTGTCCCTGACACCAGCACACGCTGATGATCATGCTAAATCCCACGATGCAACCACCACAGCTGTTACAACAGAAGTGAAAACAGATGCTGCGACACCAGCTGTTGCTGCAACTGAAAACTACACACTGGAAAACGGCACATCCGTTGTTGTTGAAAACGGTCTGGCATTCACTGTTGACGCCGCTGGCGTTCGCACACCTGCTCCAGATGGCGCACATGTAACCAAAGAAGGCAAAACACTGGACGTTAAAGCCGGTGCTCTGGTTCCTGCCGCTGAAGTTAAAACAGAAGTGAAAACAGACGTTGCTCCAGCAGCTGCTGAATAAGCTTTTATAAAGTTTCCCAAACCCCGCAATTTTGGGATACCACCCCTGCCGCTCCCCCCGCGGCGGGGGTTTTCTTTGGGCCCTTGACCCCGTTATGCGGGGTTTTCCTTGCCCAAAACGCGCCAAGTCGTTACAAGGGCAGCATTCACAGCAAAGGCGAAAACTTATGAATCCCGCAGCACGGCTTAATGCCGCCCTCGAAATTCTCGAAAAAATCGAAACCAGCCGCATCCCGATGGATGGGACAGTGGGCGATTATATGCGTTTCCGCCGCTATATCGGGTCCAAAGACCGCGCCGAAATTGCTGACCGCGTTTATACAATGATGCGCAGCCGCGCCCGCATTGGCTGGTGGCTGAACAAGCTGAATGTTGAAGACACACCGCGTCACCGCTTGATTGCGCACTTGATGCTGCAACATGGTTTTGACCTCGACAGATTGCACAGCGTTTTCAACGGCGAAAAATTTGCCGCGGCCCCGCTGGAAGAATCCGAAATCGAAATGGCCAAATCGCTGGAAGGCAAAGAGCTGACCACCAATGCGATGCCCGATGCCGTGGCCGTTGAATGCCCGCCGGAATTTGAAGATGCGTTGCGCGGTTTTTATAAAGACAATTTCCGCGAAGAATTATCAGCCATGCTGAGTTCTGCGCCGCTGGATCTGCGCGTCAATTTTCTGGCGCTGGACCGCGAACAGGCGCAAGCGTCACTGGCCAAGGATAACGTGCTGACCGATCCTGCCCCCCTCTGCCCGTGGACGTTGCGCGCGCGCAGCAAGGCGTTTTTGTCTGATACCAAAGCGTTTACCAAGAGCCATGTCGAAATTCAGGATGAGGGATCACAATTGATCGCTTATATGTGCGCGGCAAAACCGGGTGCGCAGGTTCTGGATTATTGCGCGGGCGCGGGCGGCAAAACACTCGCCATCGTCAACAGCATGAATATCGACAAACGCCCCAAGGGCCGCATCGTTGCAATGGATATCGAAGCCAGCCGTCTTGAAAAGGCCCGCCCACGTTTCCGCCGCGCCCATGCGCATGACATCATCGAAGTGCGTCCGCTATCCGATGAGAAAAGCCGCAAATGGTTGAAGCGTCAGAAACAGACTTTCGATGTTGTGCTGACCGATGTGCCGTGCAGCGGCACCGGAACATGGCGCCGTAATCCCGATA